>Ga0209084_1003319_pt1 | contig 11927 bp, 13 predicted proteins | sample C_130820_MF_Meta_FD_187309 | JGI IMG/M metagenome (GOLD analysis project Ga0209084, IMG submission 187309) | Freshwater microbial communities from Lake Croche, Canada to study carbon cycling - C_130820_MF_MetaG (SPAdes) (version 2) | ecosystem: Environmental > Aquatic > Freshwater > Lake... | reverse complement strand
CCTATTAGTATATTACCAAGGCGCATCTTCAGTTTCGCTTTTCTTTGCTGGTTTAGATTGTGCAGGTGCTGCTTGTTTTTCTACAATAGTTTTCTCTTTGATAACTGTTGTACCCCCACCACTACTTGCACTGTTCTTTGACGAGTTGTCAACACTTAAGTTGATAACAGGTGCCGCAGCCGCTTGTTCTGTTTTAGGTTTTTCTTCGTCATCACCACCACCGAATAATGTTGATGTGAACCATGCTCCACCAGCCGTAACTGCAGTTGCGATTGTACCGATAATGGTTTTTTTCAAACCTGACCAAGTACTGTCATTTGTTTCTTGTTCTTCACTCATTTTTTTGTATTTTATTTTTTGGTTTATTTATTTTTGGCTATTGGGGGTCAGTGACCCCCGTGTATTAATTAGTTTTAACTGTTGTGTGTTAGTTAGTTTTAACTGCTCTTTTCACTTGTACTTCTTCTTCTTTCTTTAAAACCGCTAAGTACATTCCGTCAGATAAATCTGACATGTCAACAGTGTAAGTATATTTTCCTGAAGGAGTCATATCACTTATCACACTTTTAACTTCTCTTCCTGTTACATCAACAATACTTAAAGTTGTGTTACCTTGTTGTTTTACGTTAAAAGAAATTGTTAACCTTGATGTGAAAGGATTTGGATAAAGTTCCATATCTTTACCAACGTAAACATGTCCACCCATTCTGAATACCTGAACAATACCATCAGTAGGTGTAATGTTTAAATCAATAGCGTCTTTGTTACCAGCAAATTTTCTTGTAACATATAATGGACTTAATCCCCATTGGTCTTGAGGTTTCTTTGCAGAAAATTGAAGTGTGTAAATTAACTCACCATCGTTGAATAAGTTAATATTGTTTGTTGGGTCATATCCACCCCATTCAACTTTGTTCTCTGATGTGTTTACATATGATAACCATAAAGATGATTTCAATTCGTTTTTAACACTTTTAAATTCCAACAATGATGTGTCGTATTTAATCATCAATTGTAATGCTCCAACGTTGATACCACCAGTCTTTAATCTAACTGGAATGTTTACCAAGTTTCCGTCATCAACTTTTAACACAGGTAAATTAACTTCTATTGTTTCAAGAATGTTGTCATATTGTGTTGTAACATCAATGATGTGTTTTTTAGCATTTGCAGGATTAACAACTTCAATTGGAGTCATACGAGCTCTGTTGTAACCAGTTCCGTTAACGTCACCCATACCTAATACATAATAAGTTACTGAGTCAGGTTGACCAGCGATGATTTGAAATGTAAAGTTTGTTACACCAGCAATTGTAGATTGTTTACTTGAACTTGAACCGTTAACTGAACTATATTGACTTTCAGTGAAGAATAAGATGTCAGCTCTACTGTTAGCCCAAGAAGTGAATCTTCCTGAAACTCTTGCGTAAATTCCATAAACGTCTGATACAGTGATTTTATCATCGTTGTTTACGTCAGTAGAATAGAAATCAAATCCTGATGGTGTTAAAGTTCCTAAGACAAATTTGTTAGCTCTTTGTGCATCTGCCGTTGAAACAATTGCTCCTACACCCATAGTATCACCTTTAACAGCGATTCTAACATCCCAAGCGGTTGTATCAATTTCTACGTTTGTAAAATTAAATTTACCTTGAGTATTAGTAACTGATGTTTGAACATAAGACCAAGATGAAGATGTTTTTAATTTCTTCTCTAATGACACACTTAAGTTCTTAGATGGTGTTCCTGTTACGTTAACAAACTTTCCTTTGAATGACATAACTTGTGGTTTGAATTTACCACCAAAGTTTTTAAGTGTTAAAGTGTAATCAAGACCAGATTGAGTTGTTGCTGTTTCAGGAAAAGATGCCGTACCAGTAAACTTCATGTCGGTTACACTGAAATACGTTCTTGAAAGTGATGTTGTGTGTTTTAATGTAACTTGAAATAATCTACCATTAGGAATAGTAAAAGAACTATTAGTTCCTGTGTAAACCATTGTGATTGTTACATATCCAGCAGCTGCGTTATCTACATATTGTAAATCTTGTGAGAAAGATGTGTTCATAGATGTAATCGTGTCAACTTTGGCAAAAGCCGCATTGTCATAAAACACTCTATATTGAACCGCAGTAATGTTTGTTGATGTGTTGTTGTAAAAACACAGTCCTATGTTTGTTTTTCCAGACCTATAGGTACCTGTTTGATAGGTTGAGTCCAACATAATGTGAGCACCCGTGGTACTTGGAGTTGGACATGTTTGCGCAAAACCTATCACTGAAGCGCAAATTGTGATTAATGACGTAAGAAGTCTTTTCATATTGTAATATCTTGGTATATATAAATATGGTTAAGCGTCTTCTAGTATTACTTTTTATTCTATCATCAACAAATTTGTTTGGACAAATAAAGATTGCCCCCGTTGAGTTTTTATGGGTAAAACGAGTGGACTCCGCTTTAACTATTATTAAAACCTATGATAAAAGTGCTTATGATACACTTACAAAGTATTGTACCAACATTGGTTTTTGGAATGGGAAATATTCTTCTATTGATGGAATTAATGAAATCTTAATAACAAAAAATGATGTATTATTAGGTTCGTTAAATAATATAGCCGCGGTGATTGTCCATGAATCAAAACATTTACAATACGTTAACAATAATATTTTGATACCATTAAGTGTTGAAGAGATTGAATGTTTTACATATGAAAAAAACTTTTTATTAAAAATACCAAATGTTGAATTATGGTTGATTAACAATACTGAAAAAGAAATAAAAAGGTTTCAGGGTAATTGAGTATTTATATATATGTTTGATTTATTAACAGAAGTAAAAAAAATGAAAACAATGATGGGTCTTATTAAAGAAGACCAAGATTTGGAATCCATTAACAAACACGCACAAAATATTCTAAACATTCTAAAGTTTAGCGGTTTATATTCAGCAACAATTAAAAAACTTATTGATAAGATTATTAAATTTGGTGAGACCAACATTATTGATTTTGATTTGATTGAAAAAAACCTTAAAAACGTAATGTTGAAAAAGGGTAATCGTAAGAAAAATGTTGAAGACTATTTCTTAAGAATTTTCACATCATTGGAATTTAGAGAAAAAGGAATTTATGGTATAGAACCTGAAACCGATGATTTTAATTTGGGTATTGAAGATGTTTCAATTGTACCTAAAAAAATCTTTAACAAAGAATTATACGGATTACAAGTTGAGTTGATTAAATTACAAGAGTGGTTAGCCAAAACAGGTAAAACTGTTCTTATTGTATTTGAAGGAAGAGACAGTGCAGGTAAAGGGTCATCAATTAAAAAATTCACAGAAAATATAAATCCAAAAGGATTTAAAGTTATCCAACTTGGAATTCCAACACCTGAAGATAGAGCTGATTGGTGGGGTAGATATAGAAAACAAATTGAACCAGGTAAAATTAATTTATTTGATAGAAGTTGGTACAACAGAGGTTTAGTTGAACCTGTTGCTGGTTATGGTACTCCTGAAGAATATGAAGACTTTATGGAAAACGTTGAGAACTTTGAAAACTCATTAGTGGAAAATGGTGATTTCCTTTTTAAACTTTGGTTCTCAATTGATAAAGAAACCATGGCAAAAAGATTCAAACAAAGATTAAGTTCACCATTGAAGAAATGGAAATATTCACCTAATGACGAAAAGATGTTAGATTTGTGGGACAGATTTACTGAATTTAAAGAAAAACTATTTGATAAAACATCAACAGTAAACCACCCTTGGGTTATTTTGGATTCATCAGATAAAAGAGTGTCAGGGTTAAACTCTATCAGGTATATTTTACAAAACATACCATATCAAGGAAAAAATGAAGAATTCTTAAGTAAAGAATATCCTGAAGCATTAACAGTATTGAGACCAGAATGATGAAGGATTTTATTCGTTATATATTAAAAGAAAATTTACCAAAAAAAGGTATTCTAATAAAAGAAGGTGTTGAAATCTCAAAAGGATTAAAATATCACAAAGAATATGATTTGCCTTTAGTTGAAAATATTTTTCTACCATTTTCAGATGAGTTTTTTTCATTAATAAATGAAACACGTAGTCTTTGGAAAAATGGTTTAGTCCAACTTTGTGAAGATGATGAGTGGTTATTAAAAACTGACATTGGAAAAACAGCAATGTTTGAAGGTGATGAAGTTTGGTTAGATATTCCATTTTTAGATGAATCAGAACTTGATGAAATTGGATTACATTCATCAGGTGTTGAATCATTCTTAAAGAAAATAAAAGAAAACCCTGAATATATTGATAAGTTAGGTTTTAATTCATTATCAGATATTAAAAAATATATTCATAACAATGGTATTACTGATTGGGAAGAATTAAGAAGTGAATTGAAAGATTTGATGGGTGAATCAATTAATGAGGCTGAATATAAAGGTAGAAAAGTTAATCTAAATTCACCATTTAAAACTTCAGGTAAATTAAAGAAATTTGCAGTATATGTAAAAGAACCAAGTGGTGATATTAAAATGGTTAAATTTGGTGACCCAAATAACAAGCCCGAAACTAAGAAAAATTTTAGAGTACGTCACAAATGTGATACAAAAAATGACAAAACTAAAGCGGTATATTGGGCATGCAACATATCAAAGTATAGAAAAAAGTTGGGTATTAAATCTTAATTCTATAGTAATTTAATATTAATATAATATTCTCAAACATTCCATTTTCTATTTATAGATGTATGGAATTACAAAATTTATTAACGGTAGTTATACCGTGTAAAAATGAAAAAGAGAATATCCGAAACGTTTTAAATTCTCTTAACAAACAAAAAAATTCTAAAGGTTTATTGGTTATTGTTGCCGACATCAGTGATGATATGGTAACAGTTCATCATATAAATTCTGAAAGAAATAAAAACATTCAAATTTTAACAATTGGTGGTGGATATCCAGCTTATGGTAGACATCAAGGTGCTTTAATGTCTGAAACACCATACACTTTGTTTTTAGACTCAGACATGAAAATTAAAGATACAGATTTTTTAGAAAAAATATTAAATGAAATCATTACTAAAAAAGGTTCATTACTTACTTGTAAAGTTAGAACCACAGATAACAAATATAACAACTTTTTTAAGTTTTTTGATTTAATACAAAAATTTCACAGAATAACAGGACCATTTGCCTTGGGTGGAATTATGTTGTTTAATACTGAAAGTTATTTTAAACTTGGTGGATTTAATCCAAATGATAAATTTGCTGAAGATTATAACTTAAGCAAAAAAGTTAACTCAAAAAATTTCATTTTATCAAAAAATATAATACACACATCATCAAGAAGATTAAAATCTAAAGGTGTTTGGTACATGGCTAAATTAATGTTCCTTTCTTTTCTTAATAGAAATAACCAACGTTTTTTTGAAAAAACACATTCGTATTGGTCATGAGTTATAGAACAGTGATAATTTCAGATTTACATTTGGGTTCAAAGGCTTCAAGGTCAAAAGATATTATTAATTTTTTGGAAACAATTGAGTGTGATAATTTATTTCTTAATGGTGATATTATTGATGGGTGGGCTATGAAACGTGGTTCAAAATGGAAAGATTCACACACCAAAGTTATTAGAAAACTACTTAAGATGGCGGAAAAAGGAACAAATGTAGTTTGGATTAGAGGTAATCACGATGATTTTTTAGATAACTACATGGGATTAACATTAGGTAATATTACAATAAAAAAAGATTTGATATATAAAGGTATTGATAAGAGATTATATTATATTTTTCATGGAGATGTTTTAGACGTGTTTTCATCAAAATTCAAACTAATTGCAAAAATAGGTTCTATTGGATATGACTTTGCATTGTGGTTAAATAGAATTTATAACAAATATAGAGAACTCAGAAAATTACCATATTATTCAATATCCAATGATATTAAACAAGGTGTTAAAGCTGCCGTTAATTTTGTTGGTGATTTTGAAAAAAATGCAGTACTTTTGTCCAAACAAAAAAATTGTGATGTGGCTGTTTGTGGACACATTCACAAAGTTGAGTTGAGTGAAAAATATATGAATTCAGGTGATTGGTGTGAAAGTTGCACAGCTTTAGTTGAAGATTATGACGGTAAATGGTCCATCATTAATTTTCATTTAACAATATAAAGTTTGAAATCACTACTTAGTGGTTTTTCATTCTTAAAAAAGTATTTTGTTGTTTTACCATTAACTGTAATGTATTTGTAAAATCCTGAAGGTACTGTAGCACCTGTTGGTAACTTAATTGATTTTTTATCAAACACTAAAACAATTTTAACTTTTACTGTTGATGTTTTCGCCAATTCTCTTTCATGTACCTCTAACAATCTCCAAGTTCCACGATTTAAGTATTGGTCTTGTAAACAACAATTTAAAAATGTGAATGTTGAAAATAACATTTCTTTAGTACAATTAAAGTCAGCCGCTGGAGCCAAATGACCTTTATCGTAAATGTTATTTTCATAATCTTTATTGTCAGATGTTTTGATTGAATCTACAGTAAAGAAATCCATACCTGTTCTTGGTGTAGTTCCATTTGGACATTTAACAACATACTCAACCCATAAAGGTTCTTCTAATACTTCAGAATACATTCCCTTGAAGATTGGGTTTTGAAAAAAAACAGAATCTTTTAATTTAGTTTGTGAAAACAAAAAGGTTGGTAGTAAACATAGTACGAATAATAATTTTTTCATACTAATAAATACTACCAACTAAATACTATTTATCCACCACCATATTCAACATACTCACTCCAATCAGGTTGGTCATTAGTGGGTTCATCAATTGTTACTAAAGCTTCATTTCTAACACGTCTGTTAACATTTCTCATTGGTGCAACTTCCCCAAGAGGTATTGGTGAATCCATTTCTTCATCTTTCATGTGTAAATCATGAGATTTTGTCCAATACTCACCACCAAGTTCTTTATTGGTTTTTGTTTCTGAAGATGAGTACATTTTTTTAATCAAATTATAAACATCAAAATCAATTTCAGCCGACAAAGAATCTATTCTATCATCAATGGAGTTCCAAAATGAAATATCGTAAAATTTTTTATTTTCTTTCCACATATGAAACGCCAACTTATATCCTGTTTCTTTATTTATACAATAGACTAAAACACCATTTTCAGTATATCTAAAATATTGACTGGGGTTATGTTTTGCTGAGGTACACCATTTTGTACTTGAGCCGTATTTTAGAGATGATTCATAGGTTAATGGTCTAATAATCAACCATTTTTCAGTTTCTAAATCAACGTATGTTTGTTTTTCAAATTCTTTACCAATGTTTTTTATACTAATTAAATTTACAATACCTTCAATTTCATCAATAGTTTTTAATTGATTAATATCAACATTATGAATTTGATTTTTTTCATACATCTCCATAAAATTTACAAAGACATCTATTTCATTATTGGGAATTCTTTCTAATAATGACCAAAAACTATAAATTAATGTAGGGTCTGAAATACTAAATTTACCTTTTAAATGTGGTATTGTGTTTTCTATTCTTGTAAGAAATTCAGTAACTTCATATTCACCCCAAGTATCCACTCGTTCTTTAAATGATGAATCAGCAATTTTTACCAATAATGGTAAAAATTTATTTGTATTTGATGGGTCCACCATTTCTAACACATCAATAAGCGATAAGTTCATCCAAGGTGGTACGGTTTCTTTAAACTTTTTTAATTTTGTCATGATTAAATTATTTGATACAAAGATAGTAAATAAAAAAAACCGAGTCAAATAACTCGGTTCTTTTTTTGCGGAAGATGAGGGACTCGAACCCCCGCGCCAATTTCTCAGCCTAACAGTTTAGCAAACTGCCCCCTTCACCGACTTGGGTAATCTTCCAAAAAAAAATCTTGGGTTGGTGTCCCAAGATTTTGCGGAGGCTTAGGGATTCGAACCCCAGGATGCCTTTCAACATCTTCAGTTTTCAAGACTGACGCAATCGACCGCTCTGCCAAACCTCCGTAGTGATAATAAATACAAATTTATATAGTTTTATCTAAAATATCAAGATTACCTTCAATAATTTGATTAATTCTATTTTTTGCTCTGTCACTAATTGGAATTGGATTACCTTCATCGTCAATTCTTACAAAAGTAATTTGTGTATGTAAGATGACAGTTTGTTTTCCTGTATAAACACTATGTGACCTGGCCTCAAAATAAAGTGTGATTGATGTGTTCCCAACCTTAAGAGGTTTACCATATATTTTTAATAGTTGACCTTCTTTACCGGGTTTAATAAATCTACATTCGTCTAATGCGATTGTAACCAATCTTGGTGAATCACAAAGTTGCATTGATAATGCCGATGCCGCTGAATCAACCCAAGCAAGTATTTTACCCCCAAATAAATTTCCGTGAAAACCCAAATCTGATTTTTTGATTGGGTGAGTGTTTAACAATTCCATGACAAAAATATATAAATTTATTTGTGGAAATCAAATTGATTATGTATCTTTGTTTTATGAAACGCCTAATAATTTTAATTTTTATTTTGATGACAATATCTGCCAAGGCACAGACGAACTACAATAATGGTAGGACGTGTGATTTTATCTTGGTTCAGGGTGACACATCTTTAATTACAGGATTTAATGGGTTGGACAAAAAAGACTTTGGAATTTACTTGGGTGTTAAGTATAGTGGATTATTCAGTGGTAGTATTTTTTACACACCATTCAACTCAATCAATAGGTTGGGTATTTCTAAGGGGTATATGAAAGATGGTATTAGAATAAGTGGTGGTATTAAAATAACACCAAAAGGAACAAATAATTTTGATTTGCGTCCTGAATTTGGTGTGGCGTTACACCCGATTCGTTTGATTAGTCAAGACCCATATTCTTTTGATATTGTATTGTCATATTACCAATCAACTACGACTCGTGTTGGTTTTGGTATATCATTCCCAATTCAATACAGAAATAACTTTAGGTTATGATATTTATATTCAATGGACAATTCAACCATAGAACAGATTAATAGGATTTTTAAAACTAAAAAACTAACTTGGTGCGGTAATTTTTTGACTGTTGGAGACCCTGACCAAGAATTAGAAAAAGGTGTTTGTTACGATTTTACTTTCCAAATCAACAAAGTAAAACCTATGATATCTATTGGTGAATGGACTGATTTTGCAATTGTTGATGTTACATTATACGTCAAGGAAGATACTATTCTTGGCCGTCTTGTTTCTGGTGAATATTCTCAAATTTTTTCAGCAGACAATAATAAATTAATACGTTTTTATCCACTTAAAAATAATATAGTAAAAAAAATTAGAGAGGCTCTTAAATTGGTTTCTAATTTAGATGTTGTTGTTGAGTCTATTAAACCAATTTTGGTTACTAAAAATAAAAATACTGAACCCATCATGGAACAAAGAACTAATCGAAATAAAGTTCGTGAAATTGTTAGGAATATTTCTTTTGATTTAAAAAATGATTTACACAGTACACGAATGAAACATTTAGGTTTGTATGATGTGGGATTTGACGAACCAATTGATGTTGAATTATACGTTAATTATCCTGTAGTTTTTGATAAACGTAAAAAAAACAAAAAAAACCAAGAATTATTAAAACCCTATAATGTTGAGGGTCATTGGGATGAGGAATTGTATGCTATTAGAATTATTGTAAATATTGATAGTCAAGCAGATTTATCTATGATGTATGATTTAATTGGTGAATTAAATGATGTTGTTACACATGAGTTAGAACATGTAAACCAATCAAAAGGAGGTTATGAATTTCCTGAAAAAGAATATAAGCAAGATAAAAGGTATTATCTACAACAACACGAAATTGAAGCTCAAGTTGTTGGTTTCAAAAGAAAGGCCAAATTACAAAAAAGACCAATTGAGGAAGTTATTCGTGAATATTTTGAAAGAAGAAAAACTAGAAAAGATTTAATAAATCTTTTTGTTGAAAGATTAATGGGACATTATAAGGCTTTTAATTAATTATTTTTTAATAATTCTATTCACAATTTCTTCAAGAACTGAAGATGTTATGTGAAATACACCAATTGCTGCAAGTCTTTCTACCAATTTTGAAACGTCATCTGGTGACATACTATGTCCTTGAATTGCCATGGTTAGATACCCAACTAATGGTATCATGTAAATATAACCAATAACATCAGCTAAAAATGCTGTTGAATTTCCTAAGGTTCCTAAAAATCCTCTAAAGGCTGTTACAAGTTTTCTTGATTTAACAATAGAAGTTCTAAATATGTCTTCTAAACCCTCTTCTTTAATTTTAGGTAAAAGTTCCTTTAAAATATTTTTACCTTCATTAAACAAGACACAAACGGTAGCCACAATCACCATAAGCGTTTGTTGTTCTGTCATTTCAGGATATTTACCTTGTAAAAATTTTTCTAAAGGTTCTACCAATCCACCAACAGCGGCACCAAAGGTTAATAATATTTTAAAATTAAAACCTAATCTTTTTTTAACTCTTTTATATAAACTAGCTGAAAAATCTATACCATGTTCATGTATAGATTTTAAAGTATCATTTAAACTTTCGGTCAAAATTAATGTTCTTTGACTTTCTGTAATTAAAACATCCATATTAATAAATACTTTGATATATTTATTCTGTATAGTATGTCACAATTAAATCCAAAATTAGAACCTGGCGATAGAATAGTTTTACTCCATATGGATGACCCGTATAGTGCAGTCCGTATGGGTACAAAAGGTACCGTAACTAAAATTGTCAGAGTTCCATTTGATATGGGATACCAATATAATGTTAAATGGGATGATGGTTCTGTGTTAGATTTATTACCTGATACAGATAGTTGGGTGTTAGCCACAGATGTTAAATCAAAGAAAAATTTAACAACTGAAGAATTTGGGAAGGAATTAAAAACATTATCAAAACATAAAGACATTATCAAGAATATGGATTATAGACCAGTTCTTGATTATCTAAAACTTGTTCAAAAATCAGGATTGGTTAATATGCTTCAGGCAATGCCATTTTTAATGACAGACTCACACAATTTACATAAATTGATTTATAAGTTTGATGGTGAACCCGATGATTATCCTGAATTATTTGAAAATGTTGATGATGTAAGACAAATTTTAGTTTCTGAAACAATTAGAATTATGGAAGAAAAAAATATGGAGTTTAACGATACTACAATCAATAGTGTTTTCCAAAAAGTTTGTAGAGCGGTTATGGAAATGTACACAAGTTTATACTCAACTTACTTTAAGAAATAATTTCGTATCTGTATTCCCCGTGTGTTTTAATTGGTATTACCGTAGTTTCCAAAAAAACTGGTGACAACTCACCATAATGCCCACCTTTAATATTGTAGTCAAAATATTCTTCGGCTTCTAACCAAGTCATTTCGTCCTTACACAAAATATCAATTATTTGTTGTTTTGAGTACAATATTCTACGACCTTCAAATGACTCTACAACCCCGATAATGGCATTTTCATACCCATTTAAAAGAACTGAACCTTCACAATATTCGTCAATCTCTAATATTTCTCTTGTTTCCATTTAGTTAAGTTCAAATAAAAGGGTTCCACACAGAGTTCAGGGCTTTCAGAATAAATTACCAAGATACTACGACTACTCTAAATTGTCTGTGTGGGAAACCCTTATTAAAAATTTAATTTATTTATTCTACATAGTCAATTAGTTGTAGAATTTTTCTGCCAAGAACTTGAAACGACCACCTTGAACGTATTCTTTAATTTGAGATTTTGGTAACCACAACTCAAACTCACCGATTTCTTCAACACGAAGTGCCAATTCTTCGTGGAAACGAGCCACCTCAACTTTATCTTTGATGTATTTTAGTCTCAAATTCTTAGCACATACTGGAC
>Ga0209084_1003316_pt1 | contig 11934 bp, 17 predicted proteins | sample C_130820_MF_Meta_FD_187309 | JGI IMG/M metagenome (GOLD analysis project Ga0209084, IMG submission 187309) | Freshwater microbial communities from Lake Croche, Canada to study carbon cycling - C_130820_MF_MetaG (SPAdes) (version 2) | ecosystem: Environmental > Aquatic > Freshwater > Lake... | reverse complement strand
CGCACCTTGACTACCGGTATTACCTTGACTACCTTGGAATCCTTGACTACCTTGGAATCCGATACCTTGCATGCCTTGTGATCCTTGATTGCCCTGCGCACCTTGACTACCGGTATTACCTTGCGCACCTTGACGTCCTTGGAACCCTTGATTCCCAGAACTAGACCCCTGTGCTCCTTGAGCACCTTGACTACCTACACCTTGAAATCCTTGAGCACCTTGAAATCCGGCACCTTGACTACCCTGTCGTCCCTGAGCGCCTTGAGCACCTTGATTACCCACACCTTGGCTTCCTTGAGCACCCTGAGCGCCAGTTCCTTTTATCTGTGTAATACTAATTTGTTTGGTTTTATTATTATCTGTTATATCAACCACAGGAAATATCAACTCGTTGTTTAAGTTGGTTACAGATGTTAAATTACTTATTTTAGTCATAGTTTATTTTATTCATAGGTTAGAATGACGCCATCGTCAAAATTCCATATATAATCTCCGTCATTTAGAATAATCTTAGTATTATCAGTATTTACACCAAATAATACATATTTATTTGAGGTATAATCTAGTGTATCGTCAACAATTATTCTATCAAACTCAAAATCTATCATCTTAAAATCAAACTTGGACAGTCTTATTTGTGTTAATATATTTGCGGATTGTCCAGGCAAGGTATAGCACAACACCAATGCTTTAATATATCCATTAGATATATAACTTCCTGCTTGCGGTGTTCTCATGAATAATGGTAATCGATGTTCGTCAAACGGTACGTTGCCAAGTTGACTTAAATTTTTTCTCATATTATTCACACTTGCTGGATAATATGTATGGCCGTTAACAGTTACAGAAGAGTTGGCATGATCTAATGGATCAATCATATCTATATAAATTGTATCGTATATATGATTTCCGCTACTATCTTTGGCCTTGGCTACTTTTACATCACCAAACAATAATCTCTTTTTATAAATGTTTGTAATCAACGCTGTTTTGTAGTCAGATAAATTAAGTTTTTGTATTCCATGTACTAGAACCATTTTTAGATCAGTTTGTACTCCAAAATTAATATCGTCTGCTCGGTATATCAACATAGGATCGAATATTGTTTGATCAGTGATAAAATTATTATATTCTATTCTTTTCTCACGTGATAACAATGGTTTAACATAGATGTTTGTATATTCAACTGTGGCAGGTTCAACATTAAAGGTAAATGTTCTTGTGGAAAAACTATATGGATATACAGGACCAGACAACAATAAATCGTTACTATAACTGGATGTGCTGGCCATTATAGTGGTAGTAAATATTCCTGTGTCTGTGACAACACCTACAATATTACCCGCTGTGGTCAAGGTCAACCCTGCAGGTAAATTGGTAGAAATACCAACTTCTCTATATTGTAGTACATAGTTTTGTACAGTGGCCGTAGCTACCACAGATAGGCTACTTATAGAATTTTGTGTGATAGTTCCTAGAAAACTCAAGGTTTTCCAACTAATATCAGATAAATCTCCGCCTTTTACCAGCAAAGAGAACGCATTTGTTGTGGTAAATGTACTAGTACCATCTATTAGATTTAGATTGGATTTAGTGGCATTTATAGAAAAAGAATAAGATCTTAGGTAATCTGATTGAGCTGGAATTCTACCATAGACATATCCGTTAACTGTATCTAACCGCATGCCTACGGGTAATAGGGTAGCTGTTGAATAATATAAAGGAAGCCCAATGTAGGGATTAACATCATTTGCGGAAACAGGCAAATATTTTACGTCATTGGCTCTTACTGTTCCTAGATCGTTGCCGTTTATGAATACGGGTGCTTGTATCTGACTTGCCATGGAAATCCTCTATAAACCGGGTTATAGAGATATTTACCATAATTTCAGTATACTTATTAGTGTAGTAAACCGTTGCCTAGTTCGTTTATATCGTCGATTCCGAACATACTCAAGATCATTTTAACCTCTTCGGGTGGATCATTCATTAAATGTTCGGGCATCATAAACGATTTTAAATCTCCATCTGGTCCTAGAATAAATCCGTAATCGTCTTTGCCAAAGTCTTCTGTTTCTTCAAACTCTTCAATTGCTGAAGTTGCTATTATATTATTATTGGGCATGTTGTTCTCCACTAGATATTTTGTATCTTTTTGACATTGCTGTCAACCTTTACCGATCAGTTTATTGCCCTCCGTTTAGTTTTAAGTTTATATTGGACCAGTTGATAATTTTCCATTGATTTTCTAAATACTTTTTCTTGTCTGCCTGATAGTCTAGTGCCCAGGCATGTTCCCACCAGTCGATTAACAGTAGGATATCATTTTTAATTTGGTGATTAACTATAGTTTTAATCTCGCCATTACGAGCAAGGTACACCCATCCGCTGCCCTGTATGCCCATGGCAGATTTTTCAAATGCTTCTTTAAACTTGTCAAAACTTTTAAAATGTTCATTGACAAAGTTTAAGATTTCACCAGTTGGAGCATTGCTGCCCTTTGGTGGTTGTAGTTGTGTAAAGTATATATTATGTAGGAAGGCACCTGCTTCGTTGAAATCTGGATCACCTTCTCCGGCATTGAATCTATCCACATAGGCTTTATATAACTTTCCATAATGATAATCTATGGCCTGTTTACTTAGACTGCGTCCTAGACCGTCTCGAGCATATGGTAAAGTTGCCTGCTCTAATTTCTTAATTGCTCTGCCTTCACCTAGCTGTTTTATAAAGTTGTACATGGATGTATTTATTAGTTAAATATAGTGTCAAGTGGTTAACAGGGCATTCAAGGACCCCTAACTACGAACTTTCCCTGTTTTTGCGTAGTACAGCCAATGTGGCTCAAAGGTAAATTGGCACTTGACATTTGTATCTTTTTTTATGTAGATATTTATTGATGGTTAAATAACAGTACATTTTTTCTAAAAGGAAATCAAAAATGCTAAAAAAGATCAAAGAATTCTTCATGGGAAAACCCGCAGAAGTAACACCCGCACCTTACAAGGTAGAGACTCCTGCTCCTGTAGCAGTAGCACCTGTAGTTGAACCTACTCCTGCTCCTGTAGCAGTAGCACCTGTAGTTGAACCTACTCCTGCTCCTGTAGAAGTTATTGCTCCGACTCCTGCTCCTGTAGAAGTTGTTGCTCCAGCAACTGTTGACGTGGTTAACGCTGCCGAAGGTTCTGCTACTCAATCAGCACCTACTAAAGCCAAAGCACCAAAAGTTGCCAAGCCTAAAGCAGAAAAAGCACCAGCCAAGCCTAAAGCAGCTAAATCAAAGAAAGCCTAATTGTTTAGCCTCTTCGTATAATGCGAAGCTGGCTAAATTCTTGGCCTTAGATTCGCACATGATGTCGAATCGATCTGAGAAACTCAGTGCCCATTTGTTGACTGCTGTATTCCAGTAGAAATCACTATGTGCTCTGAGTTTTCCTTTCTTATGGCCGCTTTCTAAAAGGGTGCTAAGATTGGGTAATTCTGTTGTGGAATGATCTGTGAGTATATCTTCGCGAGATACACTGTAATGCATAACAGGGCGCACACCGCGCCAGCTATCAATAATCCTCTTAACACGGTCGTCAGTTTTCTCAATATATTCTCCTGTGTGTATGTAGTGGTGGTGTATATCTAACACCAAAGCGAGATCGTTGGCTAGTTCAATGCTTGAATCTATTCCCCAACTGATTTCGTCGTTTTCGATGGTAATACAGTTTCTTGCTTCTCTGCTGAGTCTGGTAAGTGCTCGTTGTATGCCCGCAGGGCCTTGTCGACCCGATATGTGGACATTGATCTTGAAGTCTTGAAATCGTTGGCCAAAACCCATCCAGCGAGCCATGTCTGCGTGGTATTCAAATTCTTCTATGCTCCTATTGACAATATCAGGATTATCACTGGCAAGCACAGTAAACTGACCAGGATGAAAGCTAAGACGTACATTACGGCTGCGAGCGATATCCCCAACAGATAGAAAATTGCGCTCGCAATAATCGCGAACATCATTACGGCGCCAGAAATAAGCCCAATCAGATTGGGTATAAACAGGCAGCAAATCACTGCTAAGGCGAACCATCCTAAGATTCTCATCAAGTTGTCCTACTCTTTCCACCAGCAATCTGGTGCTTTCAATATTACCTACCATTAGGTCCCAGAGTTTTTGCTCTGCGACATCCTTGCTCTGTCTATTTAACCAGGCAACTGTGGTACTGCCTGTATTGTACTTTTTAGCATCGTCTTTGGGACCAATGCCGTTGACCTGATCTGCGTTGTCAATCCATTTACAGGCAAATCCCAAGCAGCCAATTCGTTTAGTCATTTTTCAACTTTCGATAGAGTCCATGAACCGTCTTCGTTATCTTTCCAATCTAGTGTATCACCTTCTCGCCAACCTTGTAAATCTAACATTTCTTGTGGCAAGGGCAAGACAAGATCACCGCTGCCGTCCTCTGCTTCCTCGACAGTGACTGTCCAAGATGTTTTAGATTCACTCATAGTTTACTCCTAATCATGTTGATAACCGCTAATGCTTCAGTGAAATCACGAATTGGCAGCTCAATGGGTTCCCAATTGCGATATGATTGTTGCCAGCAAATAGTATAGTTCATGTTATTATTTTACACGATATTGCGGAAATAGTCAATCGGTTTGATTAAATTTTCAGTATGCCCGGAAATCGTTCTTTATCTTTTATGGCCACTAACCACGCAGTAGTGACAATGGAATCTAAACTTTTCATCCATTCATTTGGATAATAAGTTTCTCTTCGATATTCTTGAAACCTTATTGTTGTATTGTCTATAAACTGTGCTAGGTAAGCATCTGTGTAGTATAAGAAGCTGTTCTCATTCCAATAGCTAACATGAGTAGGATCTTGAAAAGCACCTCTACCATCTGTACTTGGAACATCTATAAATGCCCATCCACCGTGAGCCAATACACGATGTATTTCTGACATAATTTTAGTTTTATCGTGAAGATGTTCGACTATATGACTGGCATTTAAAACACCTACACTATTATCGGGTAAAGGAATACCGTCATTGAGGTCTGCTTGTAAATCTGCAGTATCTCGTAGGTCAATGGTAAAGTATCCAGGATATGGCTGTAGTCCTCCACCAATATCAACTTTCTTTAATCCTTTAAGATCTGCGTCACGTTCAGCAAGTTCACGAGCATAGTGTCGCTGTAATTCAACCGTTTTGATTTGAATTGCTTCGTTTCGCTCTAACCAAGTATTATCACCTGTGACACGATAGATATATAAAACTTTGGGAATATGTTTCATCTTGGTTTTTAGATATGTACGAATACATAGTTCGTGATCGTCACAGATACTTAATTCTGGATTATGCCCACCTATGTCTAAATATACATCACGTCTCCAAGATCTAACATGATCAGGAGCATACCATATAAATCCTATTGATTGACTGGTTGGTTTGAAACTATTCATTGCGAATAATTCTTTATCTTTCCACTTGAACATACGATATGTCCAACCGTTATTTTCACCATAAGGAACAAATAGATCCTTCATATGAAGTACAGCATCGTCACTGTAGACAAATCCAATTTCTGGATCTTGATATGCGGCATTAAGTTCTGCCAGACAATCGTCGGTTAATAAATCATCATGATCAACTTCGACTAAAATATCACCAGTGCCTAATTTAAACGCAGCGTTTTTAATAGCACCAATGTTGCCATTTGTATCTTCAGTTCTAATAATTATAACTTTACTATCATTTTTAATGATGTCTGGAATATTTTCTATAACACATCTATTATTTAGATAAATGATCCATTCCCAATTTGTATAAGTTTGTGTTCTAATTGTTTCATACAATTCTAAAAGAAATACAATGTTGTTAGGACTGTGTTCTGGAGTGATAAGACTAAATTTATAATTGATATTCATTGATGTATTCTTTTTATATTGCTCTACAGGAAAATTGAAAAAGTATGGATTTTCATAGTTAAAGTTAAACCGACATCCAGCATTTGGGTTTCCAGATCCTATCCATTTTTCACTTTGCCATCTTGTTAGATCGTTGGTGTCATCGTATAAAAATTCAGGATCTAATGTACTTATATATGAGGTGTTGGCCCACCAAAAATTTCCAGAATAATGTTTACCTGGAATTGTTAAATCTAAATGAAAATGTTCTGATTGTTCTCTTAACTCTACACCAACACAATCGTATTGATCTAACAGTGTGACATTTTCTTCCCAGGTATGGATATTAAAATATTCCATATAAAGCCGCCACATATGAACATTATGATTTCTAACAGGATCATAAACATGAGATACACCTTTGCTATAAAAATAAAGAACCTTATAATCAGGATTTTCTTTACTAAAATAAGAAAGCGATGCCAGCGTATCAGCTTCTAACGAATGATTTTTGTTATATTGAATTCGCGTTTTAGATAAAATCAACGGCAATGGTTCTGAACCGTTGATACCTATATGTATAAATTCACACCTATCAAATAATCCACTACTGACCAGTAAATCCATTTGTTCTTTATAAACAGATTTCCAGTCGCCAAATTGCCCAAGGTGATAAAATACAGCAATCTTTGTTTTCATTTTCAATATTTTATACTATATTTCTAAAATAATCAATTGTTTTAATCAACCCTTGCTCAAGATTAATCTTTGGTTCCCAATTCAATAACTGTTTGGCTTTAGTAATATCTGGTCTACGTTGTTTTGGATCATCCTGCGGTAGTGTCATTTGGAGAATCTGACTATTGGTTCCAGTGAGTTTGATAACTTTTTCAGCAAGTTCCCACATGGTAAATTCTCCGGGGTTGCCAATATTAATGGGACCTACAATATCATCTTCTGTGGCCATGAGTGCCATCATACCATCTAACAGATCATCAACATAGCAGAAGCTGCGAGTTTGTTGACCTGAACCGTAGATAGTAATGTCTTTGCCTTGTAGTGCTTGAACGATGAAATTACTAACAACTCTGCCATCATTTTCTGCCATTCGTGGACCATATGTGTTGAAAATACGCATGATCTTAGCGTGAACACCGTGTACACGATAGTAGTCCATGAACAATGTTTCGGCAGCACGTTTGCCTTCGTCGTAGCAACTACGGATACCGATTGGGTTTACATTACCCCAGTATTCTTCTTGTTGTGGATGTTCTTTGGGATCACCGTAAACTTCACTAGTACTAGCTTGTAAAATACGAGCACCAGTACGTTTAGCAAGTCCCAGCAAATTATAACTTCCAATTATGCTGGTTTTCATAGTTTGAATTGGATCCCACTGATAGTAATATGGACTAGCAGGGCAAGCAAGATTATAGATTTCATCTACTTCCACATAAAGAGGCAAGCAAATATCTTGTCTAATAACTTCAAAGTTTTTGTAATCTAACAGATGTTCGATGTTCTTTTTACTGCCTGTGAAATAATTATCCACACATAGAACATGATGTCCTTCATTGACAAGCCTATCACAAAGATGTGATCCTAGAAATCCAGCACCGCCGGTTACTAATATTTTTTTCATTATGACCCTTAATTAAAATTCTTTATAAATGACCAATCGTATCCGTGAGGATCGATTCCATTTCCATTTGGTTGATAGCCAGCACTGACTAATCTTTCAACCACAGACTGTGCTTTTTCACGAAGATGTAAATGTTCAATGGACAGGTATTTGCAATTTATTGTATTCCAATCGTTTTCTAATACTACTTCAGCATCAATGCCTTCGATATCTAATGCTAATACTTCTACAACTGTACCATTGCCCACGGTTTTATTTAAAAAATCTTCCAATGTCGTACATTCAACAATTTTAGATTTAATCTCTTCGGTGGGATAATGATAGCGTACATGTTCGGGTTTCATGGAAAACACTTGAAAGTGTGGAGCATCCTCGTCAACATAATAAAATGTAATAGATTTTTCTGTGGAAGATTTTAGACAAATGCCCACTTCGTAGATTTCGACCTGTGGATAATCTTTCCAACATTCTCTTAAATTTGGAATGTTAACAGGGTTCGGTTCAACTAACAGTATTCGATCTATAGTCGACGAATCTAACTTTTTTATCAGCTCACTAAATCCGTCTCTAAAATTTACTCTAGAATCTAAATCGCCGGCACCCGCACCAATTTGTATGTATATATTGCTCATATTTTACCAATGTCTTATTACGCCTGCTACAATAAACATGTTTGTTATGACATAGCATAATACAATACAGGAACGGATAACAGCAATACGATTTGCCTCTTCATCTGTGGTTCCTGCTTTTTCTCCCAGAGCCTTGGCCCATAGTCTCCACGATTTATTGAAACTCATTATCTTCACGATGTCCTTGACGTCCTGCCATATTGGAGTCTGTTTCACGTACTTCTACTTTACAGCACCAAACACGACTGGCTTCTTCACTGCCGCAGTTTGGCAAGAAGATTGTATTAACGTATTCATACAAGAAGTCAGCAAGTCCTTCGCACCCAGTCTTTTCTACTTCTGTGATCTTAGCAAGTTTCAAACGTCCGAGTTCCAACAAGTGTTCACGCATTGGATCATCCTGCGCTACCAGCAATGTATGATCAAACCATTCTTCAAGATTTGCCTTTAGTGGTTTTAATCCACCAAAGTCTGTACACCAGTTTCTAGCATCTAGTGTATCACATTCAAATTCAAAGTGGAAACTCATTGCGTATCCGTGAATTAGATTACAGTGGCTTTGAGCACGCCATTGGCGATAAGCTACAGGCCCAATTTGCTTGTATGTTTTTGTACTGAAATATTTCTTTGCCATGTTATTCTCCTATGTTAAGTATAGCATAGGCGGCAGAGTTTGTATACCGGGATGAACGCCGAAGACCGGTTGAACTACTATTTAAGTTCGTTTAACTCACTTCTAATTTTTTTTAGTTCCTGATTAATTTCATTTATTATTTTTATTTCTCTTTTACGATTACACAATGAACTAACCAATGTATATCCAAACAAACTCCACCCTAAAAATCCAAGAACAAATAAAATAATTAGTTGAATATGATGTGCCATAACGTCCCCCTGAGTAATATATTTAATATTGCCCAGAGAGAAGTTTTATTATGACTTAACGTTTTTCAATGATCTTATCAATCAATCCATACGCCAAGGCTTCGTCGGCACTCAAGAATGTATCGCGATCCATGTCTCGTTCAAATTGCTCATAGGTCTTGCCTGCTGTATTATGCTTGACATACAACTCGGTGAGCATTTTCTTCATTTGTGTGATCTCTTTATATTGGATCTCAATGTCACTTTGCATACCACGAGCACCGCCGCTGGGTTGGTGAATCATGTGACGACTATGTGGCAACATATAACGCTTGCCTGCTGTTCCTGCCTGTGCCAAGAAACTACCCATGCTACAGGCTTGACCCATAACATAAGTGGCCACGTCAGGTTTAACAAATTGCATGACATCATAGATAGCCATACCACTGGTAATTACACCGCCGGGGCTATTGATATAAAAGTGAATATCTTTTTCACTATCGGCACTCTCTAAATGTAGTATCTGCGCCACTACAAGATTACTGCTATGATCATCAACTGGTCCATTTAAGAACACGATGCGCTCATTGAGCAAGCGACTAAAAATATCAAAAGCACGTTCGCCTTGACCTGTCTTTTCTACTACCATTGGGACTAACATATTATTCCTTGTTTCCTAGTAGGTTCATCATTGTACGTACATGTACGCGATCTTTTTCTTTTTCATCTTCGGGCAACTGGTTATACGGTACATGTTGTGCCGCATTATAGTCAGCTTTAGGATTACGTTTCATCCATTCAATATGGATATACTCTGCTGCCTTTTCAATGTCATTGGGAAATTTCTTTACAGCCTGTTCGGCAGCCATGCCAGCGGCTAGATTTTCTCGTTGCCAGTCTGGATGTAATTGGTCAAACGGCACATTAATATCACCTTCTGTACCATCACTATTTTTCTTAATGCGTGGCTTGGTACCCGTTGGGTCAAAATTCCTACGCCATTCTTCGTGTGCTGCACTGGCAAATTGCTGTACAGCATTTTCTGCTAGTATAGCAGTTTCGACAATATTGATATATTCTTTAATCATTGATAATCCTTATCTAATTTAACATTGGTTAATCCTGCTACCACTTGGAATTTCTCCCAAGCAATCTTTGCCGCCGGATTACGTTCTAACTCACTGCTTGGCAAAAAAGTCTCTAACCAGTATTCTGGACGACGAGCAGGGTGTGCCCCAAATTGTCTAGGTTGATGGAATTTACCTTGTTCCCATAATGCTATACTAACATCTCGGAACTTGGCTTCATCTTCTTTGCTATCGTAGTCATAATGACCCCATTCGGGATTACTCAATCCGCCAAGGCAATAGCCATCCCAAATGCCCTGCCATTGTTCGTCATTGTTGGGATCAAATTTAGTACGGGCAATAATTACCAATACATCATTGATATCTACTCGTCCTTCGACAATGTCAAGAACACAACGAGAATATGATAAACCTACACGCATATTAATTACCCTTTTGTTCTTTCTTTTCCATATCGTATTGTTTAATCATACGATAAAGTGGTTCCATTCGTTCTTGAAATACGTGTGGTGCTAATTCTGATGCGGCATTCATATCCCATACACTGGGATAGTGTCGCAGCATACTACGGGCAGTATCTCTTATAAGTTTAGGAATACGAGGAGTGTGCTGTGGATTACAGAGATCAATTAAGAATCTCCGTGTCTCCACCACAGCACGATACCGTTCATCGGGCAACGTCATTTAGGCACCGTTAGGAGAACCAAACATGACTTCTGCACTAGCCTTAACACCTTCGGGATCACGATCGTATTCATCAATCATATTACGCAATGCGTTATTGATATATTCGTTAAGAGTAATATTTTGACGATGTGCGTTCAATGCGGCTTCCAACAACATGTCGTCAGGTAGATCAATTGGCACACTGACGTCAGTGCTGTAATCCTCGCCGGCCTTGATAGCCAACGATTTTTCAATAAAGTCTTCATTGACTTCGAGATCAACGTATTCAACCATATCCCATGCTTCATTCAAATTAACACCACGCTGCTTGGCTTCCTTCTCATGTTTCTTAACATAGTCAGGATTGATCATACGATAAGCACGATCATTGGTATAGTCGCAGACTTCTACAGAATATACCTTATGACTCTTGGTGCTGAATACAATATTAAAACTATATCCACCCTTGCCGTGGATACCATTCCAACTACTGAGTTGATAACTATTTGGACCAAAGCAACTCCAACCGTAGTTGTCACCTTCGGTAATTTTATAATCTACCAATTCCATCCATTCTTTCATATCAAGCATGATTTGTTTCCTTAGTTAGTTCGCACAATAAAATAAAGTGATCGTAGGCTTTTTTCACTACTGGATTAGAGTATAGCACATCTGCTTCTTTTTGTAAAGCCTTTACGGCTGCTTCGGCTAAATCTCTGGCACCGCTGTGTGTTAGTGGGCATAGTTCATCACCAAACTCTTTGGCCAATTTTTCCCAAGCCTTTTTCTGCCCAATAGTAATAGGAGTACGCTGTGGCCTCATTTCGGACTGCTTGCGAATTTCATCGCAAATAGCATCTTCGGCAACACGACCAGCAGCAATCATAGCCGCATAGTTAGGCTCAATGTTAAACACACGAGACCTGCCTCCTGGATAGCACATTACAAGATGATTGCCTTTGGGGAAACTATCTAATAGTTCAGGGTCGTATTCGGCTACTGGAACGTATCGACGTCCCACCTTTTCATAAAATATCTTCTTGGTCATTGTTCAATCCATTACTACGTCGATCTGTTCTTGTATCTACATTTTGGTCAAAGCGTCGTTCGGTGATTGTTTTTTCCTTAAACACCTTCTCTCTAGAG
>Ga0209084_1003314_pt1 | contig 11937 bp, 10 predicted proteins | sample C_130820_MF_Meta_FD_187309 | JGI IMG/M metagenome (GOLD analysis project Ga0209084, IMG submission 187309) | Freshwater microbial communities from Lake Croche, Canada to study carbon cycling - C_130820_MF_MetaG (SPAdes) (version 2) | ecosystem: Environmental > Aquatic > Freshwater > Lake... | reverse complement strand
GGATGTTCGCAGTGTTGGTGTTCAGGGTGATGGTCGTACGTATGGTCATCCGATTGTGTTGCGTCCGGTTTCAAGTGAGGATGCAATGACTGCGGACTGGACTCGTTTGCCGTATGACTTGCTCGCCAAGATTTCTACGCGCATCACTAACGAGGTTCGTGAAGTGAACCGCGTGGTTTTGGATGTGACCAGCAAGCCGCCTGGCACGATTGAGTGGGAGTAGTCAGGATGGAATCAACGTCACACGGCACTGTGTTCTATGTTTTCTACGCCCTGCACATGGCGGGCATCCTTGCGATTGCGCATGGCTTCTTTAGCCAGATGAGTAAGCCTGTTAAGGGCATTCATTCGACCATGCTTTACGGTGTGTTGGCTCAGGTTGTGACTGGGTTTGCGATGGCTGGTGCTAATAAGGGTGAAGAGATTAGTTCTTCATGGGTTTCGATGAAGCTTTCGGTCGCTGTCGTTGCCCTTGTGGTTGCGTTTCTTGGCCGTCGCGCTTCTGGCAACACGACCAAGTACTGGGCAGTTGTTGGCGGCCTGACGTTACTGAACCTTGTTCTTGCGCTTGTGGTGGGGAAGTAGTTACTGCAGAACCTCCAGCGACCAAGGTAGATGAGGAGGTGCAGTCACAACAAAGATTCTTTCAAAATCGTCGTCGTCAAGTAAGGCACCCGTTCGCCGCGCCACAGCAGTGGCAAGCGCTTGGTAGATGCTAGGCACAGTCTCAAAAGTGTCATCAAAATCTATTCGCTCAGTAAGCGAATTCAGTTGAGTTTCGTCTCCGCAAGGAGCGACCACGCAATAACTGTTCCCGGATGTTCGTGCCTTCTCCATCCATGCAAGGACCCGTGCATTCATCAAGCTTTCGGCAGACGCATTGGTTAGCAGAATCACGCTAGGCGCCGTGATCTGATGTTCAAATGCCGAGAGTAGCCCATCCAACGTGTACTCACCATAATGCGATATCGGATTGGCATCGGCAGCATTCTCAATCAGTGAAATCTCGCTGTGAATGTCCTGTAGTTGGCATAAGAGTCTGAGTTTGGTGTTTCCATCTGGATTGATATGTGCAACAGAAATCCAAGCCGCTTCGAGGGCCCACGGATTACATCTTAAAGAACCTAAGAAAAGGGCCATTGTCTCCTGCATTTTTGCAGCTACATCTGTGCTTGCAGTTGGAACGAGATTAATTAAGACGCTGATATGAGCACCACGGTACACTTTCATCACATCTTTCTTCGAGTAAAGAGCGTCTGAGCTCGTGCGTGTAGATTGCAGGTGTTGTGATTTTGTAGTTAACTTGTCGCACTTAAGTCTAAGTTGAATGACGACTGATCTATGACCAATCTATCCAAGTTGTGGGCACTATTCGGCTGGTCTTTGGTCCGCGACTACGCCAACATCCTGAAGATGTCTGTGGCTTCTTGATCCCGACTCAACAACAGCCCATGGGCCCTTTGAAGTCATCTCTTCACTCCACCCGCAACTACACACCATCAGGCATTGGCGTGTTCCGTCTTCCTTGTCGGTGTAAACAAAGTCGAACTTGTGACCGTTGTTGTCTATGCCAGTTGATATGAGCATTCCCATGTTTCTCCTCTAAGAGTGTGGCGAGCATCTTTCGTTTGACCCGTTAGGAGATGGTCGGTCGATGTGTTGCTGTTGCAAAGGTAGTACAAGGGGCTGACACATCGATGCGGTTTCGAGGGCCGATATCGCGCGGGAGCGACTTGTGGTCGGCGGGAACACAACGTGGTAATTTTGCGCTGGTCCGAGGCTTCATGGTTGGGATGAGCACGTCTGTAAGTGGCACCGACTCGTCGGAAACCGCCCTGTCCCAGTTTGAAAATGGGACTTTGGAACTTTGCTCTGATTTAGTTCCACATGTGATCTTGGATTGCTTTGACCAACAATTCAGGTAAACCACTAGATACTGGTTGGTACAAGGCTAGGTTCCAGCCAATCCAAGTGCGACCGTCCTTTTCCCCGAAGTAGACAGTGATGGTTTGCTTTATTCCGTCAATCTCTAGTTTGGTCTGTTGCAGCTCAGGGGCAATTCCGGCTGTTACCAACGCGGACACTGTGCCCTGACTAATCATGACAATGGTCGTGGCGCTTGTCGTACTGAGTTGCCACTCCAGAAACTCTCGGTCTCGATCAACTAGTTGCTGCCAAGTTTGCGCAGGAATGTCACTCTGCTTTGGCGAAGTTGCCCATTGGACTAGGTCTAAGTGGCAGGCAGTTCCTTCGTAGTAGTCGGCATCTAGGGCACTCTTGAGGATCTTGTTTTGAGCATTGAACCAATTCTTCAGTGGATTGCGTGTGAAATAGGTCAGCATTTCTTCATAGGCTAGATTCACCTGTTCATCTGTCAATGCACTGGGTGAATCGACTCCAAGGCTCTTCAGGCTATGGAGTCTGCGGTTGTCCCCTAGTAACCATTCATCCTTCCCTAGAAACTCTTGGTCGCTGGGGTTAAGTCCAATTGTGGCAACACGGGCAGTGAGATGGTTTCCAAAAGATAGAACTGGCAGCGAGTCAGGGAGTACTGATGCCCCTTCTGGCGCAGTTTCTCTTATGCGGGCGCGAACTTGTTCCGGAATGAGATTGGTGTTTTCCATTTCAACTTCTCCTAAGTAGTCGTTCAGAACATTGGGTACGGTGAACCACCATGGCTCATTGTCTATAAATGACATGATGGGAGTATCTGTGACAGTAAAATCCTCACGACGAAAGTACCTGACTCGAAAACTGGTCTTAGCGAGCGATTCAGTCAATTCACTCGTCTCACCGTTGCGTGTTGCAATGATGGTCGACCCAAGTGGACATCCGGGGAGTCCATCTTCTCGGAGAACTGTAGTCGGTAGACCTGACACAGTTTGAATAATTTTGTGATGCTCGCCAGTCTGCATGTTTACGCTCGCAATTGCCTTGCCGTCTGCATACAAGATGTTTAGCCAGCGAGGTTCAGTGCTGTGCCAAGCGACTGGCAAATGCTGCTTCGCATCTGCACCGAGAACGTACTCGTCTCGGTTTCCTAGATTTTCAATGTGCCTGACCTCGCACATACGTGTGTACTCACCTGGGGCAGCTTCAAATGACCCACGATTGAAAACGTTAAGAGAAGGAGCAGATTCCAGCAGCCAGTGTGCGATCCTGAAAGCCATCTCCGCTTGAGGGGAATTCCGCCTCTTCATGACGTCTAAGCCGTGTTGGCGCACCATCCAGTCTGCAACTAAACGGGGGTCGGATTGTGCCATCGCCCATAGATTGAGGTTGTCCTCAATCTGACCGCCAAGACGATTCATGATTGCAAAGTTGTCACGGTCACGTTCACCTTGCAGCCAGATGTTGTCGTAGTTTGCCATCGTGTCGGGATACAACGGGGCGTATGTTCCTGGAAGTAGGAGTAAGAGTTCACCAACGACGGCCCAAGAAAGCGCCTCGCAAGCGACCAAGGTTAGTGGCACAAAGAAGTTCACTTGGATTGGTGCTTGGTTGTCCATGCGCATCAACTTATCACTCGTGTCGGGCTAAATACGTGTGCTGTGTCCGATTTTCAATGAGGGTGCGATGACTGCGGACTGGACTCTTTTGCCGTATGACTTGCGGGTTGCCCGAATTCATCCTCCGCCATGAACATTGAGGTATTCACCTGAAATTGTCATTGCGAGTTGCTAGCATGTTCACAATTGCAACGCTATTGAGTTGGAGCTGCCTTGACCACGCCACAGATCATCCTGGATTTGTCACCGATTGCACGGGTCAATGGTCAGCAAGACGAGAAGGCTGATTGGTCAAGGGTTGAATCAGTAATTGCAGCGTGGCGTGAACAAGAAGATGCCACTGCAACTTTCATTGGGGTGGCTGACAAGTCGCTCTATAGCCACCTAAATCCCAGTGGCAGGCTCGAGCTTGAGAAGTGGGAAAAGCGTGGGCTGGCGGAGGTTGTCAGTTTCGCAGATCAAAGAATACTGGAACTTGCCGAACAATTTCCAGAAGCGAGAGTAATTACCTCAGATTTGTTTCGCGCCGAGCGAAGAGAGTTTGGTTGGCTAAACGATAGCGATCGGGTTATTAGGCCAACATTCACCCTTGGCAAAGTTTCGTTTTCGGTACAGGTATTGACCCCGCTTTCTCCTCACTTGGAATCTCGCTTCATTGAAAAGCGCGAGTTAAATTACAGAAAGATGACTACGCCGGAAGCTGAGCGCGCACTTGAGTATGAATGGGCTTGCGTAAACCCTAAGTGTGAGTTGAGTCAGGTCGCTTGCTTTGACAGTTTGCCGGCCTACTTTGACGGCATCATCAAGTGCCCAAAATGTTTTCAACAGGCAAAGCAATTGGGATCGTGCATTAGTACCCGGGAATTGGTGATTCAGATTGATGGGCAAGAAGTTCGTCGCGTGGCAATGCCTGAGGGAATGAGCCTACACATTGGAAGAGGACGCGGTGCTCACCAGTTTGATGTTCGGCCCCTCCTTGACAAGGATTATTCTCGTCTAGTCAGTCGCACTCACTTGAAGTTGACTAATCGGGCGGGTCGCATCATTGCTCAAGATCTCAATTCCAAGAATGGAACGATATTGATTCGTGAGGATGGTGCTGTCCAAAAGGACCTTTTTCCAGAAGTGGAGCAGGTGATCGAACTTTCCGACACTATCTCGCTCGCTCATGGAATTCTTACTCTCAGGATATCGGGCAAGAAACTTGCTAGAGGCAAGTATGAGCCCAGACTGAATGAACTTCCAATCGCAGAACACATCCAAAACTAGATACGGAGACATCATGTCCAATTCCTACCCGTCCCTCTCAATGCGACGACTGCCAGTGATTTTGTTGCTTGATACCAGTGGAAGTATGCACGAGTACGGGAAGATTGACGTGCTGAATGACAGTGTCTTGGAAATGATTGAGACTCTGCGGGTGGATGACGCTGGCTTAGGTGTGATTGTGCTTAGCATTGTGACTTTTGGCGGTGATTCTGCTGAGGTTGTTGTGAAACACTGTCCCATCGGAGAGGTTCAATTCTCAAAGCTTCGAGCCAATGGAAGCACGCCCATGGGACATGCTTTTAGGCTGACTCAAGAACTCATTGAAGACTATGAGGCCTTGCCTTCTAACTCATTTGCTCCCACTCTGGCCCTAATTTCCGATGGTTCTCCTATGGACAAAGACTGGGACATCTCGCTCAACAATCTCATCGCGTGTGAGCGTGGTGCCAAAGCCAGCCGTTTTGCCCTTGCAGTAGGTGCAGACGCCCAAAGGAAGATGCTTGAGAAGTTTCATCCAGGTGGTCCTAGGGAAGCTGATGATGCCGCTAGTATTCGCGAATTCTTACAGTTCGTAACAATGACGATTGTTGACCCGACATACCAATACAGCGACTTGAATAAGTCAGAAAACGTCTCAGACTTCCGTAGTATGCAGATCAATGATGACTTCTAATGACTGCGCTTTTGTAGAAGGCACAGATCTGCAGTTCAAACTTGGCTCTCGCATCGGTAGTGGTGGACAAGGGGCTGTGTACCGGGTTGCAGATCACCCCAACTATGCAATAAAACTTCTGGATCGGCTCGAGGACTCACACCGAATCGCATTTGTCAGCAGACTAGATCTAGAGGATGTAGCGGTTGTTGCACCAGTTGCGACTGTTCGCATTGGCGATCGTTTTGGCTATTTAATGGAACTCGCCGAGGATATGGATACCTTGTCACCTGCGTTGTTCTTAAAGTGGTGGCTAATCGACTCCTCGGTTGACCTTACCAAAGAAGATACCGACTTCTACAAAGAGACTGGTGGGCTAAAACGGCGTCTCACAATCGCTGCCAATGTTGCCTCAACTCTTGCCTCTTTGCACGCACAGTCACTTGTTTACGTTGACCTTAATCCGAATAATGTCATGGTTTCAAGGGACCCGCGTGAATTCGCTACCTTACTGATTGACACGGACAATCTCACGTATGTTTCACGTGCTGATAGAGCGTTGCATTTTCCTGGCTACACTGCTCCGGAGGTGCAAAGAACCGGTCCTACAACGCTCTCGGACGCGCATAGTTTAGCCGTCCTGACCTTCCAGTTGCTTGCGCTTTCTCACCCGATGGATGGCTTGGCCTCCGCCGATATGTCGGCTGATGAATGGTTCAGTGCAGTGGACAAGGCACATCTACCGTATGTTGCTGATCCTGAACACAAGTTTAATAGGCTCCCGCCGCATCGAAAACGCTTAGCTGAGATGGCACTCAGCAAGAGAATGCAAAAGCTCGCCATTCAAACATTTTCCGAGGGCCTACACAACTCGGCTGTGAGACCAGGGGTCAGAGTTTGGCGCGATGCGCTCCATGGGGCGCTGGACAATGCTGTGACTTGTTCTGGAGGCTGTGGCTGGACATTTTTCCGCACGTTGACTGCGCCTTTCATTTGTCCTTCGTGTAAGCACGAAACGCAAGATGCCACGTTGCTCTTGGTATCTCCAGCTGGAATAAGCCTGGATGATGCGTATCGAACCTTGGTGCTGAGTAAAGATACAACCAACGAAATCCTGCCACGTCACCTCTGGGCACAATATCGTGATAACAATCCTGTGCTGAGTCTTAAGTATGACGGTGGAGTTTTCCATGTGGAAGAGCACGGCGATGTGACAATCACTGACAAAAAGACTGGCAAAAAGCTCTCGCGGGCCACTAGCCGCAAAGGTGGCGAAGGACGCGAATTACTAGTTCAGTCATCTAACCAGCCAGATCGAATCATTAAGTTCATGGATGCAACGAAACGATGAAACTGTCGAGTGCGCCTTCCATTGACGAGCGAATGATGGAACTTCGGTCTATCGGAAAGAATCCATTTGCAAGCGGTGATGATGTACGAGTCAGGCTTGAAGCCACATCTCTACAGATCTTCACAGATGCGCAGGCCGGCTTGTTTGAGTTCACGAACTTGGAAGACCTGGACTGGTTAACTCAAGCAACTGTTGGGGAGTCCTACTTGGCGGAAGTGATCGCTGCAGATCTGAAACTTGGCGCATTGCAGCTTCGCGTGATGCGATTTAAACGGCGTGAGATGTGGCCCAATGTTTGTGATGTTGGCCTAGATGATCAGGCCATCGGCGATGTCGGGTCAAAATTCATGAACTCCACAACAGATGTGTCCAAGATCTTGGCGTGGCTCCATAGTCAGGTTCACATTGAGGGTCAAGTTCCCAGGCTTATTGTCCAAATCGGGGGAGGTGAAGACCTGAACCTGTCTGCTTTTAGGCTGGTAGGCGGCCAAGTCGTCGTTGATGTGCAGCTAATTAATGGAGCCTTATCTGTAAAAGAAGTGACACGTCGCCCTCGGCGGAAAGAAGGAAACTTCATTCTTATTCAGGGAGAAATTCACTTTGATGATGCCACACGGTTAGGAAAGTTGAGCCAGGCAGAATTGCAGGTAGTGCAGCAGTTATCTGAGGTCGAGAACTCGTACCTAGCAGTTTGGAATGAGTACAACGAACTTGAACGCGCCTCGGCTCGCAAGGCTGCAGAACACATAGGTTGGGCACGTTATGACTACTGTTTCTCGCACGGTAATGGCGATTTGGAGTTCGCTTTAGTTCCCGAAGATCGATCGGAACTGTTTAGACAGCAACTTGGCAAAGAGGTTGTGGGTTTGGAAGTTGGGGAGAGCGTTGCCATACAAAGCGAAACAGCAGAAGAGCGATCCCCGCGCGTGTTTGGCGAGGGGCGTTTTGGAGCATCAGGCACACTAATCCTTACGCCCAACAGGCGCATTAGTCTTCAGGATGTACCTCAGCGGGGCAAAATTGCCGGTGCATACACCCTGGATCAAGTACGAATTGATCGACGTGATGATGCCAAGGCGGCGATTGCTGAGGCGGCTACCTTTCCTGTGAGGCAGCTCGGATTGCTTCTATCGGACATGCCACTTGAAGACCCAGGCCGAGCTCGAAGGCAAGAGCCGATGTCTCAAAAAGTGCTGGAGATTCTTGGCGGTGCACCTACCGAAGCTCAGATCCGAGCCATCGACCTGGCCATTAATTCAAACGATATTGTTCTCATTCAAGGACCGCCAGGCACCGGAAAAACGCGAGTTATTGCCGCCATACAGGCGCGGTTAACGGAAATCTCTAAGACGGCCTCCGCGTCTAGTAAGCGCGTTCTCCTAACGAGCTACCAGCATGACGCGGTCGGTAATTTGGTTGAGGCTAGTCGTGACGGGATGCTCCCTGCTGTGCGACTTGGGCGGAACAACACTAAAGATTTTGAAGCAGCTCTGGCTCCTTGGCGACTCGACTTGCTGAAACGTCTAAGCGAGAAATACGAGACGTCTGATGAGCACCTTCTTGTGCGGGCATTTGAGGATCTTCGGTTACGCAAGATTGCATTTGAGACGCACACTTACGATGTGAGATCTGCCATCGGCTTGCTGCAGTGGATTGCCAAAAGGGCGGATCTTGTGGGCGAGAAAGTTGTGCGGAAGGCGAACTCTCTCGCCACTGAGCTTGAACACCACCTTGGTTCCGCATCTGGCACACGCAAGGATGAAGCTCTCTTTCTGTTGGCTAGGCAGCTTCGTTCCACGGTTCAAGGATTTGCGGATGATGGAGTCCTGTGTGCAGACAGGGCAATTCGAACCCAAGCTTTTCACGACAAGCTAAATACTCAGCAGCGACAGCAACTCCTTGACGTAGTGAATGGCGCGGTGCCCGCTGAAGTGGCTGTCGAGTGGATGGAAAGCATCAGAAACGATGTGCTAGACAGATTACTCAGGGCAAGATTTCGTGCTGGGATCTTGATTGCCATGCCCGCGGTTCAAGACATTCTCAACCAAGCTTTGGATGCTGCCAGATGGCAAATTAACACTTCTGTAGGTGATGTCGTTCTTGCAGTGGAGTATTTCAGAAGTGCGATGACTAAGGATCCAGATCTAGCGTTTAATTCAATGCGAAACTACACGCGTGCGCTAGCCGCGACTTGTCAGCAGTCCGTGTCATTTGAGATGCGGCAGACTCAAAATATCCCATTCGACACTGTAATTGTTGATGAGGCTGCAAGGGCGAATCCGCTGGATCTCATGGTGCCGATGAGTCTAGCGAGTGGCAGGATCATCCTGGTCGGCGACCATCGGCAGTTACCACAGTTGCTTGATACTGACTTAGTGTCTCAATTTAGTGATAGGCATGACCCGAGTGTGGTGAATGAGGTTCTAAACAAGTCCTTGTTCGAGCAACTGTTCAACAAGCTTAAAAGTGATGACCTCACACATGGCATAAAGCGTGTCGTGACGTTGGATCAACAATTCAGATGTCATCCCGTATTGGGCTCTTTCATAAGTGAGCAGTTCTATGCCCCATTTGGCGAGCCCTTAAGCAATGGTGCATTGGATGTGAAGCGCTTTTCTCACGACCTTTCTGATTATGAGAATGCCGTGTGCGCTTGGATTGATGTGAAGCGCCACGACGGTGCCGAACACAAAGGTGCATTTAGCCTGTCTCGTAAATGCGAAGCAGACGTCATAGTTGAAGAGTTGCGAACCGTTCTCCAAGAACAACCAGCTCTCACATGTGGTGTCATAACGTTCTATTCCGGACAAGTTCGTGTCATCTGGGAGGCAATGCTCGAGGCTGGGTTGGCGCAACGCAACAATCACGACTTTATTTTGAATCCCAGTGTCCCCTGGCTGCATACCAAAGAAGGCTCGCCTCGAGTTCGAATTGGTACAGTCGATGCGTTTCAGGGTAGAGAGTTTGACATTGTCTTTTTGTCAACAGTGCGTTCGAATAGTGGTCGCAGGGGTCGGGTCGATTATGGGTTTCTCGTCCTTGCGAATCGATTGTGCGTTGCTATGAGCCGTCAGCGACGATTGCTTGTAGTAGTTGGAGACGCCGAAATGTTCACAACCGAGCGTGGGCGAAGTGCGGTTCCTGCGCTTGCCGCTTTTTATGATCTGACTGGAGGTAGCCATGGCCTTAGACGTGCTATCTGATTGGCCGACCTACTTAGTTGAAGAGTTGCCTCAGCGAAGGCAGCACTTGTTGTTGTGCCCTTCTGCTCGCTGGCGTGCGGTCATAAACGACGTCGAAGCCATTGGCTCCGATCTTCTGCTAGAGACCGTATCCCGCATAACGGCATCGGGTGAAAAGTCACCAGAGCGCATAAGCGAACTGCTTCAAATTTCTAAGGATCTGGTTCAACATTTACTCGCTCAACTATCCGCAACTAGAACAACCCTGTCGCTCCGAGAAATAGGAAGCTCGGACTTTGACCAACCTCGCGAGTTACTGTCACAGACCACTCGAGCGGTATGGGTATATCGAGATATGGCGACGCAAGAAATATGGCGTGACATCAGCAACGAAGCACCGCCAGTTCCCTTGCGACGCAGTGACTCGCGTCGGGCAATCTTTGAGCACGGTACCGCCGGCAAGCCCATAAAATCACGGTGTTTGCTGCTACCTCCAGGAAATCTCAATGCGACAGCTCCGACAGATTTTGATCTTATGCAAATTACATCCGCGAGCCGCCAAGACAGTCGTCGTGCGCAAGTAGTTGGTGATCCTGAATTTTGTTTTGTAGCTCGACCTGTAGTGAACAATGAGGGCACTATCGCCGTGCAGTCCTTACACGGGAACATCTACATCGGTTTAACTAGGTACCTAGAGAACATCGCAGCAACTGATTCTTTCATCTCTCGTTGGATCGCTCAGATTCCAGAGGCAGACAGAGCTGTATCGGGCTCAATGCAACTTGATCAGGCAGTAAGTCGCTTGCGAGAGTTACTTAAAGTAGAAGTCTCTGACTCTGGACTTGAGCATTTCAGGTTGTTGGAAATGCAAAATGAGTTGGTATTGCGCAGATATGTTGATTACTACCGTTACGCCTTGGGTGCTAAATCTGAAGTAAAGATGACTCGGGACATCGTTGTGTGGTCTCAAATTGGTAAGCGTATTGGCCTCTCTCCCGAGGAGTGGACAGCACTCGTAGGAGCTTCTGATGAAAGTTTAGGCGGTCAGGTTGCTCTACTTATTCTTGAACAAGTGCATGCAGAGCAGGATTATGACGCGGTGGGTTTAATGAGTTTGGTCAGGTGTACCGTCTCAATCATCTCAGATGACTCTTCAGCGGCCAAGCTATCAAACCTGGTTGATGCCGCAAGGGAAATTATCGAATTATGCAACGAACTGATCGCACAGGAGGAAGTACATGGCCAGCAAGCAAAATAGGAACCAGCAGGCGTCGAAGTCGGATCCATCAAGACTGGCCAAGGAAGCCTCTGAGTTGGCTGAAATTGATCGAGCGATAGACGAATCTAAGTCTTTGCCCCAAGAGGTCGAAGAAGCCAAGATCACTCTCAGTGCAGAAGACATAGTTGCTGCGGATACGGTTAATCTCGCGCAGGCAAAGAATGTCTGGATCAAAGCCAAAGAGAAACTACTTGCCTGGGAGAAGGCTCACGAGTTGCTTGGGCGTGACAAGGAAGAGTTCAAGAAGGAACGAGAAGATCTCCAGTCTGAGAAGAGACAATTCCAAGAAAAGCAGAAAACTCTCAATGACGAATTGGCCGCACTTACCGAATTACGCCTTAGTTTTGAGGCTGGTTTTGAGGATGAGCGAACAAAACTCCTGAATTCCACACAGGTGGCCGCGGACTCCATGATGGAAGAGGCAAGAAATGTACTTGCCAAAGCTCGGAGGGAAGCCCACGATGTGGCTCTGCAGGCTGAGCGAGACTCTGCTGAACTGAAATCACAGAATCAAAGCAAGGAGATTGAGCTCCAACACAAGGAAAATGAACTTCAGTCCATTCAAGAAAATCTACGAGAGGCGCAACGCAAGATTGAAGTAAGAGATAGTCGCGCATTAGAACGAGCTCAAGAGCAGCACAAAGATGAGCTTGCAGAGAAGCTTGCAGAGATTGAGGACTTGCACAAAGATAAGG
>Ga0209084_1003313_pt1 | contig 11941 bp, 22 predicted proteins | sample C_130820_MF_Meta_FD_187309 | JGI IMG/M metagenome (GOLD analysis project Ga0209084, IMG submission 187309) | Freshwater microbial communities from Lake Croche, Canada to study carbon cycling - C_130820_MF_MetaG (SPAdes) (version 2) | ecosystem: Environmental > Aquatic > Freshwater > Lake... | reverse complement strand
AATAGTTTAATTGCACAAGGGGCTAAAAAAGTAAGTGATATAATGGGTTCAAATTATTCTTAATATGAAAAATATACCAAAAGAAAAATTAGTCCAAGCACTTAAGATTCTCTACAAATTGTGGAATAGAGAACATGATAGTGATAGTGATTGGCCATCAAAACATTATATTGAGTGGGACCAAGGTGTTCCTTATGAATTTTATTACAAATACCAAAAACAATTAGGTCTTGGTAATGAGGCTGATGATTACTATTATTGGATGAATGCTTTAGAGGAAAATGAAGATAATTTAGAAAGTGACTCTTTAACTGTTGATAATGTTATTGTTCCAAAATATTATACGTTTGATGTTGAAACTTATGAAGATAGGTATGAACAGGTACATGTTACTTATGAGGGTCAAATAGATGGTTATTTTACTGAAGACCAACTATATAAAAGTTTCTATGAATTAGGTAGTGGTACTATTTTTAATTACTATGATTTTGATGAAACTGATAGAGATTATGGTGATGGTGAAGGTAATGGTATAGAGTTAAGAAAGATTACTATGGTTTCTGACGTGATACCAGAATCAAACAAAAAAAGAAAAGTTATGTCAATAAAAGAATCTAAGTTGGATTCGTTTATTGATAGTCTCAATGAGTCTGAGACAAAGTTTTTGATAGAAAAACTACAAAAGAAACTCCTTTAATTATTTTTTACGACCTTTTTTCTTAGGTATTAAATCACCAAGACTTTGTTTTTTTTCTGAGATGTCTTTTTTATAAGTTATACTCACAGACACGGGTCCACTTTTTGTAATGGAATAATCATATCTCCAAACTGACTTACTATTTTCAGTTTCATACACACGTTCAAATTTTGTGTTGTCAGACGCTTTCGTGGTTCCAGATGTAGACATACTACAAAGATAATAAAAAACCCCTTAAACGTCAAATTTAAGGGGTTAAATTTAATTTTAGTAATGGTTATTCACCATCTTTTTTAGGTTCAGGATTTTTCTTCTTAGCGAAGATTGCTTCCACTGTAGTAAGTCCCAAGAAACTACCACATAATAAAGCCAATGTGTCATACATATATTCAGGTGTAACACCTGATTTAATAGTTGCAACATAAGCCAATCCGATTAAGTTAATCAATGTAACGATACCTGAGAATCTTTTAGAAGATACATCAGAACCATCACCCATTAGTTTCATAAAAAAGTTCATATCAAGGTAATTTATTATTTATAAATATCAATAGATATTTATTTAACAATATGACCTGTGAAATTACCAAAAATATTTGCAATACTTTAATAGAAAAGTATTCATTCTTAAAATCAATAAATCTACATTGCGTAGATAAAGATAATTCATCGGTTTATATGGACCCATCAATTGTGGTTGATACAACGCCATTACCCGAAACATATTTTGATTTAAAAAGAGATGTGTATACTATGGTGAACGAACAAACAAAAAAGATACCACATTTAAGAAGTGGATGGAAGATTACCACTGAAAACTAAAAATTCCCTAGAAGTTCTTATAGAATTAAATTAAACTAAAACTAGTTAATTAGCAACTAGACTAGAAGCTAGACTAGAATAAATATGGCAATTTTTGTCTTTTGTTCAGTTAATTTTAAAATAAATTATATTTCTTATTATGAAGGCAAAACTATTAGAATCGTATGTTAATAGAGGGTGTAAGGATAAATTAGAGTTGTTCTTCGGTGTGGGTTCAAGAATTGAAATAAAACAAGTGTTCCCACTTTCACAATTAAAAACAGAACAGGTTGAGGTCAAGGTTTTTTTAACTGACCCTGAAACATCAATGAATTATTGGCCCGAAAATATAAATTGGTTGATTGAAGACTCGTGGGAGTTTGTTCACGGTAAAGGAGCTAAGGCGGTTGTCCAAGCAACCTACGACATTATTTAGTCGTAGTATCTTTTATCACTTTAACCTCTTCACAATGTTTCTTATGACACACAATACGGAAGGTATCGTGTACAATAATCTTTTGGGGGTTTGGTAAATAGATTGTATCAGGACCATCATAAAAAACGGTATCCGTCATATTTGTTTTTTGATTAAAGAATCTACTTACTTTAGGTTCACAAGATTTAATAACTGAAATCACAATTGTTGATATAAGAACAACAAGTACAATGAAAACACTAAGACCAATTTTATAGGCGTTTGAATAGGGCGATTTTTTACTCATACCACAAAGATAATAAAAAACTATTGTAAAACAATACGTAGGGTAACTGGTCCTGATTTAAATTCTGAACCAGACATTCTTCTTGCCAAATAAAAATCTCTTTTAAGACCTGTTTCTAATGTTTTGGCACGACCAACATTACTTTGGGTATTATCTGTTACAGAAACAAAATGGTTAAATGGTCTATCTAACAAATCTTTTTTAAGTTTGCCAGTTCCATCAATAAAATTTGGGGATATGGGTAAATAAGATTGAAATTTTTTTCCGTCACAAAATAATGTTAATGTATATTCAACGTCATCACCGTCACTATCTTTATCCACTTTCAATTTTGTAATAAATGGATAGATATTTCTAAAGAAACTAACTAATATTGATTCCAATCTATCCATAGATTATAAATATCTATGTTTTTGGAAATCAATCTTCGTAGAAATATTGTTTTTTTAACTCATCAATATACTTCTTGGCCGTCAATCTTTTTGAAGCATCATTTAAGTTAGGAAAATCATCACCATAAGCATTTAACAAAACATTAACCAAGTACTTTTTGGAATTGTTTAATAATCTTGATTTACCATTAACGTACATTAGAACAAATGGTTTGTCAGAAAAATCAACATTTCTACTTTCAACTTCAACATTTGCCTTTAAGAAATCATAAAACTTTTTATCAACACTTCCTTGATATTGTAATTTAATATCATTTTTGTCATCTTCAGTTAAAATTAAACGTCCCATATATTATAAATAGAACAAAATATGAAAATGGTTTTGAAAAGTCAAATCGTATACTTATCTTTGTTATATGAAAAACATTATTTTAATTTTGTTGGTTTTGGGTTTAACATCATTTACATTAATAAATCCATCTATTTCATATAAATTACTTTTTAATGTGAATAGAACAGAACTTGTTGGAACTAAAAAAGTAAATCTTGATTCATTAATTTTAATATCATTAAATGACACAAAAAAAGATTTATCCTTTAATTTAAATGTCAAAACAAAAGACCTTTATAAAATCAAAAAAGCACATTGTGTTGGTTATACCATGTACTTTAATCAAATGTTAATTAAAAGATTAAAATTAAAAAATGCGGGTAATTTAATTGTTTACCACTCAAGGGTTAAAGTTTTGATTTCAAATCAGGATATTCACGTAATTAATTCACCTTCATTTAAAGACCATGATATATCTATTATTAAAGACAAAAATACCGGTACAACTTATTTTATTGACCCTAGTTTATCTGAAATATTCGGTAATATTATTAAGAAATATTAGGTATTTCAATGTTAACTGGAAATCCATTATAACCACCAAGTTCTTTTAAACCTACAGCGTGTCTAATTGCTCCATAAGTAGTTCCAGTACCTTTTACTAAATCTTTTATAGAAGTAAAAAAATCTTTTATTACTTGTTCTTTAGATGTTTTATTTTCAATATTATTATAGTCATAATTGTCTTTAACAAAAGCAACACCATTATTTTTATTGTATTTTACATTTGTAGGTGCCACACTACCCAAAGTATATTTAAATTGTGATGGTAAGTTCATTTTAAATGCCAAATCAAGCATTGATTTATCTTTACCTGAAAGTTTTTCTTTTTCACGACCTGCTGATGTAAGAGCCGTTGGTCCCGAAGCACCTATTTTATCCCAACCAGGATATGAAAATCCTTCACGTTTAGATGATGCCGAAATTATTGCTTGTCTAAGAAATTTTCGTTCAGCGTCTGTTAAATCTGAAATTGTCATTGGTGTTGTTCTACCCGCTAAATAATCATACAACATTCTAACGTGTAGTGGCATACTAGTTGTTTTTTTTAGTTTACCACTTTTTATTTGATTTAATAAATTTTGTCCTAAAATTTGTTGTTGACCAACAGTTCCCTGAGTTCCTAAATAATCAGTTGGTTGTCCTTCAATTCTATTCAAATCTTTTGGACCATATTGTTTAGGTAGTATTTGAGTTGGTTTAATTTCAAATTTTGATTTTTTATTATTACTTTGTTTTGATTTCCAATCGCTCCAAGCTTTATTTGTCAACGCTCCCCAAAATCCATCAGCACCTTTTGGACCTAAATTATAACCAAGAGATATTAATTTACTTTGTATTCTACGAACTTTTTCTCTAACTTCGGGACTAGTTTGTTCTTGTAAATGTAATGATGGTGGAAATTCATTTGATTTAGCTCTATGAGGTTCATCTCTTTTACTTAAAGTATGTAATATTTTTTCAAGTACTTTAACGGTCATTTCTTTACCGTTTTTTTTGTAGTATGAACTGGCTAATTTAAATAGCTCAACTTCATCACCATATTGTTCTAGTATAATAGATTCACGTTCCATTTGTAATAAATACTTTGATTTTATATTTTGTTCATTGTACTGATGTTTAAAATGAACATGGTCAGGTTCCATTTGGAATGCTGGTGCGTCATACGCTCCTGCACCTTCATCAGTTTCACCTTTAGTGTTTTCATGACCGCATTGATGACATAGATATAGATGTTTGTCATCAGGTTCTATGTCCCAAGACCATCCACAATTTTTACAAGTAACGTCTTTATGTTTTTCAGAAATACGGACTATTTTTTTCATAACTATTAGTTATAAATAGTATGGAAATAAAGTTCTTTAAATTTTTAATTAAAAAAGTCTGCTAACCTCAGCCATAATTTGCTGTTGTTGTTGCTCAAGAGCTTTAATTTGTCTGAGGTCATTTTCAGTTGGCTCAAATTTGTCAGCTTTGATTAATCTAATTTGTTCGGTAACTCTACCGTGTTGAAATAATAAGTTATTATATGCTTGGGCTTTTTGTTCGTTTCTGTCCATGAGTATAAAATAATTGTTTCTTTGATTTAATGAATAGTTATTTATTATTTTCCTATATATTGTAAAGTAACATTAATGCCTTGACCTGCGTCAATATCTGCTGTTTGTCCTTTTGTTGATTTTAATGATTGAATTCCTTCAGTTAATTTTTGGTTTGGTATTTTAATCATTAACCAACCGTCTTTTGTTAAATTTTGTTTTGGTATTAAACTTCTCATAGCAGATGCTGCCATAGAGTTTGATGGTAATACCTCACCTATTAAGTTTCCTTGAGCGTCTCTTTTAAGATTTCTTATATTAACACTAAAATCAAAAAAACTATAAGAACCACCAATTTTATATTTGTATGTTGTATTCGGTATTACTTTACCGGCATCATCTCTAACAGACAAAAATATTATATTATTATTGTTTGTACTATTTTGAAAAAGTAATTTGTTACTTGGTACTGCCAAAGTATCCATAACGGTTGTTTGACGAACAGGTATTGGTGCTTCAGTCAAACCATACATTGATTTGATTTTTAATTTTTCTTCTTCTAATAGTATAAACTTTTTCATATTTTTAACTAAAGAAGTTAGTTAATAAATTTTTAACATTTGGTAATAGTTTTACAATACTATCTTTTGTTTCAGGGTTGTTTAACATATCGTCTAACAATTCATAATCAACATAATCAACATTGGTATTTAAATCTCTGTGAAGTCTATAGGCTTTCACCAATTTACCTTGTTCAATTAAACTAAATAATGTTTCATCAGTACTAAATTTTGGTGACATCATTAATTTCTTTAATACTGTGTTAACAGCATTAATAATTTTTGGGTCGTTGATTTGTTCAACATCTTGTTCATTTTGCTCTGACTTTTGAATTTTCAATCCGTTCATTTCAGGACCAAATCCAACACCAGATGGGCTTTCGTTCAAAGAATTATATCCATACTCTTGGTGCATACCCAAGATTCTAGTTTTTTCTTCTTCTGTAATTATAAATTTTTTCATTAATAATAAATATCACACTACCAAGAATAACATCTCTCGTATCTCATATTTAACTTTTCAGCACGTTTTGGTTTCCAAACTTTTTTGTGTGATGAACAGGAAAATAAAAACAAACAACAAACAAGTAATTTAATTTTCATAATTTGAATATGTTTTGAAATTAATTTCAATCCAATTTCTATTTCCAATTATATTACCAAATAATTCTCTGGTTAATAGATAAAGTTCCCTAATTGATAACCCATCAAAATTATTTGAGTACACGGTAAAGTAATAACTTTCGGCTGAAGACCAATTACCCTCATCATCAACATCATCGGCATCTTCTTCATACTCATCTAACACAACAGTTAAATCTGAAAAATCTCTATCATACTTTTTTGTGAAAAAAGTTTTTAATAGTTTTGTTAAACCCTGTTCTAAATTTTTTTTATTCATAATTAATTTTCAGTAAATAAATGAATACCATTCTTGTCCACAACAAAAAGAAGTATTTTTATAAAATAATCTTTACCCACCAATGGTTTTAATATTTTATTTGGTATAATATATGCGTGCCACCAAGCTGGGTCCAAGTTGTAATCTTCCCATAACTTCCCCCTTACCTCCCACTCAGATAAACGAGGTGTGGATTCACCGGTACCTAAAAATTCATCTTTAGTAATATTCAAAAACATTTTTATAACTAAGATTTTGGATTCAAAAGGACTAACACTAACTTCAAATTTTTCAATAATATCATTTTCTAAAAGATTCAAAAACGAATCTCTATTCAATAATTTTTCTATTACATTTGTAAGTTCCATTTAAAACTTTTGAATGGTTTTTTGTGAGAATGAAAAAGCCCAACCTCCATTGGGTCTGTTATATCCCAAATTAAAAGTTTTATCAGCCTTATTGATAATACTTTGTCTTAACTCATAAAGGTTTGTTTTAGTCAACTCATCATCCAAATTATCTACCAAAACATTAATAACAATTTCTTCACCTCTATTTCCATTAATAGGACCTGCATAATAAACACTTCTGTTTGTAAACCACACATCATCAACCCTATCAAAATTTGATAAGATATACTTTTTAATAATGTTTTCTTTTTGGCTTTCTGTAATCAGGTATTTCATTAGTTATAAATATAAGAAAATAAATTAATCTTTTATCATTGAGTGTTCAATAATTCTATTACCACTAGCATCAATAACAATTAACACTCCCCAAGATATTGTTTTTAATAAACCTAATGGTCTAAGTATTTTTTTAATAATGGTTTCACTAAGTTTATAAGCGTCAAAATTATTTTCATACAACATTCTTTCACCATCACCACGTTGTCCTTTATTATTAACATCAATATTAAGAATAACTTTAATAACCAACAATTCTACATCATTGTGTGATGCCACGGTGTATTCGTGTATAATATCATTTGGTGGTATAATCTTTGGGTTATTCAATAACTCCAAAATGGCTTTATCAGTGTAAGTCATTTCCATGTAGTTTCTATAAATAGTTTGTTAGTATCATAATTTTTTATTACCTTTGTTCCAAATGAAAGATTTAGGTAAACTAATTAATAAGATGATTGACAAGGCTGTTGTGGGTTGTGATAAATATGTTCACAATCATAGTACTTGGTTAATTTTTACTGATGAAAAAAAATGGGTTATTGAATTAACTAAGGATGGTACTTTGTGGTACAATTACAATTTTTTCAAAAATTTACTTAAGGTTCTTTCTTTGGATGTTGTTGAAAATCAAAACTACATTACCAAATGGGTTGAAGATACCATTATAACTGGAGTGAACTACACCGGGTCAAATACCCGAGATGAGTCCCACCAAGTTGAAGACACCATTCAAAATGGGGTTAAAGAAACCAAAGATGCTCCATACTATACTAATGATGTAGTTGACACAATAATTCAAAATGGGGTGAAAAAAACCCATATTAATTATAATGATGAGCCGCTTCGTGTTGAAGACACCATTCAAAATGGGGTGAAAGAAACTCACCGAGATGCTGAGCGACACCCAAAGACTGTTGAAGACGCCATTCAAAATGGGGTGAAACACACCGTAGATACCACACATCATAAAAACAAATATGTTGAAGACGCCATTAAAAATGGGGTGAAGCACACCCGAAGAAACGGGGATTCAATGAATACCGATGCTGAAGACGCCATTATAAATGGGGTAAAAGAAATTGAATTACACAAAGGGGTTAGACCATCTTCGGTTGAAGATACCATACAAAATGGGGTGAAACACACCCGGTTAGCAGTCCTTTCGCCAAAGTCTGTTGTTGAAGACGCCATTCAAAATGGGGTAAAAGAGACTAAAAATCGGCTTAATCGTGATAGACGCATTGTTGAAGACACCATTGAAAATGGGGTGAAACATACCGAAAAATCCCTACAAATTGATGGTTCTTGTGTTGTAGAAGATGTTATTCAAAATGGAATTAAAGAAACTCATGATGATGTTTATCACCATAAAGGTAGAGTTGGTGGTGTAATTAAAAATGGTGTTAAACAAACAAAATTAATTGATTACTCAGACAATACTGAATTTATTGTGAATGGTGTTATAAGTAGGGGAATTAGTATTTAATAAAACTTCTACGTAACCAATAATACATATCTTTATCCCAAGCCTTATCAAAATCAATTTTAGATAACATCCATAACAATAACTCTTCTCTTGATACTCCACAGTATTTGTGTAACGCAAATAATGCATTATAGACCGTTTCATTTAACATACCTAGATTATCGTATAATGGAATATGATATGTATCCCATCCATTGACGTACATTATGGGATGTAAAAATTCAATTTCAATTTTAATACAAAACTGATAGGTCCCTGAAACCGTATGGTCCATGTAGTGAACTCTTACCACTTTTACCATTTTATCAATAATATTCGGTTCCATACAACAAAGATAATGTAATTTACTTATATTTACAATTATATGGTAAATGCTATTGAAAATGTACTAAACTTGGTTGTGAAACCAAAATATCCATTAGTGGATGAAATAGTGGTACGTGAAGACAATGATTTTGATTATACCACCTACTTGATTTACATTATATCAGATAAGTACGAAGCACTTAGTTATGAAAATGAGATTGTTAAAGATATAACAAATGTTTGTAAAAGTATGGGATTAAAAAGAAGAGACATTGAAAATATTAAGTTTGCAACAAGAGGTTAAGCAAACGGATTTTTAACAGGTGAAGACTTGTGAATAGTTTTCATTCCTGTTTTGTCCACAGAATAATTAGAATTTGGAAAAATAATAAATGAATCAAGTTTATTATTTACATAAACAATGTAATCCAAATTTCTTTTATACTTGTACCAATCTTTCATACCAAAAGTATAAACACCAATACCATCATCAATTTTAAAAGTTTTGTCGGCTGGTTTTACTTGAAACGTTTTTCCTTTTATTGAAAAGTCAATTGAGTCAACTCTATCTTTTATTGAACCCAAACAATATCTAACAACATCTTTATCCTCAAGACCAAATTTTTGTTTAACAAGTCTCATAAAAGTGTCTTCTGTTTTAGAACCACTATCAAAAGACCTTATATTTGTTTTGATTAATTTTTTAAGAATATCACTACTTTCACCAAAAAGTTTTTTACCATTTTCTTTTATCCAAGATTTAAAATCATCAGTGGATTCGTTTCGGTTTTCTTTTTTATACTCCTCTATCAATATTTTAATTACACCAGGATTTGTATCAAAAAAGTTAAGGATTGACCATCGTTCACCAGGAACTGCTGGAAATATATCAATCACACCATCCAAAGTTTCACAATCAGGTTGATTGATACGACCCCAATTATTTGGATATATTTCTTTTAAAGTATCCAATATTGTTTTTGGTACTCCTGATTCGTTTTTCTTCAAATATGAAACATCAAAGTTTCCTGTAGATGTTTCTTTTTCTTGGTCAATCAATTCCAACAAACTGTCCATTTCTCTTGGGTAAATTTGTTTAAAGACAGAACCTTCAACATAGGCATTTCTTTTCAAACGATTATAATTAAAATCGTCAATATCAAACTTATAAACCTCACCATCATTTGATATCAAAGCAATATTTTCGGTATCAGAACCAAACCTTCCTGATTTAAGTGAAAGGTTATTAAAGTATATCCTGTTCATTGGATACTTAATCCACGGCTTAATATCACGAAAATTAAACTCAACATTAGCATCTCCGTCTGATGAATTTTCAGTTATGATAGTTTTTAATATCTTTAAAAATTTAAATCCCATAATTCTCTACTATTAATAAATACACTTATACACATATTAAACACAATTGTTTTAACTTAAATGTTAATATGTTATCTTTGACATATGAAACAAAAACTTATTTACCCAATTATTTTGATTGTATTAGGACTTTTAACATTTGTAAGGTTGTACTTTGACTTAGACCAAATTGGTTGGTTTACAGAGTCCCTATCACCGTTGATTGCGGTTTACGCTTTGTACAAGATGTCAAAAGAACAATAAACAAAAAACCCCACCTTTTGAGTGGGGTTTTTAATTTTTATTTTGTTACTTTTTTATAATGTTTTGTTGAATCCGCATCGGGTATAATTGTTCCAACAGGATAAGTTGCTCCAACAGGTGCTTGTGTTACAGATGTTTCACCAGGTAATGCTCTAACTGATTTGCGTAATGGTAATGCCAATTCATTAATTGGACCATAACATTTAGCCAATGTTACACCATTAACTTTATTTGGTAATATCTTACATGGCATACACCACATATTGCTCATACCACCACCTGGAGTTTCAGTGATTGTAAATGTTCTGTTTACCGTTGGTTGATTTATCCAAGTTGGTGCTTGAGGAACACTATCATAATACCAGAAGTATGACCAAACAGTCTTGTTTGTACTATCAGGAGTGATATAAGGGTCACCAACCAATAAAGTATTCACAAGAGCAGTTCCTTCCATTACAGGACATGTAGCACATCCTTCAAGGAATGTATCACCTTGAACAACAATTTTGTTTCCTGTTAACGTTGCTGGTGATGCTCCACAGAAGGCAAACTTACCGTGAAATAATTGTAATGCACGTTGGTGCGTAAATTCTTCTTTACTCTCTTCTTTTTTTCCATTATCACAAGAGGTCATCGCTACGATTGTGAATAATGTAATTAATGTTAATAATATTTTTTTCATGTTTTTTTTAATAAATATAAATTTTACCACTGAAGGTTAAACAAAATCAAGTTCAAAAGAATCTTTGTTATAACCGTACTTCTCAAATAAATCTTTCATAAATTTTTCAAACTGAGTTCTTACATCCCAATACCTATTCATCCTTCTGTTTCTTGGGCTAATAATTGAAATTTTTAATTTATCACCATTAATTTTAATTGACATACGTTGAATATACTCATTAAATATAGATTCTTTAATTTCCTTTTTAATCTTTTTATTCATGACATTTGTAATCCATTCGTCACCATTCATAACATTGGTACCATAACCGTTCATATTTAATTTACCATGAGCTGGCGAACCAAATTCAACACCAAGAAACTTTTGAATATTAATTCTTAGATTAGCTTGAAATTCATTGGCTTGTCTTTTTTCTTCATTTGAAAGTTTCAACCAATCGTCAACGTCAATGTTAACGCGAACATAAACTTCATTTGGTTTTTCTTCACCAATAGTTATCTTATATTTTGGATTGATTTTTATTCTTGATATAATTTTTGACAGGGGACTTGCATATTTTTCGGTAAACTTTTCTTCAGGTCTGAATGTTTCAAATTCAATCGCTCCTTTTTGAATAAGTTGTTGGGTAAGTGGAATAATTCTATTTGCT
>Ga0209084_1003312_pt1 | contig 11941 bp, 10 predicted proteins | sample C_130820_MF_Meta_FD_187309 | JGI IMG/M metagenome (GOLD analysis project Ga0209084, IMG submission 187309) | Freshwater microbial communities from Lake Croche, Canada to study carbon cycling - C_130820_MF_MetaG (SPAdes) (version 2) | ecosystem: Environmental > Aquatic > Freshwater > Lake... | reverse complement strand
CTACCAAAGCGCCGTAAGACTTGTACGACCCTGGCGGGTTGCCCGAGCGGCCAATGGGAGGGGACTGTAAATCCCCCGGCTCTGCCTTCGAAGGTTCAAATCCTTCACCCGCCACCAGAAGTTCTTGCTTCTAACTATTCACAGCACATAGGTATTGCAATACTCTTTTTTCATTGACTGACCCCAGCTATCAAGTTGCCGCTCTCAGCTTCCATAACCACCTAATCGGTTAATAGTGAGAGTAACGACTCTTCGAGGGGCGCCAGGTGGGCAACTTCGAAAATGATTTTCAGGATTCTTATTACGATGATCCCATCGAGGAGATTTCGCATTCTAAGTTGCGCTCAAAATTTCTCACCACAGGTGTATTAATTCTCGGCTCCATTTTCTTTTTCCAGAGCACACTTGCGAGCAATATCTCCCTGAACTCAGGTTCTGGCGTCGAATTTGGCCAAGGTATAACTCAGACCGTTGCTTGTTCGGGTAGTACAGACCTGATTCTGACGCCGCGTTCAACTTTCACCAATGGCACAGGATCGTCGGGAGCGCACTACTTCAACTCTGTAACTGTCTCCAATATTCCAGATAGTTGCTTTGGCGTGGACTTCACTATTAACGCCTATGACGACACAACTAGCACGCCACTTGCACTCTTTAACTCAACATCAAAGAGCGTCGTGGTCTATGACAACGGTGGAGCTTTCTCACGTGGAATTGGATCTACTGGTATGACAGTAGCGAGCAGCACTGGAACATTCACAGCAACATTCACAGTTCCCGTTGCGCAATCGACTTCTGTCTTTAAGTTCACGATTCAAAGTGGCGCACATACTGCTTACGACATTATTCCTTCCTATAATGCTGGCGACACTGGACCGGGAGGCGGGTTTATTTACTACACGGATCTCTCAGGATTTAGTTGCGGTGGAACATATTCAACTACGGGTAGTCCAACTGGTGGCCTCTGTCATTATCTAGAAGTTGCGCCATATGGCTGGAATGGTGGAGATGATCCAGCGAAAGTCTGGGCCGTCGGAGGAAATCAATCGCTTGATATAAGTGAAATTACAAACGATGCCAATGGTGCCATTCCATACAACAACGCATTGGGAGTTGGCCTTGGCTATAAAAACTCCATCGCAATTGTCACTCAAAACGGTGTTTACAACGGAAGTAGTATCAATTATGCAGCAGGAGCAGCGCGAGCATATTCAGGTGGTTCTAAGAACGATTGGTACTTACCAACTACAGCAGAACTAAATCTCCTTTGCCAATGGGATTACGGAATTGCGCGATCTGTAACAACTCTTTGCGCGGGTGGAACACGTAACAGTGCCACCTTTGGCGCGGGATCAGCAGGTATTTCGATCGCTTACTACTTGTCCTCTTCTGAGCAACAATGGAACTTCGCGTGGCTTCAACTCCTCGATTCGGGTCGAAACCAGAGTGTTTTTGGTAAGGGAAACGCATACTCCGTCCGCCCAATCCGCGCTTTTTAACCTCCATTTGCTACCAGGTAATTAATCTACATTTCACATGTATTTCTATGTAATTAATCAACAATGGGGCACTTTCCCTGAGCGCTGATGGCAGTCTCTCACACGCTTAATTCACCCCATTTATAGCTGATGCGTATCGGCATCCCTATATTCCTCAAACTACATCAGGTCTAGCGTCACTGATACTAACTGGTTCTTCCGAAACCTATGGATCTAACGGTTTGTAATTGGTAACTACTCTGAGAGGAACTATATGTTCAAAAAATCTCTACGTACTAAGTCAATCGCGATGGCTAGCGCCGCTGCATTGTTAACAACAGGATTCGTAGCAATCAGCTCCGCTTCTCCTGCTTCAGCAGCAAGCAAGATCAAGATTGGTCTCAGTAATTCATATGCAGGCAACTCATGGCGTCAACAAATGCTTTCAGATTTCACGAAGGCAGCTACTAGCGCCAAGAAAGCCGGCCAGATCAAGAGCTTCGACATTGTTAACTCAAATAACGATGCAACTCAGCAAGCTTCACAACTTAAGGCAATGATTCTTAAGGGTTATGACGTAATCATCATCGATGCAGCCTCACCAACAGCTCTTAACGGAGTTATTGCACAGGCATGCGCAGCGAAGATTAAAGTCGTTGTATTCGACTCACTCACAACTGCTCCATGTGCTTACAACATCGAATCAAACTATGTTGTATATGGAAGCATTGAGACTGAATTCATCAATACCGCTTTGGGCGGCAAGGGAAACCTTCTAGAGATTCGCGGCGTTGCAGGAACATCTGTTGACGTTGATATCTCAAAGGGTATTCACGATGCAGTTGCTAAGCACTCAGGTTTGAGCATTGCTAACTCTGTTAATGGAAACTGGTCAACAACGGTTTCACAACAAGCAGTAACAGGAATCATTCCAAGCCTTCCAACAATCGCTGGTGTAGTCGGACAAGGTGGAGATGGAGCGGGTGCAGTACGTGCATTCCAGGCTGCAAACCTTCCTGCTCCTGTCACAATCATGGGTAACCGTGGTGACGAACTCCGCGTTTGGAAAGAACTGTCAACAGCAGATTCTAAGTACAAGACAATGTCAATCTCATCAATGCCTGGTATGTCTACAGTTGCATTCTGGGTTGCATACCTTCTCGCCACAGGCGTCAAGGTTCCAAAGTCAGTATTCGCACCGTTACTACAGATCAATGCAGATCACCTAGATGCATGGATCGCTGCAACTCCTGATGGAGCGGTAGCAAGTAAGTTCTTCTCACTACCCCAGGTAAAAACTTTGGTTGATCTTGCTGTAAAGGGAACTCCAAAGTACGTCGTAACTGACCTACCAAGCTAATTAGGTATGAGCCCACGCGATGATTCAAAGGTTCGACTTCGAGCAGATAATTTCTCGAAGAGCTTTGGTGCTACTCGTGCGCTCTCTGACGTCTCCATTGTGGTCCGGCCCAACGAATTAGTTGGAATCGCCGGCCACAACGGAGCTGGAAAAAGTACTTTGCTACGTTCCTTGGCTGGTTTAACAAAACCAGACAAGGGACGTATGCAAATTGGCGGTAATGAAATTGAAATGAAGGACGGCTTAACTGCTGGGCAATCACGTAACTTTGGAATTCACACCGTTTACCAAGAACTCTCACTCTGTCCCGCACTTCGCGTTGATGAGAGCGCTGCAGTGGTACTAGAAGATGCCAAGGGTATTGGCTGGCAACGAAAGGCTTGGAAGAAGCTCGAAGCCGCCCTCAATGAGATTTTCCCAGGGCACGGTATCTTGGCCGGTCAAAAGATTTCTGATTTATCCATCGCAAAGCGCCAGATGGTTGAAATTGCAAGTGCGACTCTGACATCAAATCGCGAATTAGAATTATTAATGCTGGATGAACCAACATCATCTCTCGATGCTGATGCAACCGCGACTCTCTACAAATGGTTACGTAAGCGATCAAACGAAGGCTTGAGTGCGATTGTCACAACGCACCGCCTCAACGAAATGCTCACCCATTTAGATCGTATTTATGTAATGCGCGATGGAAAGATCATCGCAGAAGAGCCAACATCAGCGCTGACTCGTGAAAAGCTCATCGCACTCATGGGTGGCTCCCACGAGAGTGATTCATCTACCGAGAAAGTAGTTCTTTCAAAGGCCAGCACAGGAGAGCGCGATAAGGTTTCAATCAGTGGCTTTACAAATAACGAACTGAAAGATATTTCACTTGAAGCAAAAGCCGGAGAGATCATTGGCCTTGTAGGACTCGAAGGCCATGGGCAGCGCGCATTATTAGAAGCCATCTTTCGCACCGCAACCTCTAGAACGCCGTCGGCATATCGTGCAATAAAGGTGCAGGGAAATATCGCATATGTAAGTGGTGACCGCGTTGTGGCAGGTATTTTTAAATTCTGGACTGTTGGTGAAAATATTTCAGCATCAAGTTTGAAGGTTCTCAGCAAAATCGGTTGGCTCTCCAGAAATAGTGAGAAGAAGCTCGTAGATTCCTGGAGTAAGCGGTTGGAAATTCGTGGCGCAGTAACGGCGCCAATCGTAAGTCTGTCTGGTGGTAATCAGCAGAAGGCTCTGATGGCTCGTTCGATTGCAACTGGTGCTGACATTATTTTGCTCGATGACCCAACTCGCGGCGTGGATCAAGGAACTAAAGAATTAATGTATGCAATCCTTAAAGAAGAGGCGGCTGCAGGGCGCACAGTTATCTGGTACTCAACTGAGAACGAAGAGCTAATCCATTGCGATCGCGTCTATGTTCTTCGCGCAGGTGAAATTGTAGAAGTGCTTGAAGGCGATGATCGCGATGAAGCCCGAGTTATCGCGGCCTCATTCGGAGCGGCGGGTGAAAATTAAATGGTTTCCTTGAAATCAAAGAGTTCCCTGATGTCTAAAATCAATTTCTGGGATGGGGTTCCGTTTTATTTTCTAGTAATCCTGCTCTTTATAGTTATTCGCCTTGAGCCAAACGCACTGAGCTATAACGGATTTAATTTGCTGTTATCTGCAGCAGTTCCACTTGCCTTTGCCGCCATGGCTCAAATGTTCATCATGGCTGCCGGCGATATCGATCTCGGCCTTGGCACATTCGTCGGGCTCGTGAACGTAATAACTGCCATCGTTCTGATTCACCATATCTTCTACGCAACACTGATTTATGCTGGGATGATTCTTGCCTATGTATTGCTGGGTTTATTAGTTCACAATCGCCAACTTCCATCAATCGTCGTAACGCTAGGCGCCTCCTTCGTTTGGCTCGGAATTGCAATCATCATTCTGCCGAGCCCTGCCGGTGAGGTTCCTGCTTACATAATTAATTTCTTCAACTGGTCGCCACCAATAATTCCTGGCCCAGTTATCTATCTAATATTGATCGGTTTAATTGGAAACTTCGTGCTGATGCGTAATCGATATGGCGCAGTCCTTCGTGGCTCTGGAAGTAACGCTGACGCCATCGGACGAGCCGGTTGGTCGGTTGCAAAAACTAAAGCAATTCTCTACGGACTTGCTGGACTCTTTGGAATTCTTTCGGGCCTCTCGCTCAGTGCCATTACAACATCAGGGGATGCAAATAACGGTGCTAGTTATGTATTGCTTAGCATCATGGCGGTAATTATTGGTGGTGGCGAATTTAGTGGTGGACTAGTTGCACCTGCTGGCGCAGTTGCTGGCGCTGCTGTTGTGGTTCTCATTGGAACAGTTCTTACTTTCTTAAACGTCTCATCTGATTACCAGATTGGTGCGCAAGGGTTAATTTTGATCGCAACTCTGGCAATTCGCGCGGTTCGTCGATTTGTGACCGGAAGGGTGAAAGTAAAATGAACACACCAACTGATACGAAGGTTTCATTTGGCGGCAAAGTTCTCAATATCTTTAGAACTCAACGCGCCCTTCCAGCCTTCGTTGGCTCTGTAGTCATTTGGTTGCTCACTGCGGCAATCGCAGGTCGTGGCCTGACCGGAACACTGACATCAAGTATCGCGATTGGAACCTTCTTATTCTTTGTTGGAATCGGCCAGATGTTCGTTATCACATCTGGAAATGGTGGTATTGATCTCTCGGTTCCATATGTAATGACCGTGAGCGCCTATATAACAGCAAGCGTCATGCACGGCCAGAACAGCAAATTACTGAGTGGACTTCTAGCTGCGCTAGCGGTGGGAATAGTTGTTGGACTTCTCAACGTCTTTCTCATCGAAGTAATTGCGATGCCACCAATCATTGCAACCTTATCCGTAGGTTTTATTCTCCAGTCTGTAACCTTGGTTCTCTCCTCTAAATCTTCTGGTATTCCAAGTCCGCGAATCTTTATCGACTTGGCCACTGGAAATACTGGCCCAATTCCAAACATGGCAATCTTTGGAATTATCGTTGGAATTATCTTCACACTTATTCTTACTCGCTCTTCCTACGGGCGTGCAATTCAAGGAATTGGCCAGAGCCGCTCTGCGGCAAGACTTGCTGGATTAAAATCCCAACGGCTAACTATTTATGCTTATCTCATCTCAAGTCTCTTCGCTGCATTTACCGGATTCTTGCTTGCTGGATACTCCGGTGGCCCATCACTGACAATGGGTGGCAACTACCAACTTGGTTCAATTGCAGTTGTAGTTCTTGGTGGTTCACTTATCGCCGGCGGACTTTCAAACGTTCCTGGAATTTGGGCTGCTGCGCTGCTACTTACACTTCTTATTACCCTCGTTAACGTTGCTCACCTCGGCGCCGGTGCCCAGGATATTGTCCAAGGCGTCCTGATTGTTCTAGTTCTTACAGTCGGTGGGACCAAGAGGCAAAAAGATTGAGTAGTCAACTCGTTCGCCTCAATGTGGATTGCAACGTTACTCATGCAAATAATTCAGCATTTCACGCTTCCTACAAAGATAGTTTCTACCCAGCAATAGTTAGGCAGGCCGGTTATTTAGAATGTTTATTACTAATAGTTACTGAAGATTCTAAAGACCTCAACCCGATCCACTACCGTCTCGATATCACCTTCGCATCCGAAGCCGAACGTGCAAAATGGGTTGCTAAAGATATTCACCAAGAAGTCTGGGGCAAGCTCAGCTCTAGCATGCTGGATTTCAAAGTTTTACACTTATCAATTAATCAACCCAACTAGAGAATAGAGAAGAAATGAAAGCCACACTGTTTGATGATCGCTTTAATATCTTGGGTGAAGGTCCAACCTCGAGTGGTCCGAAGAATGAAATGATTAAATGGGTAGATATCGATGGCAAGAAAGTGCGCTCTCGTCACCTACGCACCGGTGAAATTTCCGAATACGACACAGATGAGCCAGTGGGCTTTGCGATCCCACGTGTTTCAGGGGGTGAAATTCTCGGCACTGAAAATGGTCCAATCCTTCGCGACGCTGATGGCACAATTCACATAGTCCCAACTCGTGTTGAAGCTGATGGTTACAAAGCGACTCAAGTTGTTCGCTGGAACGATGCAAAAGTTTCGCCAAAGGGCGATCTCTTCCTTGGGACACTTGCTTATGATTACAAGACAAATGCTGCAGCTTTCTATCAGATGCGTGGCGATGGCAAACACCTACGTCGTATCTTTGGTGATGTTTCAATCAGTAACGGAATGGACTGGACTGTTGATGGTTTAAAGATGTATTACATCGATACCCCACTTCGCAAGGTAGAAATATTTGATTGCGAAGAGCGCGATATCAAAAATCGTCGAACCCTAGTGGAGTTCGAGGCCGGAATAGGAAATCCAGATGGAATGTCGATCGATGAGAATGACAACTTATGGATTGCCTTCTGGGAGGGCCATGCAATTCGTTGCTATGACGGAAAGACTGGAAAGCTGCTTGAAGTTGTAGACGTTCCTTCCTACCGCGTTACATCATGTGTTTTCGCTGGTGAGAATCTGGATGAATTAATCATCACAAGTGCTGGCTTGCTTACCGATCTAAAAGAGTGGCCAGAAGCCGGGATGACACACATTGTGAAGCCAGGTGTTCGCGGCCAGAAAACCGCACTCTTTGGGGCGTAAGCATTTCACCTAATAACGAAAACTCTCCTGAGCCTATTTGTAGAGTAACTTATCTTTATGATTAAGAGCTCTCGTAAATTTCCGAGCCTCCCATATTTTTGGTCGCTGATTGACTGGACCTTTCCTTCGCTAAAACCTTATAGAAGACAATTACTTCAAGCACAAACTATAAACGACTTGGCTCGCATCGCAAGAAAGCGCACTCCTAAAGTGGTCTTTGATTATGTTGAAGGTGGAGCTGTTGATGAGATTGCATATTCTAGAAGCCGCGCGGCATATTCCAGGATTGAATTTAATTCGTATGTTTTGCGCGATGTATCTAACATAGACACCAGTGAAAAGATTTTAGGCAAAGTTGTAGATATTCCAATTTGCTTTGCTCCAACTGGTTATACCCGCTTAATGCATCATATTGGTGAGCCAGCAGTCGCGAATGTGGCGAGAAAAAAGAATTTAATCTATGCCTTATCAACTATGGGAACAACTTCGCCAGAAGAACTTGCGGCTGCTGTCCCAGACTCCAGACGTTGGTTTCAACTTTATATTATGAAAAATCGAAGCGATAGCCTGGCTGTAATTAAGCAGGCAAAAGATAATGGGTTTGAAGCGCTAGTTTTAACAGTTGATACACCGACCACTGGTCTTCGCTATAGAGATAACCGAAATGGTTTAACGGTGCCACCTAAAATTAGGATCAATACTCTTTTCGCAATTGCGCGGAAACCAATTTGGTGGATAAATTTATTCACCACTGGAAAATTGGAATTTGCTGCTTTTAGAGGCTGGGATAAATCGCTTTCACAACTTGCGGCTACAATCTTTGATCCATCTACAACTATGGAAGATATTGTTTGGCTTCGCTCAGTGTGGAATGGCCCAATTATTATCAAAGGAATTCAAAACATCGAGGATGCAAGGGACGTGGCCAAACTTGGCGTTCAAGGGATAATTCTCTCCAATCACGGAGGTCGCCAATTTGATCGCGGCCGAATTCCACTTGAAATTCTTTCTGAAGTGGTTAGCGCCGTGGGAGACGAAATTGAAGTTTATATAGATGGAGGAATCATGTCTGGACTAGACGCACTTGGTGCAATTGCACTGGGTGCAAGAGCAGTATTCATTGGCCGAGCCTATTTGTATGGTGCTATGGCCAATGGCGAAGCCGGCGTGGAGCAAGCGATTGAAATTATGCGTAGAGAATTTGAAAACGGAATGGCACTCTCTGGTGCCACGAATATTGCTGAAGTTCGCAAAAATGGAGCTCGAATTAGAGATTATTAAGTGGGCGCGTGTAGCTAGAACTACCTCTTAGCACCTGCTGCACGCGCTGCACGCGCTAGAAATAGGGCGAAGACAAGCGCTAAGACAATTCCAGTATTGACGCCCATCTCCATGAGTGCGCGGTTGAAATATTCTGTTGTCTTCTTCTTCTCCATAGTAAGTGATGCTCCAACTGTCAGAATATGTCGGACTGCTGCAATGACGCCAATAATCAAGAAGTTATCAAGTTGGAAAATTCCATCAGTAAATCGAACGATCACGGTTCGCATGATTTCAAGGATGATGACAACAAAGAGGATGTCATTGATTCCTTGAATCATTCCCAATGGGAAGAAGGGATGTGTATCGATAAGGCGCTTCAATGTATATCCAGCTGCTAAAACTGAGATGACAAAGAGAATTATTCCAAGGAAGCCGTGAAGTACATCCTCTAACTTGTCGATGAAAGTTACAGGAATTAGTGACTCATCACCAGTGAGTAAACCTTTGACAGATTTGTACTTCATGTGGACCCCTCTATTAAGCAATTCCTAAGGGTAAAGGCAGGATTAGAAGCCCGCAAGATAGATAGGCAAACTTCTGCCTCGCTACGTAGTCATTAGTTCATATTGGGTTTTATGAGCAGCTCAGTGGGTTATTCTGGGATACATGGCGAGTAACTCTGCAGCAAAAATAATCGCCCCCTCAATCTTTGCTGCAGATCCATCTGCACACGTCTTTGATGGCCGTCTCTATCTCTACGTCTCATACGACGAACCATTTACCAATACACATGACTCAATGGTCTGCTATCACTGTGTATCAACGGATGATTTGATTACTTGGGTTGATCATGGGCGCATACTTCATTTAGAGAATGTGCCGTGGGCAATCAGCCATATGTGGGCAATCGATGCCAATAAATGGAAAGGGAAGTATTACCTCACCTTCTGCGCCTTTGATGAGAAGACTTCAACGATGCGAACTGGACTTGCAATCAGTGATCGTCCCGAAGGGCCATTTACAGATCTTGGGCCAATCGAAGGCGTTGAGTGGGGACAAGATCCTGCACTCTATATCGAAGAAGAAAGCGCTTACCTAGTATGGGGCGCAAAGGGACAGATTCTGATTGCAGAACTTAATAGCGATCTGCGTTCGGTAAAAAGTGAAACTATCCGCAATCTTTCGAAAGATGTTGCTGGTTATGAAGGTCCGTTCTTGCATAAATACAACGATACGTACTATCTAACTTTCCCGGCGTTGGACAATGAGAAATGGCCTCAGCGCATGTGTTACGCAACAGCCAAAGATGTTCTTGGGCCCTACACATTCGGTGGAATCTTTATTCCAGAGTATGAAGGAAATAGCGGAACGATTCACGGTTCGGTAGTTGAGTTTCAGGGTAAGTGGCTCGCTTTCTATCACAGCGCTTGGATTAGCGGAATGTCTACATCACGTTCGTTGATGATGAGCGAAATTAGCTATGATGAAGATGGATCCATAAACGAACTCGATTTATCTAAGAAATCAGAGATTGTTCTTAATTCATCACAAATTCTTGATGTTTCGGTTGCGCCTTTGGCAGGTGGCCATATCTATGGCGCACATGTTGCACATGATGGCGCAGACTTCACCGGAGCAGGATTTATCACTGGACTCATACGACAAGAGTTTGGTGTCAGTGTGCTCAGCCAGATTGGTTTGCCAGGTAAGTATGAAATTTCAGTACGTTATAGATCCTTCAATGAACCATTTAATGGACGTGTAGTAGCTGGAAATCATCTCTTTTACGATGGTAATCAAAACCAAGATTATGAGCAGTACATCAACCGCGGAACTATATTTCCACCGACACAGGGAAAATGGGTCGAACTCCTTATTGGTGACACAACGCTGCCATCAGGCAACCATCAAGTACGAGTCTCCGCAAGCCATACTCTTGGAGCAGATAAGCTCGGAATCGATCTTGATTTCATACGAGTCAAGCAAATTAGTTACGATATCTAACATGACTGAATTCGATGAGGCCGAACTTAAGGCACGTCTTGATCCACTTTCTTATGCAGTGTTACGTGAAGGGGCTACAGAACGTCCTTTCACCGGTGAGTACACCGATACAGAAACAGTCGGAAGTTATCGATGCAAGGTCTGCCAGAACGTTCTCTTTACTTCAGAGACAAAGTTTCACTCTGGTTGTGGCTGGCCATCTTTCTATGCACCAACAGAGGCGGATGCGGTAACGCTTATTGAAGATCGATCTTTAGCGCCACGAGTGCGCACGGAAGTTCGCTGTGCAAAGTGTGATTCTCACTTGGGGCATGTATTTACAGGCGAAGGCTTTGATACACCAACGGATGAACGCTGGTGTATCAACTCTGTCTGCTTGTACTTAGAAGAGAAGGCCTAAACCTCGCCGGCTCGACGTCGACGTACGTTATCTCCCCAAACAGCAAGCAGAATAACTCCGCCAACAACTACATACTGCCACTCTTGTTGAAGTTCAAGGATACGAAGTCCGTTGATGAGAACAGACATGATCAGCGCACCGATGATGGTTCCGGAGATTGTTCCTTTTCCACCCAGAAGTGATGTTCCACCGATGATTACAGCTGCAATTGCCTCAAGTTCGTAGCCAAGACCTAGATCTGGTTGAGCCGAACCTAGACGTGATGTCATGACAACTGCGCCAAGTCCAACGAATGTTCCGCACAGTGCATAAACTGCAATCAGCCAGCGATTTACTTTCACACCAGAGAGCTTTGTAGCTTCCGCATTTGAACCAATTGCGAATGTGTAGCGGCCAAGAACTGTCTTATTGAGAATAATTGAAGCGACAACCGCTGCAACTGCAAGGATGAGAACTCCGTTTGGAAGATTTGGAATGAATCGACCTTGGGCAATTGAATCCCAACCCTTTAAGCCTCCTGTGAAGAGAATCGGCTTAAGACTTGAAACGATGAGAGCAAGTCCTTGAGCGCCCTTCATAGTTGCAAGGGTTGCAATAAATGGTGGCAATTTAAGAGCGGTAATAAGAATTCCGTTGATAGCACCCAAAATGGTTCCGGTGATAAGACCAACAGCGATTCCGCCCCACATGTTCAGGTGTAGTGCCATAACGGTCTTACCTACAATTACAGAGACGAGGGCGAGTGATGTGCCAACCGAAAGATAAATT
>Ga0209084_1003307_pt1 | contig 11946 bp, 18 predicted proteins | sample C_130820_MF_Meta_FD_187309 | JGI IMG/M metagenome (GOLD analysis project Ga0209084, IMG submission 187309) | Freshwater microbial communities from Lake Croche, Canada to study carbon cycling - C_130820_MF_MetaG (SPAdes) (version 2) | ecosystem: Environmental > Aquatic > Freshwater > Lake... | reverse complement strand
ATGCTTTGAAAAAAGTATATGGATCAAACCTTTACAGTGCTAAAGTTTCTGTTATACTACGAGAGCCTAGCGGCATTCAAGTCAATATGGCTATTAACTTTCCTCCTCAAGAAGAGTTTTTTGAATAATGTCGCCTTTATTTGAATGTATGTTATTGACTGCATTTATTTGTGGCATAGCCATAGGATTTATTATATATGACGAATTCTTTAGATAGCCCCTGTATTGGTGTATGCCAAGTGTGGAATAATAAATGCAAAGGTTGTCATCGAACTTTGTATGAAATTGTCAATTGGTATGACTTTTCTGATGATCAAAAACGTGATGTGTTAGAAAGGCTAGAACATGTACAGAAATAAAAAGCTTTTAGAAATAGTTAGACAATCTCCATGCCAGCATTGTGGCAGAGAAGACGGCACAGTAGTTGCTGCTCATTCTAATCAAATGAGAGACGGAAAAGGTCGGTCTTTAAAGGCAAACGATTTTCGCATAGCGGCACTGTGCTATGAATGCCATTCTACCATAGATTCTGGGCGTGACTTAACTCGTGAAGAGCGTATCGATGCATGGGAACGTGCTCATCGAGAAACAATCGGTTGGTTATTTTTAAATGATCATTTGCAAGTTAAATGAATACGTTTAAACATGATCTTGAACGTGGTAACAGTGTAGAAGATAAAGTTCTTGCTATCATTCAAAAGACTTGTCCATGTGCTACCAAAGTAGAGGCATTTAAAGGATATGATATTTGGATTCCAGAGACACATAAGTCTGTTGAAGTCAAGTACGATCCTATGAGCAATGAAACAGGCAATATCGTAATAGAAATAGAAATGTTTGGTAAACCTTCTGCGTTAATGACAACAACTGCGGACTATTGGGTTTTTTACGATGACAAACAATTTGTTTCAATTAAACCTCTTGACATTATTAACTGCATATTCTTAAACAAACTAACCTATAGGGAATTTGTTGGAACGGGTGATACTGAAAAGAAAAAAGCATTTTTAGTACCAAAAGAAGTTCTATTTAAATACGGAAAACAACTATAGGAGATCACATGGATCGTTTTGACTTAGAAGAACAGATAATAACTTGTTGGAATATATTAGATGAATTAAAAATGATTATTGAGCCTATGGAAGATAACCATATAGATCGCAAAAGAATTGAAGCGGTGATTGAGCTTTATGATATGAAGTTTAATCATTTATGGAACATATTTAGTGAATTAGTGGAAACAAAACAATTTAGGAGTTCTTTCGATGAATAAGCCAGACGCATGGAAATTAGAAGAGTTTGATGCTAATGGTGAATTAGTATGGTCAGCTATTCTTCCCACACGACCTTCAGAACTTTCATGGTTTAAAGATCTTCCAACTAAAAAACACAATATCGTTATGTCCCCTATGTATATAGACAAATCTCAATCAGAAACATTTAACGGAGTCAAATCATACAAAGAATCTACACAAAGATTAATTGAGTCAGGGAATGGACTATGAAAACAATTATTAATGAGGATGCATTACGAGCAACTTATGTGTTTCTTAGATCCATTGAGCCATTCAATACTTGGAAATTACCTCCACCATCAAAAGTGGAGTTTGAAATAACATCAGCTAAAGAAGTTATGGGTGAGTTTGATTGTGAGCCTTTAGTGATCAGGCTATCAGATGCCAGGCAATCTACAGTAGAGAATTTGTTAAGAACCACTGCACATGAACTAGTGCATATGAAGTTTTATTTAGAAGGAAAAGCAAACTACCATCATCACGACCAATCATTTAGAAACCATATGAAACAAATTAATATTCTAATGGGTTGGGATAAACTTGAACTTTAAGAGAGGAACTTATGAAATACAAGTCAGTTTTGGTTATATCCGATTTACACATTCCTTATCATCACCCAGATGCTTTTAAGTTTTTAGAAGCATTAAAGAAGAAATACAAGCCAGATCATATTGTTAATATTGGTGATGAGCTTGATATGCATGCTATGTCTATGCATGATTCTGATCCAGATTTATTTTCAGCAGGTCATGAATTGGCTGCAGCTATATCTTACATTCAACAACTTGAAAAGATTTTTCCAAAGATGATGATTGTGCATTCTAATCACTCATCTATGTTGTTTAGACGTGCATTAAAGCATGGAGTTCCAAAAGGATACTTAAGAGATTACAATGATTATCTTGGAGTAAGTCCTGCTTGGAAATGGGTAGAGGATCATACTATTGATTTATCTGATGGCACTCGTTGTTTTTTTACTCATGGCTTATCTGCTGACGTTCTTAAAGTAGCTATGCAATATGGTATGCATACTGTTCAGGGACATTACCATACGAAGTTTAGTATTGGCTATTATTCTAATCCAGATGCTTTAGTATGGGGTATGCAAGTTGGGTGCTTAATCAATCAAAAGTCAATGGCATTTCAATACGCTAAGAACTTTAAAACAAGATTCATCATAGGATGTGGTATGATTATAGATGGTCAACCTAAGCTTATGCCTATGGTGCTTAATTCAAATGGTAAATGGATAGGTAAATTAGTATGAGTTACGTCATGATAGTTATTATGTTTGGCAATATGTCAGTTGAAACTTTTAGTGTCAACTTCGATTCTCAATTGTCATGTGAGAATGCTAAAACCTCAATTATAGAAAAGTATGATAATGTTAAACGACCAGGGATAGCCCCTGTAATTATGTGTGTAAGGAAATAATATGGCAGCACCACAAGTTCACAAAAGTAAACGTCATGCTGATCCTTTTAAAACAGGGACTGGCAAAGAAAGACTTAAAGCATTATCCTTAAAGCAACTCTACTTATTGTTAGAGAAGCTTACAGAGGGTGGTAAGAAAAGAGCAAAGATTGCTAAAGAAATCGTAAGGAGAACTCCAATTGGCTAAACACAGTGAAGCAGGAAAGGGTGATACACAACGCCCTACAAATCAAAAAGCTTTCGAGGAGGGCTTTGATCGTATATTCGGCAGACGCATTATGAATCAAAAGATGTCTAGTGCTGACTTAGCAGAGTACGAACTTGATAAGTCGACTGGTGAGGTGATTAAAGTTGCAAAATAATACAGATGTTTTTATAGCATTCATAACAGTATTCTGCCTTATGTGCATGCTAGGTGGATTTTTAAGGCTTATTTTAACTATATACGAATACGCACTTTGTTTTATTAAATAAAAAAAGGGGACGTTTTAAGCCCCCTTTTAGTGATACCGATTTTCTGAGGAACGCTATCACCGAAGATCATTATACATTATTTGTTAAGAATGTACATAGTTACTTCAAAGCCAAAACGCATTTCTGTAGCTGCTGGTTTAGTCCACATGGTGTTTCTCCTAATTTACAAAATATACAAAATGTATATTTTAAGAAACAGTTTCCTACTTTTTGCGACACAAAACATCAGGAAAATCATGAAAATAGAGTACGACTTTCCCTATCCACCCTCAGTTAATCATTATTGGGGTATACATGGTAAAATAAGGTTTATTGGTAAGGCTGGATTAGCGTTTAGGAAAGAGGTCTCTATAATAGCTCTAAAACGCACAGAATCGCTCTATAACGCACGATTAAAGGTTAAGGTATACCTATACCCTCCTGATAGAAGAAAACGTGATATAGACAACAATATGAAGAGTCTTTTAGACGCTATGGAACATGCAGGCGTATATGAGAATGATTCTCAAATAGACGACCTACATATTATAAGGGGTGAAGTGGTAAAAGGTGGGGGTTGTAAGGTAATACTTGAAGCTATTTCTTCTGAAACTTCTTAAGATAGCCACCTTCTGCATACTGATTAGCATTGATACCGCCAGCTGTAGCTGCGGCTGTTTGAACTTCTGGAGCAAATGCTCTCATTAATTCAGGTCTTTCAGTAGCAAGCTTTGTAATAGCTCTCATGCCTGGCTTACTATAAGCACCCAAAGCTGCCACAGTAGGAAGGAAAGGGATGCCACCAAATAAAGATCCACCAGTTAATAAAGCACCAGCCATAGCTCTTTCTGCTGTACCGCTATCAGGCACTTTGTTTCCTAATACAGCTTCAGCTGCTTTAGCTTGGTCTTGCATTAAAGCTTTACCTCTAGCAGACGATCTGCCGCCTAAAGATTCAACTGAGCTTGCAAATTGAGATGGGGTAAATACGCCTTCCTCAGCACCTCGTTTAGCAGCAGCTTTTTCTAATCTAAGCCAGCGTTTAAACGATTCGTGTATACCTGAAAGTTCTGCAGCGTTTTGTGGATTTTGTTTTGCTAACATACCACGAAGATTAGCTTGTAATTCTCTATAAGCCCCACCCATGGTTGTATTACCTGCTTTATAGGCATCATAAGCCGCATTACCTAAATTACTTTCAGCTTGTCTAAATCTTTCACCCGTCATAGTTAAGTCTGACTGAAGCGGATCAATAATAAACTTTCTATAAGTAGATGCTACAGCCTTAGCTTGATTTGCATCTAAATTCTCTGTTACGTCTTTTAAAGCAGTGTTAAGTGTATTAAGTGCCGTTTCTCCAGTTTCTGCATCCTTAAACTTAGCATTAAATTTTAACTTTGGAGCAATCTCACTGTAAGCATTTGTCACTTTGTTATATACTTCATCAGCTAACTCATGACCTACATTGCTTGTTTTACTTAAAGCTTCATCCATAGGTTGCAATACATGATTGCCTACAGCCCTGTTAAAGTCTTCGATGGCATTTTGTCTACCACCCTTCATTAAAGAACCTACCACAGGAACGCTAGATAAAGCTTGTTCGCCTCTTTGTAGCATAGGACCAATAAATGGAATATCACTGAGTAATTGACCAGGTGTAAACTCTTTCATACCCATATCTTTAAGTGCTTGCACTTTCTTTCCTACAATAGGAGCAAAGAGCAGTTGAGAACCTTTACCAAATGCACCGCCTAATCCAGCACCCATAGCAATATCAGATGCTTTTTGTTTTAAAAAGTCTTCATAACTTTCACCTTCTGTCACATGTGTAGGCATGACAGCAGAAGTTGCCGCACCCGTAACTGCACCTGTTAATAATGGATTCTTTGCTATAGCAACTGAAGCACCTGGCGTAAGTTCACCACCCACTAAAAGTCCAGCAAGTTCACCAGCAAACTCAGCAGCACCTACACCCGTTCTTCCTGTAGCTTTAGCTTCTTTTTCTACTTGATGCAAATATCTTGCTGGTTCATGAACGCCAATGTATTGAGCTAGACCCGCAATAGGTTTGGCTGTACCACTTAAGTAAGATGCAGTAAGCGGATGTGTCTCTGCAAAAGTAGGCTCAACATTTGCCTTAGCAGATGACACTGATGGAGCACCAGCACCACTGACTATGTCAGCTATATGTTCTTGGTCAAGTTCTGATAGTTTTTCGCTCATTGTTTTACTATTCCTAAGTCTTGAGGTGAAATGCCATATTGATTAGCAGATCCAATAGCTCTTGCTTTAGCAGCTGTAATCATATTTCTTAAATTATTAAGTTGCTGATCAAACTGTGCTTTGCTTTGATGAGTATCTAACACACCTGTAGAGTTTTGAATCTTTGCAACTTCAGGAAGTAAGATACGACCAATACCAGTGCCCTTAATACCTGCAATTGAAGCCATAAACTGTATGTCTTTTAATCCTTGCAATGAAGCCTTGTAGTCATAAGCATCTGTATTTGGAACATGGCTTGCTGCGGCACCAATTACATCTGCTCCATTATAACGACCTGGATGGTTTTGAACATCATCAATTTTTTTCAAGGCAGCATCAAATGTGCTAATTGCACCACCAATTTGAGATGTTTTTTCACCTTTTATAGTATCTTCTTTATAATTTCTTGATTGTATTAAACTTGCAGCTAAAAGATTTTTTGTTTCTTGACTGGCTTGTCGGTATTCTTGTGTGTTCTTTAACGTAGCCATTTGTGCAGCAAGCCTATCTTTAGCAGCCTGCTCCATTTCACCCACTTTAAGAAGGTTGAGACCCACTTGTTGATGACGAGCCTCATCAGCAGATTTACCTGCAATAGCATACTTGTTAATAATATCTTGATCTTCAGCAGTTGCAGCACGTGATTTTTGATATGACTCAAGACCTTCTGGAGCACCTTGACCAATATTAACCGCAGTATATGGAGATGTGCCTGCCATAATACCAAATCCAGCTCTTGCTAGTGCTTCATAGCCAGCTATCTTGTCACGCTCTGCCATACGTTTTTGCACGGATGCTAATTGTGTGTTGATGTCATCAGCAGTTTTAGTGCTCGGATGTTTGTATTCATCAATAAGCATTTGCTTAATTTCATCGTAATCTGACTTGTCAACTGGTGCAGCTTCTTGTGCTGGTAAAGCTTCTTTTGTTGGAATAGCTACAGGATTTGCACGATGTGGTGCTTTTAATTCAGATTCAATTGTTTTTGCTGTAACTACAGGAGCAGTATAAGTAGGACCTGTGTCTCTAGACTTAATAAATGCAGCAAAACTATCCTCAGTTTTTGGAGCTTCTGGAGGTTTAATTTGATCTCTAAAATTTAAAGCGTTCACTTTTGTCATTTCAGCATCTTTTGCAGCTTTATTTACTGGGTAACCAAATAATGTAAATGGTGTGCCTGATGAACTAGATGGTTTTTTTTCCTCTGTATCAGAAGCAAGTTTAAACTTTCTAGCGTCATCACCAATATCAGGAACAAGACTTTCATCTTTACCTGCAAAAGCTAATAATCCACCACCCGCTGCATTCATTGTTGTTAGATTTGGAGGTGTTGCAATAGCACCTACACCAGCTCTATTCATAGGCTGACCCATAGGTTGTGTGGTAATAGGTGAGCCATCTATTTGAGCTAACATTCTAGGGGCTTCTGGATTGGATTTTAATCTTTGATCATCTTGTATATATCCAGTGGCTACAAGTTTAGCTATAGGACTAGTGTATTGGCTTTTTTGTGCTTGTTGAAGTTGTTGTGGAGAATACATACTCATAGGTATGCCTCCAGCAGCCTTAATTACACCACCTTCTTTTGCTTTGATTACACCACCATCAGCCTTACCAAACATGCCCGTTGCGTTAGCCATACCAGCTAAACCAATACCAGCTGTTCCAAGACCAGCCAATTGAGATACGGTGCTTGGAGGTGCTTGGTACATTTGTGTAGAGCTTTGTTGCATTGGCAAACCACGCAACATAGAGTTAAGTGTACCCAATTGCATAAATGGATATTGTTGTGCTGTAGCATAGTTTTGAACAGCTTGATTGATAATGTTTTGTTGATTTTGTTGTTGTAATGCACCTTGTTGTGCTTGAGTTCCAAGAATAGATTGTTGAGCTGCTAATTCTTGACCACCAAGACCAGCTAATTGACCAGCACCAGCAAGCTGACCTTGTAACGCAGATAGCTGACCTTGTTGTCCTTGTAGACCAAGACCTGCTCCGTATTGTTGAGCTTGTTGTGCTTGATTAAATGCAGTATTGTAACCTTGACCAATCATTTGATTGATAGCCATGTTTTTGTTACGCTCATTTTCTGCAGCCATTAATGCTTCACGTGATCCACCAAAAGCACCAGACCTTCCAGCAGCAGATTGTTCTTGTTGACCTGTAATATCGTATTGTCTTCTAGCTTCAGCAATTTGAGGATCTAATGATGCCTTAAGGTAAGGATTCATAAATGCACTCATAGCTCTAGGATCGGTAGCCATAGCATTGTAATTAGCACCAGCACTTCCCATAGCTGAACCAACGCCACCCATACCAATTGTTGTTCCCATAGTTTGACCTATGGCAGGAGCATATGTATAAGGTGTTTTTAATGCTCCAGCTGAAGTTTGAGCTTGTGTTTGGAGCGGTGAAAAGCCAGCTACATATTTAGTTGGATCTGTGCTGTAAGGCGTATAAGGTCTAAATGTAGTGCCATCTGGAGCATATATTTGAGCTTGAGCAGCATTAAGCATATTCGTAACATATGGCTGTGCATAGTCAGGAATATTTGTATTTGTCACTGTTGTATTGGTAGGTGCTGCAGATGGTGGTGGTGAATCACCGCCTCCATAAATGACTCTACCACCACTTGTTTTACGAGTGACGTTAGAACCTAATGGCTCACCTAATGCATACAGTTGTCTGCGTGAATAACTCATATTAGTCCTTTAATACTTTTGAAAATACTTTGTCTGTCCAGCTATAGCCTAAATACTCTAATAGTCTGGAGTTATCCAAATGGATTTTTGTGTGAACAATAATTCTGTTTACACCAATTCTTTTTAATGCTGATTCTGCGTACTGAAACATTTTAATACCAATACGACCTTTTCTATATTCTGGCTTAAGATAATACACATCTTCATAAGCCACCTTACAAGATTTGTAGTGCAGATGAGGTTGAATAAAAAAAGCAATATAGCCTATTAATTCACTATCATTTCTTACTGTAATTGTTCTTAAATATCCCGCTGCTGCCATTCGATCATAAGCATCCCAATCAGGATCAAATGGAAATTCTTTTGTTACGCAAAGTTCATCATAATGACCAGGAAGAACTCGCATGAATTCTTCTTTGAATTTAGTTCCATCTACGTCTTCGTAGATAATCATTACTGACCAATTTTATTTGCTGGATTAAAGCCAATAGCACCTAAACCACCTAAGCCATCAGCTTGTGGTGCAGCACCAAATCCTGTTGTGTTGGTAGATGATTGTCCAGTAAATCCACCCATAGGTTCATTCATTTGAGCTGTTTGACCAAGGTTTAATCTTGGCATATTTTGAACGCCAGGACTTGGCATTTGTTGTTGCTGCTGTTGCATTTGATTGAAAGTTGAAAATAATTGTGGATTAAATTGCATAGTATTTTGTGTGGGCATACTTTGATTACCATTTGGATTAAATCCACCAAATCCATTACCGTACGGTTGAAATCCTTGATAATTATTTCCATAAGGATTGGATTGATTTTGTTGTACACCAACTTGATTCATTGGAGAACCTTGAGGTATGCCAAAATTTCCTTGATGAGGAGCATTATTTGATCCCATTTGATTGTTATTTTGTAAGCCAATTCCGCCCGCTACGTTGCCACCCATGATTTATTCCTTATGCTGGTAAAAGTTTATATGTTTTAGTATCTGCTGCTATATTTTTAGCTTTTGATCGTTTAGCTTTAATACGATCCATCATATCGTATAAACGTTTAGCTCCCGCATCAGTTGAACCATTGCCTAATTCTGAAACAATTCTAGCTGGGATAACAAACTCGCCTTCAGCCAATCTTGCTGGTTGCTTATGACCGATAGAGGCTGGGATAGAGTCAGAAACGCCATCGCCAGGTCCCTTAAGTAATCTTCCACCATCTGAATAATCTCCTAAATTATAACCAGGTAATCCATGCATTTCACCACCACGAGCATATTGAGAAGCTACTACAGGATTAGTATTAATAGCTCCTAATGTAGGGAACTTTTGCGTACCTGCAAAATAAGATGATGGCATTTGTGCTGCTTTAGCATTAGCTTCTGCACGATATGCCGCTGCTTGTTCCGCAGTTAAATGAGCAGTATTTGGGTCAGTATCCATGTAAATGGTAGATTCAGTTTTTGGCATGTCTTTTACTGGACGTTTAAACATTGCTGCACCTTTATTGATGTCTGCAATAGCTTTTTGTTGAGCAGTAATGATGTCGCCTCTTTTTGGCTTAGTTAAATCTTCTAGATCAATGACTCCAGCACTTGCATATTTATTCACATCCATTAACCCACCATCTTTACTGCCAAATGGTTTGGTAATAAAGCTTGGGTATAAACTTTCATAAACATTGGGTTCAGGGAATTGACCTTTAAAATTAGGGTCATTTACTTTTAAATGCATTGGATTAGTATTTTTTTCTGCAGGCTTATATGCATCAGGTTGATTTAAGTCTTTAGCAATAGCTAATCCAGCACCGCCCACTGTGCTTAATGCATTCACAGCATTACCTGGTTTAGATAGATAGTCTATTGGATGTTCATAAAGATTTTGCAACCCTTGTTTAAAATTGGGTCCTGTATAGCCTCCAGCTTGAACTGTTCCAGCCGCATTGGTTGTAGCTGGTGCAACGACTTGTGGATTAAGTCCTGTTTGCATACCTGTAGCTGGATTAATATCGTAATTTGGTGCAATGTTATATGAGCCATCTGGTCCGATAGGTGCTGTTGAAGTTGCTGTATTAACAGCCTCACCAGTCATTGCATCTACTTGTGGTGCAGATTGTGCAAGTGTTTCTTGAGCATTAAATACACCATTTGGATTTGCACCAAAGTCAGCTATATTGTTATATAAACCAGAACCGCCCCAAGCTCCAAGACCCGCCATAATACCCTGACCTAATGATCCTGTAATAGCGTAATCGATTGCTCCAATAGCTGGAGCTAAAGCCCATACAGGTATGCCCATAGATGCACCAATAGCACCAAAAGCCATAGGTAAAATAGAGCCTAAGAAGCCAGCTTCTGGAAGACCTGTTTTAGGGTTAATTGTTAGAGAGCCACCATGATTTTCTGCAAGCTTTTGGAGAGCCATTAATTCTCCAGAAGTCATATGAACTAAATGAGTATCTTTTCCACGCCCATGTTGTTCTAGGTGTCTTGCCGCTAATTGTAAACTCATATTAAACTCGCTTTGAAGGGTTATCTATTATACCACATTATGCTGCTGTATTACTAATTAAAAGACCTTGCAAAATCAATCCTACAATATGCGTTCCGCTTGCGGTGGAAAACTGCCATTGAAGATCGGTTTTTTGGGTATATGGAAATGGATTATTTCTTATTACTTGGTATCTTTGGTCCCAAGATGTTTGTAATATAGTTAATGTTACTGGATTAGTTTGAGCATTATTAGTGCTTTTTACTTGATAATTAATTGCATTACCTGCCGCAGCGTCACCATTAAAAGCATTAATTGAAGTAAGGTACATGGTATAGCCATTAGGTACTGAATATACCCCAGCTTGAGACCTACCTACCCCTATGTTAATTTGAGAGTATGTAATACCACCATTTTTTGCTGTAATTGTGCCTACGTTAGTAGTTTGTCCTGTACCCGTACTTGTCATAACCATAGAATTAATACGAAGAAACTGATTAGTTGTAGTTACGCCTGTTACACCATTTAAAGTTACAGTTTCAGTTATTAAGTTCCAACTTGAATCAAGCCCATTAACAAGAATTGTTGCTCTTGTATTGTCAGAGGCAGAAGTACTAACAAGAGTCATTGTTACCGCAGATGTAGGAAATGCGTATTGCGTAGTACCAGTTAGTTCCCATAAAGTATAAAAAGTGGTTTTAACAGTATCCGAATAAGCAAAAATATTAAGTTGACTAGCACCAGAAACTAGACCACGAGCAACTTGCACTTCCCAAGGTGCTGAAGCAATAGAACTAGTAGAGCCAGCAATAGGTGGAAAATACTGAATCGTCATGTACCTTGACCTCCACTAATGGTGACTGCACATCCTGTAGCTGAAGCTTTTACTTGTATCGTACCACCAGGATTTAAAATCTGAACCCCATTCCATTGAACAGTTGTATAGGCAGGAAGAGCATTATTATAAAAGATTGCATTAGTGGTATCTGGTGATCCGCTTTGAGTGACTAAATGCACATAAATACCAATAGATGCTGCAGTAGTGTTTGCTATTGTAATGTCTTTTACAAAAGTTCTAGTGGCAGGTTGTGCTGGCACAGTCGTAGAAGAAGGCACAGAATAGACAATACTATAGGCAGTGCCCATAGATCCTTGTCCTAACTGATAACCTACGATATTTTGATAATTAGCCATTAAAATCCACCTAACCAGCCCATAGTTAATGAACTAGAATCATTTTGGGCAAACTGTTGGTTTACAAAATCATTTTGTATGTAATAAAGTCTTTGTACATTCAATATTTGATTTGTGTAATTGGGAT
>Ga0209084_1003306_pt1 | contig 11952 bp, 10 predicted proteins | sample C_130820_MF_Meta_FD_187309 | JGI IMG/M metagenome (GOLD analysis project Ga0209084, IMG submission 187309) | Freshwater microbial communities from Lake Croche, Canada to study carbon cycling - C_130820_MF_MetaG (SPAdes) (version 2) | ecosystem: Environmental > Aquatic > Freshwater > Lake... | reverse complement strand
AGTCACAGAAGGCATTTGCACCGAAGGCAGTCACTTCAACAATTTCAGGAATGAAGTTACGCGCCATATCAAAATCATGAATTGTCATATCACGGAAGATTCCACCAGAGACTGCGATGTAGGCCTGAGGTGCTGGTCCTGGATCGCGACTAGTAATGACTACTTGCTCAACATTGCCAATTTCACCGGCAACAACGCGCTTCTTAACGGCCTTAAATTCAGGATCTTGGCGGCGGTTAAAGCCAATAGTCACATTTGTCTTTGCCGCGTTAATTGCTGCGCGGTTTGCATCGACATTCTTAATATCTAAATCAATCGGCTTTTCGCAGAGCACGTGCACTCCAGCTTTGATTGCGGCGTTAATAAGTGGAATATGTGTTGGTGTGGGAGATCCGATGATGACCGCATCGATTTCACCAGATGCAATGACAGCTTCTGGATCGCTAGAAACTTTTCCGCCAAAGGCTGCAGCTACCTTTTCGGCTGCTTCCTTAAATGGGTCCACGATATAAACGATTTCAGTGTTGGGAGTATCAAAGACACTTCCTGCGTGAACATATCCAATACGGCCAGCACCAATAATTGCGAATCTCAGTTTCGAAGTCATGTGCGAAATCTTAAGCCCGAATTACTTAAAGCGGGTCCCAATCTGAGCACCAATTTTTAGGGCGGTATCAATATTGGCTATTGATTCCTTGTGGGTATAAAGCGGTGCCTCTAAGAGCCCTTGGTCTACATATTGGGCAAAGGCGTTGAGTTGATGGACCAGACCAAGATGTTCAAAGAGACCTGTTTCATCAGTCCAGGTTTCAATCGCCACAGTTAATCCGTTGCCATGAATCGTGATGGATGATGGAGTAAACCAAGGAGAGCCAAAGCTAATGCTTCCCTTTGGTCCAGAGACTCCAGCCCAACCGGCAAGTGATGTGCGAGCAGAAAGTACAAAGTTAGAGCGAGCACCATTAGCAAAGCGCATGAAGGTATGTGTTTCTTCATCAATATCGTTGGGATGTAACTTTCCAAAGGCGTGAATCTCAGTTGGATCACCTAAGAATTGTTGAGAAAGTGCAATTGGATAGATTCCCATATCGATGATGGGATTTCCGCCACCGATTGTGTAAAGACGTGAGACTCCCAAGTTTGCTTGGCAGAAATTAGAAACGACGAGTTCGACTTCACCAAGATCGCCATTTGCAATCACTTGGCGGGCGATATCCATTTGAGGCAAGAAGCGAGTCCACATCGCCTCAACAGCCAGGACTTTCTGTGCCTTAGCTGCAGCATAAATTTGCTCAACTTCAGAGACATCCATCGTGATTGGTTTCTCAATCAATACATGCTTTCCAGCATTGATTGCAATCAGCGCAACTTCTAAGCGATCTGAAGGCAGGGTTGCAATATAAATAGCATCAATATCATCGCGAGCCGCGAGTTCTTCATATGAATTATGTGATGAGGCGAGGTTCCACTTCTGAGCAAATGCCTCAGCTTTACCTGGGGTGCGTGATGCAACTGCAACAAAATCTTGTTGTGAATTTAATTGCGCAGTCTTGACCATCGCTTCGGCAATCCACCCAGCACCAAAGATTCCCCATCGGAGCTTCTTTGACTCTTCAGATTTGAAATAGTGTGGCTTTGGTAGTGGGCTCATTGTGGTTGCTACTTTCTACTTATCCGGATTTGGAACGGTGATATCTCTGACTAGGGATTCAAGATCATTGACTGATTGCAAGAAACCGCGCAGGGTACGCAGTGTTGCACCAAAGTTTGTGAATTCCTTAATTTTGAGACCGTCTGCGTCATACATTTTTCTGAATTCTGGAATCTGCTCCAGCATCGGATTTAGAATTCGAGGGTCAACCGGTTCATTGACGCTATTAAGGTTGGGTTTAATCCCTGACTTATTAATGCGAACCTGCCATGCATATGGGGGAGAAATGACGGAATCGCCACCCAGGATTTCACTCCAGTGCATGTGGTTGCGAAATGCTGCAGATAGCAATCGTGTGCGATATCCACGTTCGGTATAAATCTTGTGAGCATTTCTAAAAACAGCAACGCCCGCCCATTCCATGACGCCAGGGTCAATGGAAATACCAGATTTTTCGGCTGAAACTTTTACCCAATCATCGACGCGACCAACCATGATCGTGCAGACAGGTCCCATCTGTGAAATATCAAGTCCCTCAGCTTCGCGACGCTTGAGACCACGCTCGACAGCTTCGGCAACTGCAATTGTTTGCGCAACCGAGAAAGATACTGTCGCGTTGATGCTGACGCCTTGGTAGGTGGCTTCTTCAAAGGCAGCAATTGCTTCACTTGTTACTGGAATCTTTACAATCATATTCTTTGCAAGCTTAGAGAATTCAATTGCTTGTTCTGCAAGAAGCTTGGCATTGCGGAAATTGCGAGGATCGGTCTGAATCGAAAGTCGACCATTGCGCCCGTTGTACTTTTCAAATTCAGGCTCAAGAATCTTGGCAGCGTTAATGGAAAGTTCTTTGACCATCTCCCAGCCGATTTCATCTTCAGTAGCTATGGGATGAGACTTTGCGTATTCCTTAATACGCCCATTCCAGTGATCTTTATCAGCCTTTAACGCACTGAGCGCTATAACTGGATTACAGGTTGCTCCAACAATGCCCCATGTCAAAGCATCCTTAAGTTCTTTGGGATCAGCAGAGTCATTCCAGAGAACAGTATTGGAGTTCTCCTTCATATATAAGAACGGTGAATCAGTCATTTAGGTCTCCGGTGGCTACTTGACGCGTGCTGCGCGGGTGGCAGCCAAGATATGTTCGCGAGTGCGTTGAGCGATGGGAAATGGCATATCAACCGGACATCCATACATATCTTGTTCGATAATGGCAAAGATTTCAGGATTGATTTCTAGTGCGCGTTCGATGATGGGTGCAAATTTTGGAACACCTTCAAATCCAGGTTCAGTCATAACGCCCTTTGAAACGGCATCACCAAATGGAAGATCGTTCTTTAAAGTGTCAGCCAAAATATCTGGATGCACTTGCTTTAAGTGTAAGTAACCGATGCGCTCAGGGTATGCGTTCATCATCTTGAGATTATCGCCAAGGTAGTAAGCAAAGTGGCCAGTATCAAGACAGAGATTTGTGTACTTCTTATCTGTCTCTTGCAATAAGCGTTCAACTTCATTGTAAGTACCGATATGGCTATCAGCGTGTGAGTGGAATTGTTGGTGGATGCCAAACTCTTCCAGCAATGCTTTTCCAAGTTTGTCGTGGCCTGCAGCTAAGCGCTTCCACTGTTCATTCGATAATGTGCGTGATTCGCGGGCTTGACCAGTCTTATCATCGCGCCATAAATCTGGAATAACAACCAGGTGTTCAACGCCAAGTTTTGAAACAAGAGTTGCAACTGCGAGTGCTTGATCCCAAGCGCGCTGCCATTGACTCTCATCTTCTTTATGAAAACCTGTAAATACAGTGCCAGCGGTCATCTTGAGATTGCGCTTACCAAGTTCATCTTCTAGCTCTTTTGGATCAGTTGGCAAGTAACCGTAAGGACCAAGTTCAATCCAGTGGTAACCAGCTTCTACTGCTTCATCGAGGAAACGATTCCATGGCACTTGATGTGGCTCACTTGGAAACCAGACGCCCCAGGAATCAGGTGCTGTACCTACGCGGATTTGGTCTGTCATTTTCTTCCCCTATTCCAGATCTTTCGATCCATTGCCAAGCAATGGTCGTTGTAACTTAATTGCCTCTTGGTAATTCTTATATGCGCCCTGTGTACTTTCAAGCTTTGAAATTGGTGCGATAGGAACATCCCACCATCCTTCTCCACTTGGCGGATAAAGTAGTGGGTCACTATTGATATGAATCAGAGTTGCCTTACTTGAAGATTTAGCTTTCTTCACCGCTATATGCAGGTCTGCAATAGCGCTATTTGTTTGCTCAATTCGTATGACATCAATTCCCAGACTTGCTGCATTGGCGGCTAAATCGACCGGAAGTTTCTCGCCATCATCGAAGCTATTTGTCTGTACATCTCGGAATCGATACTGGGTGCCAAAACGTTGTGAGCCGATACTTTCTGAAAGATGTCCGATAGATGCATAGCCATGATTTTGAATGAGTACAACAATAAATTTGAGTCCTTCAGCAACTGCAGAGACAAGTTCTGTGTGCATCATTAAATATGAACCATCGCCGACCATAACGATGGGCATTGCTCCTGCACGCGCTGCGCCAAGACCGGCAGCGATTTCATATCCCATGCAACTAAATGCGTATTCAACGTGATAACCCATAGGAGATCGAACGCGCCACAGCTTGTGTAAATCACCTGGCAATGAACCTGCCGCACAGATGACAGTGTCTGTTGCATCGGATGCTGATTGCACCGCGTGAATAATTTCGGTCTGGCTAGGAAGTGCAAGTTTCTTATCTACAAAGGCCGCATCCACTGTTGCATCCCATTGCTTCTTTTCAGCTGCAGCCTTTGCTGCGTAATCGGATGCGACTGTGTAGCCCTTTAGCTCAGCAATTAATTCTTTTATAGTTTCGCGCGCATCGGCTACGACAGGAAGTGCGCTGCCATGCTTGAAAGCATCAAAGGATGCAATATTGATATTGATAAAGCGAACATTTGGGTTTTGGAATGCTGTGCGACTAGCGGTGGTGAAATCGCTGTAGCGAGTTCCGATTCCGATGATGACATCTGCATCTTTGGCTAAGCGATTTGCCCCCGTTGTTCCGGTTGCACCGACTGCGCCTTGGCATTGTGGGTGATCCCAATTGAGTGAACCCACGCCAGCTTGCGATGTACCTACTGGGATTCCAGTTGCTTCAACAAGCGTTTGAAGTTCTGCGTGCGCATCTGAGTAAATAATTCCGCCACCAGCGATGATCATTGGCTTCTTTGAACTGCGAATAATGCGCGCAACTTCTGCAGTGATTCCAGCATCAGGGCGCGGACGACGGATATGCCATTCGCGATCTGCCAGAAATTCTTCTGGAACTTCGATGATTTCTGCCTGCACATCTTCGGGAAGTGCGATTGTTACGGCGCCTGTTTCAACAGGATCGGTGAGGACGCGCATTGCACTCAGAAGTGCTGAGAATAATTGTTCTGGGCGTTGCACGCGGTCAAAGAATCGAGAGAGTGGCTTAAATGCATCATTAACCGACAACGTTGCATCGTGCGGCATCTCAAGTTGCTGCAAGACAGGATCAGATGCGCGATTTGCAAAAGTATCTGAAGGGAGTAACAAGACTGGAAGTCGATTTGTGGTTGCAACAGCTGCACCCGTGAGCATATTTGTGGCACCTGGACCAACAGATGCTGTGCAAGCAAAAGTTGCGCGACGTCGCTTCATGCGCGCAAATGCAGATGATTCATGCACCATCGCTTGTTCATTGCGTGCTTGGTAATAAGGCATCAGCGATGGATTTTCTATCGAGAATTGTTTTAGCGCTTGACCAATACCTGCAACATTTCCGTGGCCAAAGATTCCAAATACTCCGGGAATTGTGCGTTCGCGATAATTGCCATCGACTGTGTATTGATGCGCCAAGAATTCAACAATCGCTTGGCTTACAGTCATCTTTCGCGTAGTCATCTGCTTCTTTCTCTATCTTCCGTAGGGCAATCTTGGGTCTGTTTCTTGCGATTGCCAACTCTGGCGAATCCACGCTTGATCCGGATGATCTGTCGCATTCCAGGCGCGATCTGGGTCAGGCCCTGCCATCACATTAAAGAAGTACAAGTCATATCCAGGGCCAGCAGCGGCGGGGCCGTGCCAACCATAAGGAACGAGTGCAACATCGCCGGAGAGAATTTCTTCAGTGACATCGTAAGGTCGTTCATCAGCAGAGTATCCGCGGAAATAACCAAAGGGCGCGTTGGCGTTAGGTGGCGTTGCACCGCGAGTAACTGCAGATTCAAAGTAATAGATTTCTTCTAAATTTGATTCTTTACCAGCAACATAGGTGTCATGTTTATGTGAGGGAGATCCTGACCAATTACCGGCTGGAACAATTACTTCACAGACAATCATGCGATCGGCATCTAAAACTTCTGGCATTCCAAAGTTATGGACTTGTCTTGATTCACGACCCGCGCCTCGCACACCAACTGGCACATCTTCTAGTGCGATGAATTTTGGTTGCTTCACATTCGTTGCCGGGCATTCGCCAACAGCAACTCGGCCTGCACCTGTGATGAAAGCTGGCGTATTAATAGAAAGGTAGAGGACATCTGATGGACCATGGAAAACTGATGTACGGCCACGAAGTAATTGTGTATGAGTCTTTCCATCTACTGTGTATTGGACGCTGAGATTGTCGCCTTCTAAAGGAAAAATAATTCGCTCATTATTATCTGCAGGAAGCGTTAATGGGATTCCCGACTTTAACGTTCCAATACGTAATCCGGTATGCGCCCAACCTGCAACAGGTGGCTTATTCGCATCTAGATGAACATCCCATGTGCCAGCCGCTAACTCACCTTTACGGAAATACCATTTTTGGTTAGTGGCTGACATTGGTTATTAATTCTGTATCGATTAATTCTGGGGGAAACCCAAATTGATTCCACCATGGCTTGGATCAAGCCAACGTGACGTAATTGCCTTGCCTCGTGTAAAGAAGTGAACGCCTTCGACGCCGTGTGCTTTGGTATCGCCAAAGAGCGAGTTCTTCCACCCACCGAATGAGTAGTAAGCCACAGGCACAGGAATCGGTACGTTGATTCCAATCATTCCTACCTCTACCTCATTCTGGAAGCGACGAGCTGCGCCGCCGTCATTGGTAAAGATTGCTGTTCCGTTGCCGAATGCACCGCTATTAATCAGTGCTACACCTTCGTCATATGTCTTAACCCGGACAATAGATAGTACTGGACCAAAAATTTCTTCTGTATAAACCTTTGAGGTTGTAGGGACCTTATCAATGAGCGTTGGCCCTAGCCAGAAACCACCAGCTTCGCCATTTACCTGTGGGTTACGACCATCAACAACAACTGTGGCGCCATCTTTTTCTGCTATACCAATATAGGAAGCAACTTTGTCGCGATGTTCGCGAGTAACAAGTGGACCCATATCGCAACCGCGACGACCATCACCTGTGACAAGTTTGCTCATACGAGCGACAATCTTTTCAATCAGCGCATCTGCAACAGGTTCAACTGCAACGACAACTGAGATGGCCATACAGCGCTCGCCAGCACTTCCAAATCCTGCATTGATTGCAGAGTCGGCAACGAGTTCGAGATCAGCATCTGGCAAGACAAGCATGTGATTCTTTGCCCCACCAAGTGCTTGGACTCGCTTGCCGTGCTTAGAAGAGTTCTCGTAGATGTACTTAGCAATCGGAGTAGAGCCGACAAAAGAGATAGCTTCAACATCTGCACTATCAATAAGCCCATCTACTGCTTCTTTATCACCGTTAAGAACATTGAAGACTCCATCAGGCAGCCCTGCCTCTTTCCAGAGTTTTGCAACGCACATTGATGCTGAAGGATCTTTCTCAGATGGTTTTAATACAACGGTATTTCCTGCAGCAATTGCGATTGGGAAGAACCACATTGGCACCATTACGGGGAAATTGAATGGACTGATAATTCCAACAACACCTAAAGGCTGACGAGTTGAATAGACATCGACACCTGTTGAGACATTTTCAGAGTAAAAACCTTTAAGTAGATGGGGGATACCAGTTGCAAATTCAACGACCTCTTGGCCGCGAGTAATTTCACCCAACGCATCTGAAAGAACTTTTCCATGCTCGCTGGTGATGATTTCAGCCAACTCACCTTTACGTTGGTTCAGAAGCTCGCGGAATGAAAAAACAATTTGTTGGCGCTTAGCAAGTGAGGTATCGCGCCACTCAGGGAATGCTTCTTTAGCTGCTTTAATCGCTAGGGCAATTTCGCTCTGGTTGGCTAAAGCAACGCGCTTTGATTCAGTACCGAGTGCTGGATCATAAACGGGGGCAGTCTTACCTGAAGTACTTACATACTCAGAACCATTTATCCAATGATTAACGACTGCGCTCATATTTCCCCCTGGCTGCTACACACTGATTCTAGGGGCAATCCATTTCTATTGGAATCCCGCCGATGAGATTTAGAAGAATATGAGTTTGAGACCGACTGCTGCTGCCGAGATGAGAGTGATATTTTGAAATAGGTGCTGATCGATTCGAGAAATAATCCTCTTCCCAATAAAAGCACCAACAGCCACCATCGGTATTGCCGGAAGAATGTAATGGAGCGAGTTGAAATCAAGTAGTCCCAGAGCAAGAGTAAAGGGCAACTTAGTAATATTGACGAAGAAGAAGAACCATGCAGAATTTCCAAGAAAGTTAAGTACTGAGTTTTTGCGCAGCAGCAGATAGATAGTCATCGGCGTTCCACCAGAGTTTGCAACCATGCTCATGAAACCCGCAGATGTCCCCAGAAAAACACGGAGAGTTTTTGGAAACTTGATACTGATATCTTCATTGTGACGCTGCCAATACTGGCTCACTGGATAGAGCGAAACTAAGAGAACTACAACTACTCCGATGGTGCGCTTTAGAGAGTTATCAGAGGAATGCAAGAGATAAAAGGCGCCGGTAACAATTCCGAATAAGACAGGCCAAATGAGAGTCTTAAGGAATTTCCACTCGACATGCTTTTTGTAGACACCGATTGCAAAGAGATCACCCGTCATAAAAAGTATAAGAAGGACACCTGTCGATTCTTTAGCCGGCATGACTTGTGCAATGAGTGCGGCACATAGAAGCCCTAACCCACCGATGGCGGTTTTGGTGATTCCGACTAACAGTCCAATGATCATCATGGTGATGATGAGAGTTGTTGTCACTCCGAGAGCGTATTCCACGTAAGCGGAACCCGGTATTGCCGTTTTCCTGATTCAGGAACATAGGTGTCATATAACTTGCGAGCAGTAGCGTTATCTTCATCAGTATTCCAATAAAGTCGTGAGCACTTTTTCTCTATTGCAAATGTCTTGACGTAATCAATTAGTGAGCGCCCTACACCTGATCCGCGAACATTGGGGTCTACGAATAAATCCTCCAAGTAACAATGTCCATTAGGTGACCACGTTGAATTCTGTAAGTTGTAGGTTACAAAGCCGATTACTGCACCATCTTTTTCCGCCACTGCGCAGTTCATATTGAAATCCGCATCCATAATGCGATTCCAGGTGCGCTCAGTTTGATCGGCAGAAAGTTCCGTCTTATAAAATTCTAGATACCCCTGCCACAGGATTAACCATTGAGATTTATCAGCAGGTAACGCTGGTCGAATCGAGTGAGACATTAGAGTGCAAATGAAGGGTACTTATCGGAGACCAAGATAAATGCATAACCGTTGACACGGTTCCAAAAGCGCATTGTCTCAAGCACAAACTTGCCAGCCCACTTTGGATAATTTCCGGTTGCAGAAGTCATGATCCAGGCAACCAGAGTCATGCCGAGAGCGATAAGTGAATAGATAATTCCAACAATGATGAGCGGGATCGATAAGAACCATTTGACCAAGGGAAGCCAGCGATTGAGAGCTTTGCCGCCATTGATATCCGGGAAAACTACCTCAATATTTTTATTGCGCTCAATAGATGGGTAATCATCGGTGAGCAGAAGAACATAGGCAACGACGCGGGTCTGCAATTCAAGAAATGCGTGGTTAAAAGTCAGCAGGTAGCTTGGATAGACCTCACGGAATACCAGAGCCAGTAGTGCTGGCACGATGATGAAGCCAGCTGCAAAACCAGCATTACTCTGAACGGCAAAGGAGCAGATAAATATCGCAATTGGAAATACCAGGATTCCACGCCAGAAGACCGTGGCCTGATTGCGCTTCTTATATTTGATTTCCACATCCGTCTTAATTTGTTTGCTCATGTGACGATTCTAGTGGTGCAAGATAGGCTTTACCCATGAGCGCACGCGAAATAGCAGTAATAACTGGTGCAAGTAGTGGAATTGGTGCAGCAACTGCACGACTTCTTGCTAAAAATGGGTATCACGTAATAGCAGCAGCACGTCGAGTAGATCGACTAGAAGCACTAGCTAAAGAAGATGCCAACATAGAACCAATCAAACTCGATGTCACTGTTCAGGCAGATGTTGATGCAATTGCCAAACATCTTGCAGGAAAGCCTGTCTCAATCCTCATTAACTGCGCCGGTGGTGCTTTTGATGCAGATCCAATTCATGAATCAGATCCTGAAATTTGGAAGAAGACTTTTGATATCAACGTCGTAGGTTCTGTCCGCATGATTAAGGCGATTACACCAATTATGCAGGCATTTGGCCGCGGTCATATCGTGATGATTTCATCTACAGCAGGCCATCGCGTCTATGAAAATGGTGGAAGTTACGCCGCGACTAAGCATGCAGAAACTTCTATGGTTGAAACCCTTCGCCTAGAACTCAATGGTCAACCAATTCGTGTTACTGAAATCGCACCTGGAATGGTGAAGACAGATGAATTTGCATTCCAACGTTTCAAGGGCGATACAGAGAAGGCTGCAAAGGTTTACGAAGGTGTGACACGTCCACTTGTCGCAGATGATGTTGCTGAGGCAATCAGATGGTCAGTCATGCTGCCAAGCCATTTCAATGTGGATTGCTTAATGATTAGACCAATTGCTCAAGCTCAAGTGCATAAGGTCTATCGCCAACCGCTTTAAGACTTTTTCACCACTCTGTAACTCTTTAACGTTGGATCTGTTGCATAGGCTATTCGAACGCCGGCACTTCTAGAGGCGGCAAGCCCATCAACAATCTGTTGCGTCAAAATTTCTCCTGGTGCAACAACTGCCACACCTGGGGGATAAGGCGCAATCAAATCAGCAGAGATGTGACCGACTGCGTCATGTGCTGCACGTAGTTCGGTCTCTGCAAAATATGCCTCGCGCATAGAAATTGCGCGCTGAGGAATAACAGACCAGCTGAGAGCAGTTGCACTTTCGCGACGTTGTTCTTGGCGGCGCTTTAATATTGGAATCAAAACATCTGCCAGATGATCAAAATCTGATTGAGTATCCGCAATAGTGCCAAGGAAGACGATGGTGTCACGATCTGCCATTTCAACTCGGATTCCAGCTGCTTGTAAGTCGGCTTCGATATCAACTCCTGAAGCGCCAAGTTGTTGAACGCGCAAGACAATCTTTGACGGATCAAAGCGGCCTGCAGGAAAATCAGTCGGGTAGAGAAAAATGGGAAGTGCAAATTCTGCTTGCACCATCTCTTTAAATCGGTGAACGTTTTCAAGAAGAGTTCCAATTAATTCTTCGCCACGTGTTTCAAGAAGTGCCCGCACGCCATCGATTGATGCAAGGGGCGCACCCGCAGGAGACGTTGTATGGGTTGTCTCAAAACTCTGTTCTAAACGTTCGGCGCTCAATAACGTTGTGCGAGCAAGTAAGAGAGCCGAAGCGCTATAACCAGGAAGTGCTTTATGAGTACTTGTAATCAGAGCATCAGCACCTAATTGAAATGCGTGCTTAGGAAGATGTGGATGAAAACCAAAATGTCCTCCCCATGCTGCATCGAGAATTACAGGAACGTGTTGTGCGTGTGCAGCTTCAATCAGCGCTGGCATATCTGAAATAGTTCCGAGATATCCAGGTTCGGTGAGAAGTACTGCGATTGGATTTTCGGCTAATGCTTTCTTTAATTCTGTAATCCCAATTCCGATTGGGACTCCTGTCGCTTCATCAATCTCCGGAGACATCCAAATGGGATCAAGTCCTGCAAGAACTAATGCACTTAAAACTGATCGGTGGGCAGTTCTTGATACTGCGACTTTATCTCCGGGTTTTCCAAGTGCGAAGATGATTGCTTGATTTGCATGCGTTGAACCACCTGTAGAAAAACGTGCGTAATCTGCGCCCCACAACTTTGCTGCAAGCGCTTCAGCTTTCCTGAGAGTTTGATTAGTCAATTTGATTTCATCGAGTCC
>Ga0209084_1003301_pt1 | contig 11964 bp, 11 predicted proteins | sample C_130820_MF_Meta_FD_187309 | JGI IMG/M metagenome (GOLD analysis project Ga0209084, IMG submission 187309) | Freshwater microbial communities from Lake Croche, Canada to study carbon cycling - C_130820_MF_MetaG (SPAdes) (version 2) | ecosystem: Environmental > Aquatic > Freshwater > Lake... | reverse complement strand
AAAGTAGTATAGGAAATCTGCTATTGCTACTGTTATTGGGTAGTCGGTTATAAAGTCATCAAATTTATCGCCATGGGTACATATGATTTTTTTGTCACCTGATACAAAGATATATTCTTCATGCACATTAGATCCTAGTAGGTGAGATACTATTTCGCTAGGGCCATCATGATTACCATGAATCCAGATTACATCAATTAGAGTGGATAGGTGTCTTAGTTTTGCTAGTATTTTGAAATGGCTACTTTTGAGTCTTCTGAAATCCCAAGAGTCGAATACATCTCCATTGAGTATAAGTTTTTTGGTTTCTGGTAGATTATCAAGAAAGTGGTTTAGATCTTTAGCTTGGCAATTATCGCTACCGAGGTGAATATCAGATATAATTATTGCATCTGTCATACAATATTTATATTAAGCAAATTAGAATATGTTATGTTGTTGTGTATTATTCAAAGTATCTTCACAATTGTTGGTGATATTTAAGCTATCCTTCTTACGAATCCGAGACCTACAGCCAAAGGTATGGAAAGGAATTCAAACTTTTTTTTCGCTTCTTGGTCTGCCTTAATTTCTTCCCAAAATCTTTTGACTCCACATTTGCCATAATTATTTTCTTTTTCCACTGTTATATCATGAAGTGCCATGTATCCATCATGGTCTAGTAGTTTCTCGCAAAAATAAAAGTCGTGTTTGACACCTTCATATGAGTGATCTCCATCGATATAGATGTATTGGTATTTAATAGGTGAAGAGAAGTTCTCAAGTCTCATATTATGTATCTTTATGATGTTCTGGCATCCTATAGGTTCCCAATAGTCATTTTTTGCTGTCTTCCAGATACCAATACCTCCCCAAGCGTTTGCCTCATCACTGTTATAGCCAGCATCAACGAAGTCTACATTTCCGATTCCTTCATCTTTACAGGCTATGCCACATATGGATGGTACATATCCTCTTTGAGATCCAACAACTAGGATATTGGTTGGTCTTATATTGCGTATGAAGGCATAGTGGAAAAGGCTGAATCCGAGGTTATTTTTTTTATAGTCGTTATTGTGGTTTCTGTCATGGTATTTATCTCTTATAATTTTCGCAATATTTGGGTTTGCGAAAGGATCATGTTTTTTCATTGTTCTCTTTTCATTTAATGATTTCTGATACTGTTCCTGTTAGATGGATGTTTTGGATTGGATGCCAATCAGTAATATCATTGCTCATAGCTGGTTTACCTCCAGCGAGTGTATTGACTGCTACAGTGACATGAGGTATTTTGTTATTGCTTTTGAATCCATTTACTTTAACGGCAATAGCCATATTGCTTATTCCTATTTCTGATGCTATTAGGATAGCTTCTTGGTTTATAAGAGAGTCTTCTGGTGGTTTAAGTTTTCCCAAATTGATAGTCATATGGTGAGCAAAAGTTTTCCAATTTTCTGGGATATAGTCTTTAAGTTCATCCAACAATTTTTCATGGCTTTGTTGGTTTAAGACAATGGCAGAGTAGGATACTTTTTTTTCTCTGTTTTCAATCCATTGTTTAAAGTTCATGTTTTACTTTGCAGCTTGTGTTTGAGTTAGATATTTATCAATTTCTTTTTGAATTTCTGGTGTTTTATTTTGGTGATATTTGTTTATGATTTGTGCCATTTGCTTTTTTTCGGTTGCATATTTAATCAAACCAGAAACATTTTCATAAGAAATTTTACTTATATTGTCTGTTTCTTTTTGTAATCGTTCTGCAATTTTATCTTTGTTGATTGCGAAAGAAAGCAATTTAGTAACATTCAAATCAGAAAGTTCTGGTTTATTTTCAATAATTAGTTCTACTATTTCGTCTTTTTTGGTTGCATGATAAAGCAAATGAAAAAAATTATCATCAGAAAGTTCTGGTTTCTTTTCAATAATATATTCTGCTATTTTGTCTTTGTCTTTTGCATAATTAATTAAATCACGAACACCATTTTCAATATCTATTTTTGATAGTTTGTTTATGATTAATTTTATTATTTTGTCTCTATCGTCTGTATTACCAAGCAAAACACGAAAATTATAATCAGTAATTTCTTTTTTATATGTTATAATTAATTCTGCTATTTTGTCTTTTTCTTTATCGGTTACAGAATCAAGCAAATCTTTAATATTATCATCAGAAAGTTCTGTTTTATATTTTATAATTAGTTCTGCTCTTTTACCTTTGTCTGTTGCATCTTGAAGCAAATTTGTAATATCTAAAGTTCTACGAGATTGCAATAGACCGATAATTTGTTCATCTGACATTTTTTTAATTTCATATTTATCTTTTCTTATGTTATATTTATCAATGCCAAATTTATCTGTTGTCTTGTAATACCTTGGATTGTCAATTGAATGAAGTAGTTTCAAGTTATCGGCAGAAAACACAACGCATTGGGTTGGTTCGTTTATATGAATTGTTCCAGTTCCATGATCCATAAATCCATCGATTCCGCATTTTCTAAGATTGATGTTCCATTGTGTTGGCTTTTCTTTTGCAAGTTTTCTTGTTACAAGCCACAATTTAGAGTAATTACTACGAAAGTCATAGTATCCAACACCTTCACTGGCTTGATCTACTTGTTCTTTTGGAAAAACATTGAGTAGTTCCATTCCATCTTGTTTAGAAACATCAGAAGTCATATGTAGTATTTTTTCTGGTCTTGTGAATTCGCAGACATTAATATGAGGTTCTGCTCCTGCGAATGGAACATCCATTTGCTTTCCAATTACATAATCTATAGGATAGAGATAAATTCCAAGTGGTGTTTTCCATTTGTTTTTTGGGTTAAGACCAACTTTGTCAATTGCGGTAAAAGTTACGGCAAGGTTTTTTGGGTTGGGATGAGTTTTCTGAATCTGTTGTAATGCGAGAAGTGGATCACGAAATTCTTGATCCTTTATCATTATCTTTTCAGTTAGTATTAGCCATTCTTTAAAGTTCATAGGGTTACTTTGCAGCTTGTGTTTGATTTAGGTATTTATATAAGATTTCTTGTATTTCTGGTGTTTTCTTTGTGTGGTATTTTACCAGTTTAAATATTTAAACAGTAACTGAGTACCCTATCGATAGACAAAAATCATTAAATTTTGAATAATTTTTGTATTTTATGAAATCTTTATGTTCAAATTTTGTTCTTCCACGGACATGTTTTTTGCTATTGATATCAACTGGTTTTTTATATTGAATGCCAAGATAATCACATAAAATTTCGAGTTGATCTTCTATTCTTATTTTAAGTTCAACTCTTGTATGGTTTTGAATTTTCTGATATCTTTGAATCAAATTCTCCATAGCAGAATTAACATCAAAAACTTCTCCATGATTAATTTGAATGCACAAATGACTATTCAAAACAGAAATTGGATTCCTATAAATTAGAACTATGGGCAATTTTGAAATAGGTTCATAGTTACAATATTCCATAGCAGTGTAATTACTTTCTCCTTTTGCTATTTTGTATAATGGAATTCCATCATATTCAATCATTCCATTTGGTCCGTAATTCCAAATTGAAGTAACTGGATTATAATGTAGCATTTCATGGCAACAAAGAAAGCCGCAATATGTCAAATAATTAGCGGTAAATGAAGTTCCTCCACCGTAATTTCCACAAAAAATATGTGTTAAATTATTCATAATATTCCTATAAAATTTTTATAATTTGTTTAAAGTTCATAGTTTACTTTGCAGCTATTGTTTGAGTTAAGTATTTATCGATTTTTTCTTGTATTTCTGGTGTTTTCTTTGTGTGGTATTTGTTTAGTATTTGTGCAATTTGTTTTGCATTTTTTTTGGAATGTAGCAAATCATGAACATTTTCATAAGAAAGTTTACTTATATTGTCTGTTTCTTTTTGTAGTAGTTCTGCTATTTTGTCTTTTTCTTTATCGGTTGTTTTATCAAGCAAATTATAAACATCCATATTAGAAATGTATGGTTTATTTTTTATAATTAGCTCTGCTATTTTATCTTTATTGTTTGACTTCATAATCAAATAATAAACATTTTTAGAAGTAATATCTGGTTTATTGTTTATAATTAGTTCTGCCGTTTTATCTTTGTCGTTTGCCTTATCAAGTAAATAATAAAGACTATCATCAGAAAGTTTTGGGTTTTTGTTTATAATTATTTCTGCCATTTGGTATTTATCGGTTGTATAATGAAGCAAATTTAAAACATTATCATCAGAAAGTTCTGATTGTTTTTTTATAATTAGTTCTAAAATTTCGTCTATGTCGTTTTCTATTTGCATTGTAACAGAAAGCAACCAACCAACATTGTCATCGGTAAGTTTTGTTTTATAATTTATAATTATTTTTACCATTTTATCTAAATATGACTTGTCTCTTTTTTTATCGCCCTCATCTACATAATAAAGCAAATTTTTAACATTATAATCAGAAAGTTTACTTATGTTTTTTTCACCTAATAGTCTTGCTATTTCGTCTTTGTCTATTGTGGAGACAAGCAATCTATAAACATTACTATCAGTAAGTTCTGATTTATATTTTATGATTATTTTTGCTATCTTTTCTGGATCTTCATTAAAAGACAAATTACTAACATCATCGTCAGAAAGTTTGCTTATATTGTCTTCCTTTTCTTGTATTAGTTTTGCTATTTCGTCTATATCGTTTGCATAACTAAGCAAAACACGAACATTTTCAGAAGAAAGATTTGGTTTTTTCTTTATGATTAGTTTTGCTATTTCGTCTTTGTTTTTTCGTGTAGAAGACCAGTTATCTGGTGATCTACTAACAACATAAAGTAATGAACTAACATTCTGATCGGTAAGTTCTTTTTTATATTTTACAATTACTTCTGCCATTTGATCTTTGTTGGCTGCTTTTTTTAGCAAATTAGAAAAATTTTCATCAGAAAGTTTGTTTAGATGTGATCCTAATTTTTGTGCTGTTTTTTCTAAGTTTTTAGAATTTAACAATTGATCTACAATATAATTATAATCTCCAAATGCAAATCTTTCTTTATTTTTGATTGGAGATTTATAAACATTTTTAATAGGTGTGCCTAATACACCAACCGATTTGATCCAACCAATATTACTTTTTAGTTCTTCCATTTTTTGTTGATTGTCTAATTCTGCGACTGCATAACCTAACATTGTAATTGTTCCATCTTGAACTGTTGGATATTTCAATAAACAATAACCATCATTTTTTCCATAATAGATAATTCCTTTTACCGAATTTTCTATCCATTTATTTTGGTTATAGAATTCTTTTGCTAAAGTTGATGAGAAATTTTCTTTTTCTTGCTTTTCATCGTATTCCTTTAATTTAATTTCATTTACCTTGTTTAGTAGTCCTAATTTCTTAAATTGATCGCTTATTTTATAATCATTACCATGGATTTGTTTTGCCACAGATAATTGAAATATGAGGTACTTATCGAGGTCTGTTACTTTAAATTTGACTACTGCTTTACCATATGTTTTCATGTAGTTGGTAAATTGGCTTTCTATTGCAAAAGTAGTATAAAGACCGCAGCCATAATAGCAACCTTTGCCAACTTTATAATCTTTTGTAAGTATACTTGATACGGCTTTGACACTTTCATCTTTATTGCAATCTTGACAAGTTCTATGATAGACAGTTGCGGTCTTATTGGGAAAGATTTCTTCAGATAGTAGCCATTCTTTAAAATTCATGATTTACTTTGCAGCTTGTGTTTGAGTTAGGTATTTATCGATTTCTTTTTGAATTTTTGGTGTTTTGTTTGTGTGGTATTGATTTATGATTTGAGCCATTTTTGGTTTGTAGGTTGCATTGTTAAGCAAAACAAGAACATTATCATGGGTAAGTTTGCTTATATTGTCTGTTTCTTTTTGTAATAGTTCTGCTATTTTGTCTATTTTATATGCAAATCGAAGCAAATAAAAAACTTTTAGTTTAGAAAGTTCTGTTTTATTTTTTATAATTAGTTCTGCTATTTTGTCTTGTTCATCTTGATCAGTTGTATAAGAAACCAACATATAAACATTTAGATCAGAAAGTTCTGGTTTCTTTTTGATAATTAGTTTAGCAATTTCTTCTGTATCTTTTGCAACTAAAACCAAATTTTGAACATTATCATCAGAAAGTTCTGGTTGTTTTTCAATAATTAGTTCTATTATTTTGTTTATGTCTTTGTAGTTTGTAGCATTTAATAACCTATCAACATCTTTATCAGATAGTTTTGGTTTTTTTTCAATAATTAGTTTTGCTATTTTGTCTGCATTGGTTGCATTTCTAAGCAAAATACGAATACTTTCTTGAGAAATGTTTGTTTTGTATTTTATAATTAGTTCTGCTATTTTGTCTTTGTTATCATCGGTTGCAACAAAAAGCAAATTATCAACAGTCCAATCAGAAATGTTTGTTTTATATTTTGCAATTACTTCTGCCATTTGATCTTTGTTGGTTGCAACATCAAGCAAATAAAAAACATCATTATCAGAAAGTTTGTCTAGATTTGATCCAAAATATTTTGCTACTACTTCTAAATTTTTAGAATTTAACAATTTACTTATAATATTTCTACTGATTTCCCTATTGTCATCAAAAAATGAAAATTTTTCTCTATTAGATATTGGTGATTTATAAATACTTTTAACACTTGCCTTATTGGTAGAAGTAATCCAACCAATATTGCCTTTCAGTTCTTCCATCTTTTGTTGATTGTCAACATCTGCAACCGCATAACCTAACATTGTTATTGTTCCATCTTGAACTGGTTCGTATTTAACCAAACAATAACCATCACTTCCTCCATAATAGATAATTCCTTTTACCGATTTTTCTATCCATTTATTTTGGTTATAGAACTCTTTTGCTAAAGTTGATGAGTAGTTTTCTTTTTCTTGTTGTTTATCGTATTCTTTCAACTTACTTTCATCTACTTTGTTTAGTAGTCCTAATTTCTTAAATTGATCGCTTATTTTATAATCATTGCCATGGATTTTTTTCGCCTCATCTAATTGAAATATGAGATACTTGTCTAGGTTTGTTACTGTGAATTTGATTACTGCTTTTCCATACATTTTCATATAATCGGTAAATTGACTTTCTATTTTATAAGTAGTATAAAGACCACAACCATAAAAGCAACCTGTACCTGCTCCCGATTGAAAATCAGATGTGAGTATGCCTGACACAGCTTTGACGCTTTGGTCTTCAGTGCAACCCCCACAAGTTCTATGATAGACAGTTGCAGTCTTATTTTGAGCATATATTTCTTCAGATATTAGCCAGTTTTTAAAGTTCATAGTTTACTTTGCAGCTATTGTTTGAGTTAGGTATTTATCTAAGATTTTTTGAATTACTGGTGTTTTCTTTGTGTGGTATCGGTTTATGATTTGTGCAATTTTTGGTTTGTCTTTTGTTTTATGCAGCAACTCATCAAAAAAATTATCAACAGAATCATCATCAAGTTTGCTTATGTTGTCTGTTTCTTTTTGTAATAGTTCTGCTATTTTATCTTTTTTGGTTGCAAACTTAAGCAAATATTGAACATTATCATCATTAATTTCTGGCATTTTACTTATAATTAGTTCTGCCATTTTATCTTTATCGGTTGCTTTAGAAAGTAAAGTTTCAACATCCCAATTACCAAGTTCTGGTTTCTTTTCAAGAATTAGTTTTGCCATTTGGTATGTGTCAGTTGTAGCATCAAGTAAATTTCCAACATCGAAAGTAGAAAGTTCTGGTTTGTATTTTATAATTACATTTGCCATTTTTTCTTTATCGGTTGCTTTAGAAAGTAAATCTTCAACATCTAAATAATACCTACGAGATTGTAACATTTTAACAATTTGTTCATCTGACATTTTGCTACTATCGTATTTATTTTTTTTCATTTTATATGTATCAACACCAAATTTATCTGTTTTTTTGTAAAATATTGGATTTTCAATTGAATGCAATAGTTTCAAGGCACTGGCAGCAAATACAACACATTGGGTTGGTTCGTAACCATGAATTGTTTTAGTTCCATGATCTACAAATCCATCTATTCCACATTTTCTAAAATTGGCATTCCATTGTATTGGATTTTCATTTGCAAGTGTTCTTGTTACAGCCCACAATTTAGAATAATTACTACGAATTTCATATTTATCAATACTTTCACTAGCTTTATTTAATTGTTCTTTTGGAAAAACATTGAGAAGTTCCATTCCCTTTTGGTTAGAGACATCAGAAGTCATATGTAGTATTTTTTCTGGTCTTGTGAATTCGCAGACATTGAGATAAGGTTCGTTCCCAGCGAATGGAACATGCATTCCTTCTTCAATTACATAATCTAAAGGATAAAGGTAAATGCCAAGTGGTGTTTCATATATGCTTTGTGGGTTAATACCAACTTTATCGATTTTCGTGTAAGTTACGGCAAGATTTTCTGGATTGGGATGGGTTTTGCGAATCTGTTGTAATGCGAGAAGTGGATCACGAAATTCTTGATCCTTTATCATTATCTTTTCAGTTAGTATTAGCCATTCTTTAAAGTTCATAAGGTATTTATGTGAGTTTAATCGGGAAATAAGTCTTGTGTGTAATAAAAATTTTGTTAAAATCAATTTAATTTTTCTGTTTTCCAAAGGAAGTTGACATGGCAAAGAAATTAGATTCCAGAGACAACAAGATTGTCAAAAAAATAATTACATTTAAACATAAAGGCAAAGAATTCTTATGGGAATCTCTTGCTCCTGAAAATTTACCTGTAAATGTTAAACGCTATGCAGTGCTAGAAGGTATAAAAAAAGAAGAAGTGGAAGAGTTTAAGGTAAAAGTTATTTATTTCCCAGCAGATATTGAAGCTCATTTTCACACTTGGTTTTTTAATTCAGATAAATGTGAAAGTTCGATTGAAAAATTGAAACCAAATAAAAAAAGAAAACTTGTATTGAAGAAGAAGAAGCCGATGGCAAAGAAACTTGTGGTTAAAAAGATACAAGTAAATAACAAATATACTTACATATGTGATAAGCCAGTAAGGATAGGAAGTGAGGTTAAATTACCAACTCCTCATTGGATGCGTGAATTTCAAGATGACACATGGATTGGTAAGGTAACTGATTTAAAGAGTGATTACGATGGTGTGTGTGAAAGTGTAATTGAAGTATTAAAAAAATAGGATTCATTTAATAGATATAATAACTTTCAAGGGAGATTTAAAATGAAGTCTTTAATTTTGTTTTTGGTTATGTTTTTGGGTATTAGTAATGTTGCTGAAGCACAGTTCATTGTTGTTTATCCACAAGTTAGATATTACAACAATTATGGTTACAATTACAATGGTTATAGAAATTATGGTTATAGAAATTATGGTTATAACAACTATGGTTACAACAACAACTACAACAACTACAATTATGGTTACAACAATAACTGGAATAGGTATGTGACACCGAGTGGATACATGCCATTTAACAATCCATATTTTCAGATGGCTACACAGGGAATTGGTAGAGGTTGGTAGTTATTGTTTAAAATATATTTTTCAAAAAATTAAGGTACAAAATGAAATCTTTTTATGAATATGTAAAAGTGCGTGATATTAATGAAGATTACTATGATTCTAGAAAACCCGTTGAAGGTTATGTTGATGCTAAGGATTTAGTAGGACAAAGACTCTGGTTTCACACTAATAGATCTCATAAAATTCAGGGTTTAAATGGCATGATTGGTATTTATAAAACTACACCAAGCGGTAGAAAAAAAGGCTCGCCTGTCAAATATACAAATGAAGTAAGATTGTCGGAACCTATTTTTTTTCAAACATCGGAATCTGGTGCCAAACAAATTGTGGAAAAAGATAAAAGAACTTTAATTGCTGGTGTTTCTGGAAAAGTTGTTCCTACTAATAATGATACAAGCGGTATGGTAAAGATTACTTATAATCCATTCAATGAAGATGCACCATGGTTTCATGCCATTGCTGATTCAGAAAATAAAGAAATTGTGTCTGCTTCTGAAGTTTATTTCAATGCTACTGAAAATGGTCAGTGGGATATATGGGCAAAGAATCCTGTTCATGCTTCAAAAACTCTTTAATTTTTTCATTTTTATTTTTATGATATTTTTCTATAACTGGAATAGGTATGTGACACCAAATGGATACATGCCATTTAACAATCCATATTTTCAGATGGCTACACAGGGAATTGGTAGAGCTTGGTAGTTATTATTTAAATTTAATGAATATATTTATCTAATAGTTCTTGAATGACTGAATTTTTTTTGATGTGGTATTGGTTTATGATTTGTGCCATTTGCTTTTTTTCTTTAACATTTGAACACATGGCAATGAGGGCATAAATATCACTATAGTCAAGTTCACTTATATTTAATGATCCTAATCTTTTTGCCATTTGGGTTTTATTAGTTGCAGATCTAAACAATTCTACAACATTATCGCCTAAAAGTTTTGATTTATATTCATCTATGAGTTCTTGAATTTCTGGTGTTTTCTTTGTGTGGTATTGATTTATAATTTTTATTATTGACTTTTTATATATTAAGCTTTTAAACAAATAGTAAATTTCATTCGTAGAAAGTTTGCTTATATTTAATGTTCCTAGTTTATTTGCAATTTGTTCTTTGTCTTTTGCGTGTAAAAGAATAGTTTCAACATCGTTACCAGAAAGATTTGTCTTATATTTTGTAATTATTTCTAAGATTTTTTGTTTATCGGTTGCAGATTTAAGCAATTCATAAAAATCCTCTCTAGTAAGTTTGTTTATATTTTTTTCACCTAATGATTTTGCCATTTGTTCTTTGTCTGTTGAATTTTTGAGTAAATTAAAGACATCATCATTGTTAAGTTTGTCTAGATATGATCCTAATTTTTGTGCTGTTTTTTCTAAGTTTTTAGATTTAAGCAATTGATCTACGATGGTGGTATTATCGCCAAATGAAAGTTTTTCTTTCATTTTGCTTGGAGACTTATAAACATTTTTAATAGATGTGCCTAATACACCAACTGATTTTATCCAGCCATCATTATTCTTTAGCTCTTTCATCTTTTGTTTATCGTTTGCATATGCTACTGCATAGGCCAACATAGTTATTGTTCCATCTTGAACTGGTTGATATTTCAATAAGCAATAACCATCTTGTTCTCCTTTGTAGATAATTCCTTTAATTGAATTTTCTATCCATTTGTTTTGTTCATAAAATTCTTGTGCCAAAACTGATGAGTGTTTTAATTTTTCTTGTTGTTTATCATAATACTTCAATTTACCTTTACTGCTTAACAATCCTATTTTTTTCAAATAGTATTTTAATCCATTTTGATCTACTTTGTCTAATACTCCTAATTTCTTCAATTGATCGCTTATTTTGTAATCTTTGCCATGGATTTGTTTTGCCAAAGATAATTGAAATATGAGGTATTTATCAAGGTCTGTTGCTTTAAATTTGACTACTGCTTTGCCGTATCTAAACATGGTATCGGTAAATTGGCTTTCGAGACTAAGAGTGGTGTAAAGTCCGCATCCATACATGCAACCGAAACCTGAACCTGTTTTAAAATCAGATGTGAGTATGCCTGATACAGCTTTAATGCTATCTTCTTCATTACAATGCTTACAAGTTCTATGAAATACGGTTGCAGTATTGTTTTGCCAGACATCTTCAGATAGTAGCCAGTTTTTAAAGTTCATGATTTACTTTGCAGCTTGTGTTTGATTTAGGTGTTTATCCATTTCTTTTTCGTGTTTCAAAAACTCTTTAATTTTTTCATTTTTATTTTTATGATATTTTTCTATAATTTGTATTATTTTTGATTTATCTTTTTCTGGAACTTTTTCATGTAAAAGTGTGATAGAGAACCAATTAAGTCTACTTATACTATCTTCTCCTAATTTTTTTGCTATTTTGTCTTTATCAATTGCATAGGTTAGAATATTGATCATATTTTTATAAGTCATTTCTGGTAATCTTTCTATAAGA
>Ga0209084_1003300_pt1 | contig 11965 bp, 11 predicted proteins | sample C_130820_MF_Meta_FD_187309 | JGI IMG/M metagenome (GOLD analysis project Ga0209084, IMG submission 187309) | Freshwater microbial communities from Lake Croche, Canada to study carbon cycling - C_130820_MF_MetaG (SPAdes) (version 2) | ecosystem: Environmental > Aquatic > Freshwater > Lake... | reverse complement strand
ATGCCAGACGCACGGGCAACTGCAACACCCTCGGCATCACTAGCCACTGCGACTGCACCATTAGCTAGCGCCTGCTCAAGAAACTTGATGCCGTGATGGTCTAGGCCCGCAATGGCGACAAAGAGGTCGCCCCCTTGCACTTGTTCTGAGTCATGAGTAACACCATTGAGCACAGCGTCGAGTGTTGTATCACGCTGCATCTGCTCCCCTACTTCGGAGAGAGTAATGCTGATTCCGGTTGGACGACTGAGCATCTGCCTCACCACTTCACTGGCAGATGAGATTGTTTGAGTGGCGTCGGAGGAATGCGCAAATGAGCGAGTGCGTAGGTCGTGACCTTCTTAAATACTGGTGCCGAAACAAGTGAACCGAAGTGTGCTCCGCGAGGTCCCTGAATGATTACAGCGGTCACGAGAGATGGCTTGTCGATAGGTACGACCCCAATGAACGAAGCCGTGTATCCGCTGTATCCGCCCACACTTGCATCAAAGCGATTAGCAGTGCCAGTCTTTCCGCCCACTCGATACCCCGCGATTGAAGCACCCGGTGCTGTGCCATCAGGTGACACTACTTTCTCCAACATCATTCGAACCGATTTGGCAGCCTTTGCAGACACAACTCGCTTACCGGGCTCAATGGGTGCTGGTTCAAAGTTATTCATGGCGTCCGTAGTTCCCGCAATCAGGCGAGGCTGTCTGCGCACGCCGCCATTTGCCAAAGTCGCATACACAGATGCCATCTGCAGCGCAGAAACGCTGTAGCCCTGACCAAATGCCAAGGTAGGGAAAGTCGTACCTGACCATTGATTTGGGTCCCTGGGATTAGGAAGGCTTCCTCCGGTTTCACCAGGGAAGTTCAGTCCGCTGAGTTGGCCAATGCCAAATGCTTGCATGTAGGAATGCAGCTTGTCCTTGCCAATCTTTTCTGCAGCCAAGATTGAACCCATATTGCTGGACTTGGCTAAAACGCCAGTTAGGGTCAGATGCCAAACACCATGCGGAATGTCATCATGAAACGTCGTGCCGCCTCGAGGTAGTCCGCTCGGTACAACGAATCGACTTTTGGGAGTGAAGGCACCTTCATTAATTACTGCTGCCATCGTGATGGCCTTACCCGTAGAACCCGGTTCAAATGCGTCGGACACAGCTCGGTTTTGCTTCGTCACATCTTTTGTCTTTTGTGGATGATTTGGATCAAAAGTTGGATAGTTGGCCATTGCCAAGATATTTCCTGTGGCCGGATCCATGATCACGACTTCACCAGACTTGGCATTGGCACTCTTCACTTGCTGAGCAAGAGCTTGTTCGGCGACACCTTGTAGGTCAGAATCAATCGTGAGTCGCACCGAAGATCCAGCCACAGCTTCAACAGTATGACGTTCACTGGTGGGTATTTCGTGCCCTTTGACTTGCTCGAGTGTGGTCGTGCCGTCAGTTCCGGTCAGTGTCTTGTTCAGTGCACTCTCTAAGCCGCCAAGTCCGTTTCCTTCATCACCAACATAACCAAGTAGGTTGGCAGCTAACACTCCGCTCGGGTAAACCCGCAGCGTTGTACTTTCACTTGAGATTCCAACAAGATCAAGGTTCTGGACTTTCTTCCATTGCGACATCGTTATTTTCTTGGCGACGTAAGAAAACTGATTTGTTCCAGTAAGTCTGCGAATTAACTCTTTCTTGGAGACTTTGACAATCGGTGCGAGCAAATCGGCATAATGCGCCTGCCGCGTAATCTGCGATGGGTTGGCAATAACATTTTTGGCTTTCATAGACGTGGCTAACACAACGCCATTGCTGTCAGTGAAATTTCCTCGCAAGGCAGGAAGAACCGAAGTGTTGATTCGGGTATTCATTGCAGTCTGGGCATTCCTCGGACCTTGAATCACCTGCAGTTCGAATACCCGAGCACCAAGGACAGTCAAAATAAAAACAAATGCGATGGAAGTCCATACGAGGCGACGATCAGGGTTACGAAGTCTTACTGTCGCGGGTCCGCGTGGAGGAACAGGTGCGGGTCCGCGTGGAGCCACAGGTGGGCGTTGCTGACGTGGACCTTGGGTAGTAGACATGTGAAAGTGTCATCGTCCTTGCGACGATGCCGCCATAGGTGTGCCGATAACCTTTCGGTCTGACAAGCGAATGAATGCAGGTGAACCTGCCGGGACCATACCCATTCGATAGGCAGCCTTGACTAAATTCTCTGGAGACTCGGTCGAAATCACCGTGCGTTCCAAACCTTGCTGCTCAGAAACGAGGTTAGACAACTGTGTTTGGAGTGTTTGCTTCTGAATTGATGCCTGGGCCGACAAGATATTCACGAGAAGTGATGCCAGCATTCCAAAACCAAAAATGCCTATAACTATGAAAGTAAACCGCTTCTTGCTGGCCTGCCCAGGTGGCATCCTCATTGGGATGGCAGCGGCAATAGGTTGCACAAGAGGCGTGGTTGCAGTTTTGACCAACTTGAGATGTTTCCGAGCTCGTGGCATCGACACACTTCTCGGAGTGCGGATTGGCATTGCGCTCATGCGGCGACCCTTTCTGCAGCGCGCAGTCGAACCGAGGCTGCACGCGAGTTTTCTGAGATTTCTTCTTCACTGGCTGGTTCAGAACCGCGAGTGAGTAACTGAAGCCATGGACGATCAGCTTCAGGCACGAATGGTAAATCCACAGGCGTCGTGGATTGTGAGCCCAAACGAAGCGCAGATTTCACAATCTTGTCTTCCAAGGACTGATAAGACAGGACAACAATGCGTCCTCCCACAGCGAGGTGGTCGAGTGCAACCGGGATCGCTCGTTCCAGAACAGACAGTTCGTCATTAACTTCAATACGCAGAGCCTGAAAGGTTCGCTTGGCTGGATTACCACCCGTGCGACGAGTAGCTGCCGGAATGGCATCCCGCACAACATCCACCAGACGATCAGATGTGGTGAAGGCTTCCTTTTCACGCTCACGAATGATGGCTGCAGCCACACGAGACGCGAAGCGCTCTTCGCCGTAAACGCGAAGAATCCGAGTAAGGTCACCATGGCTGTAGGTATTTACTACTTCGGCAGCAGTCTGACCCGTCGTACCATTCATCCGCATGTCAAGTGGTGCGGACTGAGAGTAGGAAAACCCGCGCTCTACTTTGTCGAGCTGCATGGATGACACACCGAGGTCGAACAGAATTCCGTCGACTGATTCGATTCCACGCTCCGCAAGTACCTCGCCAATTTGGTCGTACACGGCCAGAACAAAATCCACGCGGGGTGCAAAGCGCTCTAGTCGCTTGGCAGCCATAGCCAGCGCCTCAGGGTCACGATCAAGGCCAATGATGCGTACATGTGGAAACTCTTCAAGAGCCGATTCAGCGTGGCCACCCAGACCGAGAGTGGCATCAATCAAGATTGAACCCTCAGTTTGCAAAGCAGGAGCCAAAAGATCCAGACAACGACGTCGAAGAACAGGAATGTGGGCGAACTCGCTCATGCGATGTCCATTTGCGCTGTAGTTATTCGCGCTGTAGTCATTTCCATTTCTGCGACACCCACACACCAGGTAGTCACACCGGCAATGACAGCCTCAAGTCCTCGGCCGTTGGCAAGCCTGGCACCGGGGAAGGTGCGCCAGGTTCCACTCAACGGCCGAAGGCCAAAGGTGTCATTACTTATTGCGTTGCTCACTACATTGGTCATGGCATAACCAGATCTTCATCGAGCGAAGCGAAGCCAGGCTCTTGCAAAGTGAGGTACTGTTCCCAAGCACCGTTATCCCAGATTTCAATTCGGGTGTCGGCGCCGACCACAACTAGGTCACGGTCGAGTCCGGCCCACTGCCTGAGCGGCGCTGGAATGGTAATACGACCCTGCTTATCAGCCGTGTCGTCAAAAGCTGAAGAGAAAAAGACGCGGGTGTAGGCGCGAACTTTTTCATTGTTTTGGGAGCGTTGACGCAGTGAATCAGCATGAATTCCGAACTGCGCTTCTGGCCACACAATGATGCAGCGTTCTTGACCCTTGGTCATGACCAGCCCAGAAGCTAGCAATTCGCGGAATTTAGCCGGCAAAATCAACCGACCTTTGTCATCCAATTTCGGCGTATGAGTACCTAAAAACATGGTCCACACCCCTAGAAATTGGTGGCAACCCTTCCCCAGGTCACCTCGTTATTCCAGAGTACTCCATTTCACTCCACTGTCAAGACATTTTGTCCCACTTTTTGCCACAAAATCGCATATCAATTTCATATACCGTTGCGAAAACAGCGGTTTCATTGGTGGATGAAAATGGAGGGATATTTCACTGAATTCGCTTGAGGTCGGCGAGCAAGATGAAGTATCAATTGCAAGGCAGGCCTAGCTCAGGGTTTATTGAACGATCCACTTAATAGAGCTCGTGCAGTCCGAATTTAAGCCAGTCCGATTCAGTGCAGACCGATTCAGTGGAGTCCGAATTTAAGCCAGACCGAAGTTACGACAAGCCGGAAAAAGGACTACGGCCGACTTACGAGACCTTTCGGGTCGGTGCACATAATGTTGCGATCGCGCCGAATTGTGCCATCGCTAGAAACAAATTGGACAATGGCAGGCTGACGCTCCCCAAAAGCAGACTCCTGACAGGCCAATTTGGCGTCGGCAACACCCTTAGCTGTGGAACTGTAATAGCCCAGTGCTAGCCAAATCGGAATCTTGACCCGCGCATTGAACGCGATCTCCAGCCAGTGTGTGGGAGCCGCATAAATTCCAACCGGATATCCCGCCTTCGTGAGGCCAGTGACAACAGTTTGAATGACCTCAACGGATCGCTGAGAATTCGTCCATGAATTCTCCCGCTCAATGTCTAGCCACACTGGCGTGCCCAATGACACATCGTTATCTGGTAATCGGCTAATCGCATCTTCGACAATTCTTGCACCACGTTGACTCGCAGTACCGGATCCAGGATCAGACATGTTGATGTAGACCGCCACGGCATCGTGAGTGCGAGCCCATTGCCATTGCTTGTCAAAGCATGGATTGGCGGTAAATGGTCGCCCGTAGTTCAGGCCCACGATGGCAAAACCAACAGAGGCGTCTGACAGTTGCTGGCTACATTGCGGGAAGGAGACGTCGTAGCCACTGTTATCTAAAGTCCCCTGCCAGGTTGGCGTCACAGGTTGCTTTGCGGAAATAACGGGTCTGCTATCTATCGTGTCAAACGTGATGGCATCTGGGGCCAGCCATGACCTGAAAATCGCAAGAAGAATGACTGCAGCGACAGCAACTGTGATGCCGGTAAAGAGAGTGCCGATTAGCCTTTTCACATGAGGCACTTACATGCTGAAACTAACCCCGCTGATAGATGCTGGGGTCTGCTCATGACAATGGCCCAGATAGCGCTTGCGGGAAATAATCTTGGCCGAGCCCGCTTGCGCGGCGAGGAATCATGACCGAACGAACCCACTCAATGACGGTTACTCCATCTTGATTTAGGCCTCTTGTCTTCATGGTCAGAATGCCAAAGTCAGGCCGCGACGACGAATCGCGAATGTCTGTAACAAGACTTTCAGAATAAATAGTGTCTCCGATGTAGACCGGAGAGGTGAGCTTGATGTCTGTCCACCCAAGATTGGATACAGCGTGCTGACTCATGTCTATGACCGACTGACCTAAGACAATGGCGACGGTTAAACCAGAATTAACAATGATGCGACCATCCGTGATCGGGTTGTTTCGCGCATAGTCAGCATTGAAATGATTTTGATTTGTGTTATTCGTAAGCAAGGTAAACCAGGTGGAATCGGCTTCACTAATTGTTCGACCTATCGGATGCTGATACACATCACCAATTACAAAATCCTCAACGAAATTTCCGAGGTCAGCTTTGTGAACAGTCATGATACAAATTTATCGGGTTTGACGGCTAGCAAGACCTAATGATTGCTAACGAAAGAACTACTGGTTGTCTTGACGACGATCCCATCGATCTTCTAGCCCTTGAAGGAACCCTGGATTGCTGCGCTTGTCCTGCGCCCCTGGCTGCTGGCCAGTGATTTTCTTCTCTGAACTGCGAGTCACAATGAGAAATAGTCCAAAGACAACAGCAATAAAACCCACAATGCCAATGACTGGAACATTTGTCGTAACACTCGCCACAAGAGCTGCTAGTCCCAAAACGATAGCGAGTACTGCTAGGCCCGCACCTGCACCCAAAGTTGGAGCCCCAGGCGTGGTAGCCGGTTTGCGTACAGAGCCACGAACAGAGCCTCGAAGGGCTGAAGCAAACTTGGGATCTTCGGACGCCAGTGCGCGCTCCATCTGATCAAGAAGACGTTGTTCATGTTCGGATAATGGCATCTGGCACCCCCTTTTGTTTTAGCTAACTCAACCTTACGTCGGTATTCATTTTTGTGAAAGCGGAATTAGATTTCTGGTTCAACTCGAATGAGCCGAGCGGGTTTGACGAGGGACTGCCCAAATTTATCGGCCACCTGGTCCATAACGTGTTCGGCTTCCCGCCAACGGTCAATCTGGTCATTAAACGCTAGCTGTACCGACCTTTCGGCCTCTTGCCGCAGCCCCGTTGCCCGTACTCCAAGTAGACGAATTCGGGTGCGAGCGAGATTCAGGCCGTGAAATAACTGTGAGGCTGTGAAATAAATCTCATGCCCTACATCGGTCGCAGTCTCTAGCGATTTACTCCGACTGATTGTTGTGAAATCAGATGACCTGACCTTCAAAGTAATGGTCTTGGCCACCTGATCACTGCTGCGTAACCGCGAGGCAAGTGTGGTACTCAAATCGAGCAACTGAGCCAACAACAACTCCGGGTCATCAATATCCTGATCAAAAGTCCGTTCAGTACCAATACTCTTTTCGGCGACATGCGGGGTGACGCTACGAATGTCACGCCCCCACGCCAAATCAGTGAGATGCTGCGCGGCAGCGTCCCCAATTACACGACTCAATATTTTGACTGGCGTATTAGCAATGTCGCTAACTGTCCGAAGACCAAGTCGTTCTAGCTGACTTGCAGTTTTTTCACCTACACCCCAGAGAGCCCCAAGTGGCAGAGGATGCAAGAACTCAAGCACCTTGTCATAGGCGACTACATGCAGCCCATTGGGCTTAGCAAAATTAGTTGCCAACTTTGCTACGAACATCGTTGGCGCCACGCCTACTGAACACGTGATGCCTTGTTCAGCCTCAACTCGGCTGCGAACAAGATCACCAATCGCGCTTGGGCTGCCCATCAGTTTCAAAGCACCGCTGACATCGAGGAATGCTTCATCCAACGACAAAGGCTGCACTAAAGGTGTGATGCTTTCAAAGATTGTCATTACTTGTTTTGAAGTTTCTCGATACGCCTGCATCCGCGGTTCAACTACTACGGCATGTGGTGCGAGACGAAGTGCTTGTGACATAGGCATTGCAGCCCGCACTCCAAGTGCACGCGCAGGATAGGTCGCTGACAGCACAACACCACGGCTTGATCCATGACCAACAATGACTTGCTTGCCACTAAGCGCGGGGTTGTCGCGCACCTCAACGGCAGCAAAAAACGCATCCATATCGACATGCAAAATATTGCAGCCACGATCATCTGAGCGCACCAAGCTCCGAGAAGGGTCCGGCAACTGGTTATTGAACTTTCCCACAGCACCTCTCCTTAGAACGTTTGTTCGATAAGCATACGCCTTGGCGCCGACGTAACACTATGCCCGCGAAAGTCCAATGACCTGAAAGTACCAATTGCATGAGGGTAGAGTTCACACATATTAAAAATCTGCATTGAGGTGAAATGACGGCCGACCTGATACCGAGTGAGTCCCATGAAAAGGGCTTGCGCCCAAAGAGCTTGAACCTTATTTCAAGCATTGTTATTGGGGTTTCATCCACTGCGCCGGGTTACTCGCTCGCGGCCACTCTCGGCTTCATTGTTTACTACGTCCACTATCAGTCCCCTGCCATTATCTTGCTGGCCTTCATTCCAATTCTCTGTATCGCTTTTGCGTACCGCGAACTGAATCGTCAGACTCCGGACTGCGGGACGACCTTCACCTGGGCAACACGCGCGTTTAACCCTTGGGTTGGCTGGATGGGCGGATGGGGACTTGTCGCAGCAGGCATCATCTCCATGGCCAGCGTCGCCCAAATTGCTGGCAAATACTTCTTTCTGATGTTCGGCAGTTCTCTGGCGGACAGCACATTGTGGGTCACCGTGGCTGGATCGAGTTGGGTGGTTCTGCTTTCGTGGGTGTCGTACAAAGGCATCAACGTCTCAGCAAAACTTCAACAGTGGCTGCTAGCCGCCGAAATGATCGTCCTACTGTGGTTCAGCAGTGTTGCGTTGTACAAGGTTTACAGCGGTCGTGGCGGTCCAGAGTCAGTACGCCCGAGTATCGACTGGTTTAATCCATTCTCAGTCACAGCAGGACAAGGTGGCTTTTCCTTCAGCGCCCTGTCGGGCGGATTACTACTCGCTGTCTTCTTGTACTGGGGTTGGGACACAACGGTGTCGCTCAATGAAGAGACCGACGAACCAGACAAGGTACCTGGCCGCGCCGCAGTCATTAGTACCTTGGTCTTGCTCGGAACTTACGCTCTTGTTGCAGTGGCATGCTTGGCCTACTCGAGTTCAGGTCCTCTATCAAATAGCGAAGACGTTTTGGCCCAAATTGGCTCTCAGGTTCTTGGCACTCACCTTGATAAGTTCCTGATCTTTGCCGTGCTCACCTCTGCTGCAGCAACAACTCAGACGACCATCATGCCGAATGCGCGCACGCTACTTTCGATGGGCGCCTACGACGCGATCCCCCGCAGGTTTGCTGATGTTCACAAGAAGAATCTCACGCCAGGCTTTGCCACGATTATTACAGCTACCGTCTCGATTGGTTTTTATGCTGGCCTGACCTTAATCAGTGAAAACGTATTGGGGGATGCGACAGAAGTTGTGGGCTTGCTTGTCGCCTTCTACTACGGGTTGACCGGCTTTGCCGCTGCATGGCACTTCCGCAATAACGCAGGTTCAACGTGGCGAACGGTTTCCACTCGAGTGCTCTTGCCACTACTCGGCGGTTCCGTTCTGCTTGCAGTCTTTGTGAAGACAACCATTGATGACTACAACGCAGACAACAGCACGACTGTTCTCAACATTTTTAACCACCGAGTCGGTGGCATCTTCGTGATTGCGGTTGGGACTCTGCTACTTGGTGTGCTTCTGATGCTCGTCATGTCTCGGCGCTCACCAGCGTTCTTCCGCGGACATACCTTGAATCGGCATACTCCAATTATTGTTGCTGAACATGTCTATGGAGAAGCAGATCGTTTTGGTGTTCCTGATGCAACTATCGACGAGAACACAATCATTCCACCAGAATTGCGTAGCTAGATTTCTTAAGAGTCGAAACCCATTCCCAGCCAGTCAAGCCCACGCAACCACACATTGCGTTTGCCGCGGTTATGGTCAGCACGATCAAGTGACCAGCGGGTGAAGTTGATGCCTGCCGAACGAATGGGTTCAGGCGGAAATGGAATGGGAAGCGTATTGACCATCGTCAAGGCGCGACGCTCACTGTCACGATCAAGAACTAGATCAATGCACACCTGAGCGCCAAATCGAGATGCACCAACACCAAGCCCCGTATAGCCAGCCACATAAACCACTTTGCCTTGCATCGCGCGTCCCCAGAAAGCGCTAAAGCGAGAGCAGGTATCAATTGCGCCACTCCAGCCATACTCAAACTCAAGGCCCTCTAGTTGCGGGAAAGTTGAGAAGAAGTGATCAGCAAGCTTGGGCCATGACTCCATCGAGTCCTCAAACTCCGGCCCAAAGCCACTTCGGTAATGGTAGGTGGCGTCATAGCCGCCCCAAAGAATCCGACCATCGACCGTTGGTCGGTAGTAGTGGAATTGATTGCCTGTGTCGCTGATACCTTCGCTACCCTGCCAGCCGATGTCTCGTTGTTGTTCCTCACTAAGTGGAGCAGTAACGAGCACTGAGTCATACACCGGGACAACCAGATATTTGAGTCGGCGCAACAGCGGCGGATAGGCATTTGTCGCAAGCACAACTCGAGGAGCTCGCACACTACCAAGTTGGGTTTTGGCGAGAACTGCCTTGCCTTGGTCGTCTAGCTCTTCTACTTTGCTGTTCTCGTAGATACGCACACCCTTAGACATCGCGTAATCACGGAGACCCCATGCGAGGCGCGCTGGGTCACAAATCGCGACACTGTCTGGATCGAATAGGCCGCCTTTATACGTTGGCGAATTGAGGCGCGACTTTGTTTCGGCCTCATCTAGCCACAGCAACTCTTCACCATATTCTGCGGCCTCAGAGATAAAGTTTTGCAGACGTTCAATCTGATAGTCCTCAGTCGCAACATCAATCTCACCCACACGCTGCCAGTCGCAGTCAATGTTGTTGTCCTGGATGAATGCTTCTATCGCATCCAGATTTTCATGTCCTAATCGAACGAGGTCATGCATATTTTCTGGCCAACGCACAATGCCATTGGCAAAGCCGTGGGTTAAGGATGCAGCGACAAAGCCACCATTACGACCCGAGGCACCATGAGCGATTGCTCCACCTTCGACAATAACCACATCTAAAGATGGGTCATGAGTGATGGCTTCAATAGCCGCCCACAGGCCAGTGAATCCCCCACCAACAATTAAGAGGTCGGCTGTTAGAGCACCGACCACTCGAGAGCGATCATCAGGTGCATCAACGTCATCCAGCCAGTAGGGGCTGTTCTTCACATTGGCCAGTGACGGCAGCACATGTGAGGATGCTTCGTGCGAGAAGGACATAAATTCCCAAGTTCATTCCGGCTAATCGAGAGAAACCATGACGTGCTTAATGCGCGTGTAGTCCTCAAAGCCATACATTGAAAGATCCTTGCCATAACCCGAATGCTTGAAGCCACCATGTGGCATCTCAGCGACAATCGGGATGTGCGTGTTAATCCAGACGCAACCGAAGTCGAGTGCGTTTGACATGCGCATCGCCCGACCGATGTCCCGGGTCCACACGCTTGATGCCAGACCGTACTTGACTCCGTTCGCCCACTGAAGTGCTTGCGCCTCATCAGTGAACTTCTGGACCGTCATAACCGGACCAAAGATTTCATTTTGAATCATCTCGTCCTCTTGAAGCAGGTCGGAAATCAGAGTTGGTTCAATGAAGTAACCACGATCACCCTGACGATGTCCACCAACATTGACTGTGGCGTGGTCTGGAGTGCGATCAATGAAGCCCAGTACTCTTTCAAGCTGTGCGGAATTGTTCACTGGTGGGACGAAAGCGTCGTCGTCATTTGGACCACCTTCAAATGAAGTAACCATGCTACGAGCCTGCTCGCTTAGCGCAGATACAAAGTCGTTGTAAATGCCTGCTCCAACGAGTACGCGCGTAGCAGCCGTGCAGTCTTGACCCGCGTTAAAGTAGCCAGCAACCGCTAGCCACTCAGCAGCAGCCTCAATATCTGCATCGTCGAAGACAACAACTGGCGCCTTGCCACCTAGTTCAAGATGAACACGCTTGACGTCCTTCGCTGCAGAACCTGCAACTTCCATACCTGCGCGTACTGAGCCAGTTACCGCAACCATCTGTGGGATTGGATGCTCAACTAGTGCACGACCCGTATCACGATCTCCAGACACCACGTTGAACACACCTGGAGGCAGGATGTCACCCATCAACTCGGCCATGCGCAAAGTCGACATCGGTGTCGTATCGGACGGCTTGAGCACGACGCAGTTACCAGCCGCAATGGCAGGAGCAAATTTCCAAACAGCCATCATCATGGGATAGTTCCACGGAGTTACCTGACCGATGACACCAATGGGTTCGCGACGAATGATGGATGTAAAGCCCTTCATGTACTCGCCAGCCGAGCGACCTTCCAAAATGCGAGCTGCACCGGCGAAGAATCGAATCTGGTCGAGCATGGGTGGAAGTTCTTCTTCCATGGTGACCTTGATTGGCTTGCCAGTGTTCTCCGA
>Ga0209084_1003298_pt1 | contig 11968 bp, 6 predicted proteins | sample C_130820_MF_Meta_FD_187309 | JGI IMG/M metagenome (GOLD analysis project Ga0209084, IMG submission 187309) | Freshwater microbial communities from Lake Croche, Canada to study carbon cycling - C_130820_MF_MetaG (SPAdes) (version 2) | ecosystem: Environmental > Aquatic > Freshwater > Lake | place... | reverse complement strand
ACCGATCAGTGGCAACCATCTCGGGGATGATCAATTCCTCAGAGAGGAGGCTTGCGAGTGTCATATGAGGTGATCCCGATAAGGATACCTATGAGCTTTTAGGCCGCTTCTTCGACTGGGGCCTCTCCGGACTCCTCACCAAGGCCGTAGCGGACAAACTTGCTGATAACAATCTTGTCAGCGAGTTCCTTCTCCTTGCTTGCCACGAGATCCTTGACGGTAATGTCGGGATTCTTAATGCAGGCCTGCTCGAGGAGACAGGTGGTGCTGTAGAACTTATCCATTTTCCCATCGACGATCTTCTCGACGATATTCTCGGGTTTGCCGGCAACCTGGCCCTTGTAGATTTCACGCTCTGCGGCAACGAGAGCCGCGTCAACCTCTTCGCGGGAGACACAGGTGGGATGTGCGGCGGCGATCTGTAGGGTGATGTCCTTGACGAACTCGCGGAAGCTGTCGCTCTTCGTGGTCGCTTCGTTCCCGCAGGCAATCTCGACGAGAACGCCGACCTTACCCTGAAGGTGGATATAGGAAGCAACAAGTCCGCCATCCAGTTGGAAGCGGGTGAAACGGCGGATCACGATATTCTCCCCAAGCGCGGCAATGGTTGCGGCGATGGAATCCTTGAAGAGAACTCCGGTCGATGTGGGGGCCTCCAGAAGGCTCTCGACGGTCTCTGTCTTTGCGGCAGCGATCTCTTCGCCGATCTCCTTGACGAACTTAGTGAAAATATCGTTCTTGGCGACGAAGTCGGTCTCGCAGTTGATCTCTGCAAGCACACCCACCTTGCCGGAGGGCTGAATAAAGGAGATGACCGCGCCTTCCTTGGCGTGGCGTGAGGCTTTCTTGCCGGCGCTGGCTATGCCCTTGGTGCGGAGGATGGCTTCCGCCTTCTCGATGTCGCCGCCCGCTTCGGTGAGAGCGCGCTTGCAGTCCATCATGCCGGCGTTGGTCTTCTCGCGGAGAGCCTTGACGATTGCTGGATTGATATCAGCCATGGTTTTAGTTGGTTGGTGTGAAGAGAAAACGGAGTCCGAGGTAAGGCTAGGGCTATGAGCTACAGAGGCTTAAACTATAGGGCTTATTCAGCAACGGCAGCAAGCTCTTCGGTCTCGGGAGGGGCAGTGATCGGGGTCCGGGCACCAACTCGTGACTTGGCGATCACATCGACAAGCTTTTGGAGAATGATGCGGATCGCACGGATCGCGTCGTCGTTACCGGCGATAGGGTAGTTGATCTCCTCGGGGTTGCTGTTGGAGTCGACAATCGCCACGATGGGAATGCCCAAGCGGCGGGCCTCGGCGACCGCAATGGTCTCCTTGACGGTATCGATGATGACGATCGCATCCGGCTGCTTGTCCATGTCGAGAACTCCCTCGAGATTGTGGCGGATGCGGGTGGCTTCGCGACGCAGGGCGGAAGCCTCGGCTTTATTGATCTTGTTGAACCCGGCACTCTTCTCGAGGGCCTCAAATTCACGAAGCTTGGAGACGCTCTTGCGGATGGTAACAAGGTTGGTGAGGGTGCCACCGAGCCAGCGCTGATTGACATAGTACTGTCCGCAAGCCTGGGCGGCCTCCTTGACAGCCTCTTGGGCCTGCTTTTTGCAGCCAACGAAGAGGATCTTGCCTCCGCGGCCCGAGATGTCCGCGAGGAACTCTCCAGCCTTGGCTAGCTGCTCGACCGTCTTGGAGAGATCGATGATGTGGATGGAGTTTTTCTCCTCAAGGATGAAATCCCGCATGCGGGGATTCCAACGCTTGGTCTGGTGTCCATAATGGACACCGGCTTCGAGGAGTTCTGTCATTGCTTCTACGGACATGGGAATGCGTTGTTTTTTTGGGATTTGTTGCTGATTAATTAATTACAGGGATGCTTCTTCGGCTATCTCATTACCCTCAAGCAGGGAGGGTTCGCCGAGGTGGACCAGATCAAAGCTGCGGTTTGACTTGAAGCCGGTTCCTGCAGGAATGAGGTGGCCCATGATGACGTTTTCCTTGAATCCGCGGAGTCTGTCAGCCTTACCGAGGGTCGCCGCTTCGGTGAGAACACGTGTTGTGTCCTGGAAGGATGCTGCGGAGATGAAGCTGTCGGTCTCGAGCGAGGCCTTGGTGATACCAAGGAGGACGGGGGCTGCTTCCGCAGGCTTTCCACCCTTGGAACTCACGAGCTCATTCTCACTCTCGAACTCGAGGCGGTCGATCTGATCGCCCCAGAGCAACGTGGTGTCACCCGGATCGGTGATCTTCACCTTGCGGAGCATCTGGCGGACAATGATCTCGATATGCTTGTCGTTGATCTCAACGCCCTGAAGACGGTAGACCTCCTGGACTTCATTGAGCAGGTGCTCCTGGAGCTCCTGAGGTCCGCAGACATCGAGGATCTCGTGAGGAACAACAGGTCCTTCGGTCAGTTGCTGTCCTTTCTTCACGAAGTCACCCTTGAAGGCAATGATGTGCTTGGAGAGAGGAATGAGGTGCTCTTCTTCGGACCCGGTCTGCGGATCACGGACGATGAGTTTGCGCTTGCCGCGGACCGTGCCACCGATGTCGACGACTCCGTCGATACGGGCGATTTCACAGGCATCCTTGGGACGGCGAGCCTCGAAGAGCTCGGCCACACGCGGCAGACCGCCGGTGATGTCCTTGGTCTTGGCGATCTTACGAGGAGTCTTGGCAAGACGCTGACCGGCCTGAACCTTTTCACCCTCCTTGCACTCAAGGTGAGCTCCGGCTGGGATGGAGTAGCTGGCCACGATCTCCTTCTTATCATCGACGATGACGATCTGCGGATGGAGATCATCCTTGTGCTCGATCAGCACGGTGCCCATGACGCCGGTCTCGTCGTCAACCTCCTTGCGGATGGTGACGCCTGCGATCATGTCGCGGAATTCGATCTTACCTGACTTCTCGGTGATAACCGGGACGTTGTACGGATCCCATTGGACAAAGGTCTCGCCCTTCTTGACGGTTCCACCATCGGCGACTGAAAAGACGGAGCCAAGCACCACGGGGTAACTCTCAAGCTCGCGTCCATCCTTGCCGTGAACACCCACCGTGCCGTTCTTGGAGAGCACGATGAAGGTGCCGTCAAGTGCCTGAACTGCACGAAGGTCGCTGTAACGGACGGTTCCTTCGTTCTTTGCCTTGATGATCGGCTGCTTGAAGGTCTGGCTGGCTGTTCCACCCACGTGGAAGGTACGCATCGTGAGCTGGGTTCCCGGCTCACCGATCGACTGGGCGGCGATGATGCCGACCGCTTCACCGAGACCGATCATGAGACCGTTGGCGAGATTCCTACCATAGCACTTGGCACAGACGCCGTGCTTGTTCTCGCAGGTGAGCACGGAGCGGATCTTGAGCTGCTCGTGTCCAACCTTGTCGAGGGCGGCAGCGATCTCTTCATCAATAAGATTGTTGGCCTTGATGATCGCGGTGTTGTTGATGGAATCCTTGACCGTCTCACAACTGACGCGGCCAATGATGCGCGTGGCCAAGGAGACAACCTCCTCGTCACCCTCATAGATCGGGCGGACAACGATACCGTTGACGGTACCGCAATCATCAGAAGTAATGATGACGTCCTGAGCTGCATCGACCAGCTTGCGGGTGAGATACCCGGAATCGGCGGTCTTGAGCGCCGTGTCGGCAAGTCCCTTGCGGGCACCGTGGGTGGAGATAAAGTATTCAAGAACGGAGAGACCCTCGCGGAAGTTCGAAAGAATCGGACGTTCGATGATCTCGCCAGATGGCTTGGCCATGAGTCCGCGCATACCTGCTAACTGCTTGACCTGTGTGCGGTTGCCTCGGGCACCGGAGTCGACCATCATGAAGACGGGATTGGCTTCAGGGCGGCCATCGTTATGCTCAAGCGTGCGGAAGAGGGCATTGGCGATCTCCTCACCAGTGTGGGTCCAGATGTCCTGCACCTTGTTCTTGCGCTCACCGTCGGTGATAATTCCTCGGCGGTACTGTTTCTGCACCTCAGCGATCTGCTTCTGGGCGCTTTCAATAAGAACGGCCTTCTCCTTCGGAATGATCATGTCATTGATACCGATGGAAGCACCGGCTCGGGTCGCCTCGCGGAAACCGAGCTCCTTGAGCTTGTCCAGTGTCTCGACGGTGCGAGCCTGACCGACCGCCTTGTAGCAGCGCCAGATGATGTCGGAGAGCTGCTTCTTGCCGGCAACCTTGTTGTAGAAACCAAGCTCGCTGGGCCAGATCTGGTTGAAGAGGACACGGCCAACCGTGGTCTCGATAACAGAAAGCTCCTGATTGCCATAGACAGTCTTCACGCCGCGATCGGGATTCTGAAAACGGATACGGGTGTGGATCTTGACGCTCTTTTCCGAAAGGGCTAGCTCGACTTCGCTGGATTCAGAGAAGAGAGGCAGGCGTGTCTCGGAGGACTTTGCATCCTTGGTGCCGACATTGCGTGGGTTCTGCGTCAGGTAGTAGCAGCCGAGCGGGATGTCCTGCGAAGGATTGGTGATCGGCTTGCCGCTGGATGGCGAAAAGATGTTGTTCGGAGCCAGCATCAGGGTGCGGGCCTCTAGCTGAGCCTCGATGGAGAGAGGGACGTGAACGGCCATCTGGTCACCATCGAAGTCAGCGTTGTAAGCCGTGCAAACGAGGGGGTGGACACGGATCGCCTCGCCTTCAATCAAGATCGGCTCGAAAGCCTGGATCGAGAGACGGTGGAGGGTCGGGGCACGGTTCAGGAGAACGGCGTGGCCTTTGGTGACTTCTTCCAGGATGTCCCAAACCTCGGGGGTCTGGCGCTCGATCAGCTTCTTGGCGCTGCGTACGGTGTGCACGTAGCCAAGTTCCTTGAGTCGGCGGATAATGAAAGGCTCGAAAAGAACAAGCGCCATCTTCTTGGGAAGACCGCACTGGTTGAGCTTGAGCTCGGGCCCGATGACAATGACGGAACGACCGGAGTAATCAACGCGCTTGCCGAGCAGATTCTGACGGAAGCGACCTCCCTTGCCCTTAAGCATGTCGCTGAGCGACTTGAGGGGGCGGTTAGCGGCACCAGTAACGGCGCGGCCATGGCGACCGTTATCATAGAGGGCATCGACGGCCTCCTGGAGCATGCGCTTCTCGTTGCGGATAATGACTTCGGGGGTCTTCAGCTGGAGAAGGGTGCGGAGACGGTTGTTACGGTTGATGACGCGGCGGTAGAGATCATTGAGATCCGATGTCGCGAAACGGCCACCTTCGAGGGGAACGAGGGGACGCAGATCGGGAGGGATGACCGGAAGAACGCTAAGGATCATCCACTCGGGACGGGTCTTTGATCCCATGAAGCCCTGAACGAGCTTGAGACGCTTCGCAAGCTTTTTGCGGATCTGCTTGCTCTTGGTCTGGGTCATCTGCTTCTCAATCACCTGCTGCTCTTCGAGCAGGTCCAGGTTCTCAAGAAGGTTGCGGATCGCTTCGGCACCCATGCCGGCAGTGAAGTCTTCACCATACTGGTCCTCGGCTTCACGATACTCGGTCTCGGTCAGGAGTTGCCCTTTCTCGAAGGGAGTCTTGCCCGGATCAATCACGATGTAATCCTCGTAATAGATCACGCGCTCAAGCTGACGACCAGTTAGGTCGAGCATGAGCCCGATGCGTGAGGGCATGCACTTGTAAAACCAAATATGGGAGACAGGAACAGCGAGATCGACGTGGCCCATGCGCTCACGACGGACGCGGCTCAGGCAGACTTCGACGCCGCAACGATCACAGACAACATTCTTGTGCTTGATGCGCTTATACTTTCCGCAGGAGCACTCCCAGTCCCGCGTGGGACCGAAGATGCGCTCGCAGAAGAGACCACCCTTCTCGGGCTTGAAGGTCCGGTAATTGATGGTCTCCGGATTTTTGACTTCGCCTTTGCTCCAACCGCGGATGGTCTCCGGATTGGCGACGGTGATCCCGACCTCGTCGAAGGAGGCCTTGATGGGACCCGCCAGAAGGTCGGGTGCTACTGCAAGTGCTGTGTCGCTCATGATAAGTGGAATGCTGCTAGCTTGGTGAATGGTATGTGCTTCGGGTGTGTCTGGTCGCTTGGGTTAAGCGGCTGTATCGATGAAGGAACGAGGTTCGTCCTTTTTTCCGACACGGACATCGAGTCCGAGTCCCTGCATTTCCTTGATGAGCACGTTGAAGGACTCGGGGATACCGGCCTCCAGGGAATTATCTCCCTTGACGATGCTCTCGTAGATGCGCGTGCGTCCCTGCACGTCGTCCGACTTGACGGTGAGCAGTTCCTGAAGCGTGTATGCGGCGCCATAAGCCTCAAGTGCCCAGACCTCCATCTCTCCAAAGCGTTGGCCACCATATTGGGCCTTACCGCCGAGCGGCTGCTGGGTGACGAGGGAGTAGGGACCAACAGCACGGGCATGGATCTTGTCTGCCACGAGGTGTCCGAGCTTCAACATGTAGATGATGCCCACGACGACCTCCTGATCGAACGCCTCGCCGGTACGACCGTCGAAGAGCTGCGACTTGCCGTTCTCCTGGATCCAGGAGAATCCCTCTTTCTGACCGGCTTCCTTGAGGTACTCGCGGATGCGGCTCTCGGGAATTCCGTCGAAGACAGGGGTGGCCACCTTGAAGCCGAGGGCCTTGGCCGCGACACCCAGATGGGTTTCGAGAACCTGACCGACGTTCATGCGGCTTGGCACGCCCAACGGGTTGAGCACAATGTCGACGGGGGTACCGTCTGAAAGGAAGGGCATGTCCTCCTCGGGAACAATCTTGGCGACGACACCCTTGTTACCGTGGCGTCCTGCCATCTTGTCACCGACAGAGAGCTTGCGCTTGCTGGCAATGAAGACCTTGACCTGCTTGATGATGCCGGGATCGACGTCATCACCGCTCTCGACGCGGCCGAGATTCTCTTCCTTCTCATTGTCGAGATCGGCGAAGCGGTGCTCGAACTGCCCAATGATCTCGCGAATCTTGTTGCGGATCGGGCTCGGATCGATCTCGACCACATTATAGACGCCAGCCAGCTTACGCAGGAGCATCTTGGTGATCTTGCGGTTGGCGGGGATAATGATCTCTCCGGTCTCGCCGTTGACGACATCAAGCGGGATCTTCTCACCGAGGAGCACATTGGCAAGTCCTTCCGTGAGCTGCTCGAAGAGTTCTTCCTTACGCTTCTTGTTGTCGTCCTGGATCATCTTCTGCTGACGCTTCGACTCGGACGGGGTCATCTTGATCTTGCTAGCCTTCTCCTTGGAAGAGACGCGCACATCCATGACGATGCCGTAAGTTCCGGACGGAACGGTGAGCGAGGTGTCCTTCACGTCGGCGGCCTTCTCACCGAAGATGGCGCGCAGGAGGCGCTCTTCAGGAGCCAGCTCGGTCTCACTCTTAGGAGTGATCTTGCCAACAAGGATGTCTCCGGGCTTCACCTCGGCGCCGATGCGGATGACGCCGTCGGGTCCAAGGTTCAGAAGGGCTTCCTCGCTGACATTCGGAATATCACGGGTGATTTCCTCAGGTCCAAGCTTGGTGTCACGGGCTCCGATCTCGAACTCGTCGATGTGGATGGAGGTGTAGACATCCTCCTTGACTACGCGCTCGGAAATCATGATGGCGTCCTCGAAGTTATAACCGTTCCAAGGCATGAAGGCGACGAGCACGTTGCGGCCGAGCGCAAGCTCTCCGTTCTCCGTATTCGGACCATCTGCAAGCACGTCACCCTTCTTGATCACCTGGCCCTTCTTAACGATAGGCTTCTGGTTGATGCAGGTGCTGCTGTTGGAACGCATGAACTTGCGCAGGTCGTAGACATGGACGCCGTTCTCAGGATCGTCCTTGATCTTCTTCTTGCCCTCGGGAAGCTCGCCATCCTTGGTGACAATGATGCGTAGTGAGTCCACGGAAGCAATCTTGCCGTTCGACTCGGAAACAATCACCGCACGGGAATCCCGGGCGACGCGACCCTCCATTCCGGTCCCGATGATCGGGGCGTCGGAGATGAGGAGCGGCACACCTTGGCGCTGCATGTTCGAACCCATGAGCGCACGGTTGGCGTCATCGTGCTCCAGGAAGGGGATGAGACCGGCAGCCACTGAAACGAGCTGCTTCGGGGAGACATCCATGTACTGGACCTTGTCGGGCTCGATCTCGACAAAGTCTCCGCGGTAACGCGAGGAGACGGTCTCACCGAGGAATTTCCCATTGCTGTCGAGGGGTGAATTCGCCTGAGCAATGTAGAAGTTCTCGTCACGGTCGCCGGTAAGGTACTCGATCTCATCAGTAACCTTGTCATTGATGATCTTGCGATACGGGGTCTCGATGAACCCGAAGTCATTCACCCGTGCGTAAGTGCTCAAGGAGCTGATCAGACCGATGTTCGGACCTTCCGGGGTCTCAATCGGGCAGATGCGGCCGTAGTGGGATGGATGGACGTCACGAACCTCGAATCCGGCACGCTCACGGGAGAGACCTCCAGGTCCAAGGGCCGAGAGACGTCGCTTGTGGGTGAGCTCGGAGAGAGGATTCGTCTGATCCATAAACTGGCTCAGCTGGGAACGTCCGAAGAAATCACGCACAACGGCGCTCAGGGACTTGGGATTGATCAGCTTCTGAGGCGTGATGTGATCGACGGAAGGATCGTAAAGAGCCATGCGCTCGCGGACGAGACGCTCCGTGCGGGAGAGTCCCACGCGGCACTGATTGGCCAGCAGCTCTCCAACCGTACGAACGCGGCGGCTGCCGAGATGATCGATATCGTCGAGCATCCCGTCACCCTTGCGAAGCTTGAGCAGATAGCGCATCGACTCAACGATGTCTTCCTTACGAAGGACGCGGTCATCGATCTTGGGATCCAGGCTGAGCTTCTGCTGGATCTTATGACGACCAACGCGACCGAGGTCATAGCGCTTGGAGTCAAAGAAAAGACGCTTGAGCATGCCTCGGGCATTCTGGACTGTTGGAGGATCGCCGGGACGGAGCTTGCGGTAGATATCCTTAAGTGCCTCTTCCTCGCTGTGGGCGGGGTCGCGCTTGAGGGACTTGACGATCGTGTCGTCATCCTTGGTGTCAATGACCTTCACTGCGGCGTGTCCGGCTCGGATCAGATCACGAATGACGGCGGGGGTCAGGGGCTCGTAGGCACGGGCAATGATCGCGTCGCCCTCGCGGACGTCGGCAAGCAGAACCTTGGTGCTGATTTCTTCCTCGTCGAGCTTGTCCGAGAGCTTGAGGCTCTCGATCGTGTAGAAAAGGGCTGCAATCTCCTCGTCGGTAGGGAAGCCAAGCGCACGAAGGAAAGTGGTCGCAAGGAATTTGCGCCGACGCTTGCGGCGGTCGAGATAGACATAGAGAAGGTCATTCGTGTCGAACTGCACCTCGGTCCATGAACCGCGGTCGGGAATGATCCTGAAACCGAAGAGCAGCTTTCCGTTGAGGTGAATGTCTGACTCGAAGCAGATGCCGGGTGAGCGGTGCAACTGGCTGACAACAACACGCTCGGCACCATTGACCATGAAGGTCCCGGACTTGGTCATGAGTGGAATCTCACCCATGTAAACCTTCTCTTCCTTAGTGGATTTCTCATCCTTGTACCGGAAGGTGACATAGAGTGGGGCGCTGTAGGTCTCACCCTCAATCTGGCATTCAAAAGGACCCGTCTTCGGCTCCTCCAAATGATAGCTCACAAAATCCAAGGAGGATTTCTCCTCGAAACCATAGATAGGGAAGAATTCACGGAAGACGGCCTGAAGGCCTACGTTCTTCCGCTTGGATGGCTCGATGCCCGTCTGGAAAAACTCCTCGTAGGACTTGATCTGCAGTTCGATGAGGTTGGGCGGTTGGATAGCCTCGTAGAGTTTTCCGAAGTTGATTCTTTCAGACATGGTGCAGGATCTTGGGTGGCGCTTTGGTGACGATACGGGTTGCCTTGATGGCGGTCCTTTTTTTGCCGGCTAGTGCCGACGGAAAAGGGAGAATGGTAAGAGTGATTGGACTCCAGGGAGGAACTTTAAAAAAAGGAATGCAAAAGGGCCGCCAGCTGAAGAATCCCTAAAAGAAAAAGGGAAATGCGCGCGGGCGGCGAAGAGATAGGATGGACTAAGCGTCGTATTACCGTGTTGCAGAGCTCGGGACAGGTGGAACTTTTCTTTGTACGCCCTTCCGGCCATCGTGTCAACTGAGAAAACCCCGTTGACAACAATGGGCGGAATAAATGGCACGTTGTAGTCGGGGACTACTTGATCTCGATCTTGGCACCAGCGGCCTCGATCTTCTTCTTGATCTCCTCGGCCTCTTCCTTGGTGGCACCTTCCTTGATGGCCTTGGGAGCGCTCTCGACAAGGGCTTTGGCCTCTGCAAGACCGAGTCCTGGGACTGCGGCGCGGACTTCCTTGATGACGCCGATCTTATTGGATCCCACTTCCTTGAGGATCACGTCAAAGGCGGTCTTCTCCTCGACTGCTGCGGCGGGTGCTCCACCACCACCACCGGCGGCGGCAACTGCGACGGGAGCGGCGGCGCTCACGCCCCACTTCTCTTCGAGGGCCTTCACGAGGTCGGCGATCTGGAGGACGGTGAGGTTACTGAGCTGTTCTACGATTGCTGTGTTATCAGACATGGTGTTGTTTGGATTTTGATGCTGTCGCGTCCCGAAGCCTCAGGACATTTGAGTCCGGCAGCCGCCGGCCCGACAGGTCATCGTGTTGTGTTTCCTTCACCCGTCGTGGCTTCGTACGCCGGGAGAAATTTTTTTGGTTAAAAGTTTGAGATTAGGGACTACAGGGTCTGCTTTCTAAGCGGCCGGAGCTTCCTCGGAAGCGGTTTCCGCCACTGGAGCAGGTGCGTCCGACGCTGCTGGCACTTCTGCAGCTGATGCTACGGGAGCTTCCACAGCTTCTGAGGCAGGAGCCACCTCTTCTGCAACTGGTGAAGCGGGAGCCTTCTCGGCAAGGGCTGCCAGGACCCGGGCCAGACTGGCTCCTGGCTCGTTGAGTGTCCGCACAAGCTTGGTTGCAGGACTGAGAAGGAGACCAAGGAGCTGTGCCTGGAGAACTTCCTTCGGAGGCAGGTCAGCCAGTGCGATGACCTCAGCTGTTTCGAGAATGGAATTATCGAGGATGCCGACACGGATCGTTGGCTTCTCGAACTCAGCAGCGAAAGTCTTAAGGATCTTGGCAGAGGCACAGATGTCTTTCTCGCCAACCACAAAAGCCGTCTGACCGGTGAGGTGGGCATCCAACTCGGGAAGTCCTGCTTCCTTGATGGAACGACGGAGGAAGGTGTTCTTGATGACAGTCAGCGAGGCTCCGGCACCACCGAGGCGGTTACGCAGTTCTGCAAAGTGATTCACGTTCATCCCGCCGTATTCGACGACGATGAGGAAGGGAGAGTTATTGAGGCGTAGCTTGACGTCCTCTACGATTGTTGGTTTCTCGGGGCGCATGGTAGTATTCCTAAGTTCCTCGTTGATTGGTTAGTTCTTCAGGAAGGGGGAAGCATCTACGGGAATGCCGGGTAACATCGTGGCGGCAATCGTGACGGACTCGACAAAGACACCCTTCGCCGTTGCGGGGCGAGACTTCGTGACCGCTTCGATGACTGCGCGACCGTTGTCGAGAAGTTGTGCCTCACTGAAGGAAAACTTGCCAACGGGAACGGCAATGTTTCCGTTCTTATCAAGCTTGAACTCGACGCGTCCGGCCTTCACCTCGAGGACAGCCTTCGCGGTGTCGTCGCTGACGGTTCCAGTCTTGGGGTTCGGCATGAGGCCGCGGGGTCCAAGAACCTTACCGAGCTTACGAACCTCGGTCATGGCTGCGGGGGTGGCAATCGCAACATCAAAATCAGCGAAACCTCCCTGGACCTTCTTAAGAAGATCTTCAAAGCCGACAAACTCAGCTCCGGCTTCCTGCGCTGCCGTAGCGGCTGCACCGGTTGCGAAGACGAGAACGCGGACATTCTTACCGCTACCATGGGGAAGAGGACAGGTG
>Ga0209084_1003289_pt1 | contig 11991 bp, 13 predicted proteins | sample C_130820_MF_Meta_FD_187309 | JGI IMG/M metagenome (GOLD analysis project Ga0209084, IMG submission 187309) | Freshwater microbial communities from Lake Croche, Canada to study carbon cycling - C_130820_MF_MetaG (SPAdes) (version 2) | ecosystem: Environmental > Aquatic > Freshwater > Lake... | reverse complement strand
AGCAGCATCACGTCTTAGCCAATCTCTATTTTCACGCATCTGGTCTTCAGACATACTTAAATGATACTTCATTGCATACGAAGGGCTGATTGCAGGGTTTTGTACAGCAGCCTGAAAGTTATCAAATTTCATTTTAAGCAATTGCTGCTCGCGCATTGCCATGAAAGAAGTAGGTACATTAAAATGTACTTTAATTGCATTCTCACGTAATCTGTTCTTCTTCCAAATATCTTTAAGTTTAAGATGTACTATAAAGCTGTCTCTTATACCAATTGCAAATTGACGCTGTAAACGAATTACAAAACGCGCAAACCGAAGTTCATCTCGAGTTATTTCAGCACCGTCTTTAAAAACATTATCAGCTACCATAAAACGGCTGACTGGGATTTTTAAAGATTTATATAATTTAGTTAAGAAATAATCAAGGTCTTTGATTTCACCAAGATTGCCACCAGATGCCATTGTTTCTACATCGTGACCGTTGCCTTGAGCATCTTTTGCAAAGAAATAACTATCAAGCATAGACTGTGGGTCATACACATTTGTTACCCTACCGCCCTGTGCAGGGTCAAAATTTTTCTTTGACCAATATTGCTGCATGATACGCTTCACATAAGACTCAGCCTTCGGTGCGTTCATATTACCTGTAAAGATTTTAAATTTTAAACGCTCTGGTGCGCGCACAAGACGGTAAATTACAACACTGTCTTCAATTAAGGATAAAATTCTATATGCGCGTTTACAGTTTTCAATATATGGAAGACGTATACTTTTAACTTCATTCCAGATACCACTATGTATATAGGTTACTTGAGACTTTTGTAAAAATAGTAATTGCTCTTCTTCTTTTTTGTCACCAGAAGACATTGTAGGGTCAATTACTGGCTTGCGTAACAAGAACCCTTTTACAAGCTCGTTTTGCACATTTTGGTATACAGGGTTTATTAATTCAGACGGAAGATCGACTAAACCAATAACTCCGAGATCAGTACGCTTGTCATCAATAATGTTTTCAAAAAATATTTCACCGTCTATGAGATATCTTCTAAAATACTCCCAACCATTATCTTCAAAATCAAAAATTTCAATAAATTTTGTAAACTCTCTCTGCAACAAATCTTTTACTTCTTTTGGGTATTCACCTCGTAACTGAAAATTTACAATAACATCATTTTCATCTTTTACAACACATTCGTCACATATCTCGTCTAAGCAGTCAGCAATTTCTGCATACGCAGCCATACGCCTATAATCTGCTAAACGCCGCCCCTTATCTTTATCAAGTGATGCGTATACAAATGCTTGATAGTCTTTATTTATTAAAACGTTATTTGGTGAACCGTAACCTTGATATGTTTCAGGGTTTTGTAAAAAAACAGATTGGTCTTGAATGTACTCTTGCTGTCTTGATGCTACATCTTTAAACTCATGAAATTTTGGGTTTCTTTGTATAATGCTATCAATAATCTGGTACGCGTAAGGTAAGCGTGATAAAAAAGCTCCTAATATATTAGTACTAGGGTATGCTTGTGAAGCTTGTGAACTACCAACATTACCGGGTACAGCGTTGTTGTTGGTATACGGTCTATAAATCATATATTCTTTTATTTATCAATGGCTCCATACTATTTCCAAGCATAAATAATATTTATATATGAGTTTAGAGCTTTACTCGCAAGATTCGATTTTTAACGCAGGTGTTACAGCTGTGCGGTCTATTGTTCAACTTGAAGACCCTGTACACGACTATGAGCTCGCAACAAAATATTACGTCGATCAAACTATTGCAATCATACAATCAACTCCTCTTGTATTACCTATTGCCACAGGCAGTATATTAGGCGGAGTGAAGGTTGGTATAGGATTAACTATAGAACATGATGGTAGATTAAACGTGACCGACGGCCCTACCATGAAAACATTGCGAGATTGGATAGACGTTAACGGTATACCAACTGCAGCTGCAGCTTCTTGGGTGGCTCAAGAAAGTTCAAATGTTGTAATGGTCGACTTGTTAAATCAACGCTTTAATGATCTTATTGGTGGTGCACCTGACCAGAAATACAATACAATTGAAGAAATCTCAAGGTCACTCGAACGTGATCAAACAGATATCGATTCATTTCAAGCCCCTATTACGTGGGTATTAAGTAACAGCGCATCTGTTCATATTACTAATACAAATACCCTTATAGGTAAAAATAACACGCTGCAGCCAAATAGCTTTAACACTATTATTGTCGGTTCAAACAGTATTAATACTGACGAATATGGCGCAGGAGCGTATGATGACTGTATCATTCTCGGTACAAACGCAACTGCGCATGGCCACGGTCGCTTTTGTATAGGATCAGACAGTAACCCACTTGAGACCACAACTACAGCTTCATCCGGCGATAATCTCGATGTGGTTGATATACCTCAAAAACCTCAAGGGTATTTACACCTTGAAATAAACGGCAAACCGGTTAAAATACCGTTTTATAATGCCTAATTTATTACCTAGAGGTCTTTACGCTGTTATACCTAATGGTACAATTTTTCTCTTATTTAGAGAAGAACTATCATATGTAAAAAACGCTTATATTACATTTGTACAATTACCTGATCTGTATCAAGTATCTTTTGAGGATGCTGAAGATTTTTCTGAGTTTTTAAAGTTTAAAACACTTGATTTTGTTGAACAGCTACCTGAAGACGTATACGATGTGTGCACAGCTAACGCAAATAAATTATTTTAATATTGCATCTATTAGAGTTTTTTAATAACATATTACTCAATGAATTCACAAATGACAACTTATGAAATTGCACGATGGTACGCTCTAATTGATGCTGTAAATGTAATCGGTGAAAAATGCGAAGATAACGGAACAGATTTTGATTTAGTTGAGCTCAAACCACTAGAAATATTAAAGTATGTTGAATACGCATCTGATAGTATATACAGCAAGCTTCTCAACGGAAACGATTTATGGTAAAATTCTTTAAAAGCCCCTATCTACATTTAGCTCTTTACTCTTTAACGCTTACTGGTGCTGTAAGTTCACTTATTACAGTAGCACTCTCGCCTTGGTGTAGTAATTATATTACTGTATTTTGTACGTGTACAGCAATGCAATTTATTATATTTTTTATTGTTAATACAGTTCTTCAGCGAAGAGACGCGGTTTTACTGCTTCAAAATCAAATTGAAACATCAAATAAAGATGTATTGATAGACGCTAAACTAAATTGTGCGTACTGTAATCAAGTCACAGAAAAGATACCTATTTCATTTACTCGTGATAATAGATTTACTTGTGATTATTGTAAGCTTAATAACGGCGTTAAGATACAAATACTGTCAACACAGTTAATTACCCCTGTAGAGAATATACCTGCAAAAATTATTGAAGCAGTAAAGAAAAACTAAAGATACATCTCATTAAGATCCTGTGTAAGCGCTTTTGTTAGTATTTCAATTGTATTACACTTATATATCATTTTATCGAGATGTTTTTTTCGCGGCGCGTCCTTAGATACTCCATTGTATTGCTTACAGTGGAGTATTTTTCTTTTAACACTATCAAGAGCTTGTATAGCTGCAATTAATTCTTCTTCAGTATTTTCAAGAGGGAATGGCAACCTCCTATTTAGAGTTGGTTGTATAAAACCAGATGTAGGTACGTCAGCGTTAGTGTATAAAGGGTCTTGTAAATTCATTCTACAAATACTTAATCATTTGCTGTTAAAAATTAATATCTTAAATAAATATTACTATATAATTAATGAATATAGAAATTATCAATGTAGAGAACCGTCGAGCAGATAACGACTACGTCTACTTGCGCATTTCTATTAATTACGATACAGAGTTTAAATCTCTGATATCTACTATTATTAAAAAGAAAGTAGTGTCAAGACGAGATATTGAAGACTTTGTTTCTAAATCTATTCAGCAAATCATACTCGAGCTCGATGAAGAGTTCGATGAAGAGTATGATGATTAAGCGTTGTTAAGCTTAGATATTAAATCACTGATCTTTTGTTGTGACACAAAATGTCTCTTCCACGTTTGTATGTCTCTCAAGATACTGTGATAGCCATAATCATCACATAAAGATTCAAACTGCTTGAAATTTGCCCTTAGCTCAAACTGATCAATAAACTGTCGGGAATACGAGTCTGCTTCAGCCGGTTCAATATTATAAGAGTCTGAAAGGTCCATAACTCGTATATTTCTTTCAAATATATCAAACTGCTCTATAGATAATATTTGTTTTATTGCTGTAGTACTCTCTACACACAATTTTTTGCAGCGCTGTATACCGTAGCGTTCAATACCACTGATATTATCACTTTCGTCGCCGAGTAATGCTTTGAATTTAATATAATTCTCTTTCTCTACCCCTACAACTTCACAAAAATTTTCATCAGTAATTATAATCTTCTTGATAGGGTTATATACATTAACCCTTGTATTAATAAGCTGTAATAAATCTTTATCTACACTTACCACAACACTACGAGACTCAAGCCGTCTCGAAAGCCAACTAATAACGTCATCTGCTTCAAGCACGTTAGGGTATAGCTGTCTTACGCCTAGTGAAGATAATGTGTTGTGTATGTAGTCGTAATGAGCAACAACGCGTGCAGAACGATCACCGTCACGTTGAGCTTTATAAGTTCCGTTAAGTAGTTTTTTTCTAAAATTAGTAGAGTTTGCAGTAAGTCGCTTGTCCCAGGCGACCCATACTGTATCGGGGTTAAATTTTTGAGCTAATGTTTTGAGCGACTTTAAAAAATAATATCCTACACTTGAACTATTATTCTCATTAAAATCCGGCGATTTTTCAGCGACCCAGTAGCTTCTATGAAGAAGATTACTTCCATCGATTATGAGATTCATAATATTATTTTATTCTATTTTTTTCTTTTTGCAAATTATGACGTTGTAATATAATTACCATTATGTCTGAAAAAGAAAAACCCAATATTTTTATTGTTAAAAAAGAACAAATTCAAGGAATTGATATCGATAGCTTTTTGCGTACAGCAATAGATAGGCAATTCGGTGGTTCTGAGTACTTGATTTTAACAGAAACAATAACTGATACTATAACACATTATAGTACTGCATTACGCAAGATAAAAGGCTTCTTAATTGAAGCTGCTGGAAAGCAACACACTATTTACTTTGATATATCAGAAGCTACTGCTGTTGATCAAAACAAGCACAGCTGGAAAACATATCAGTAATTACCGTACGGTCTATCAAGATCGGTTTTAGTGTAATCAAATAAGAACTGTTTTGCAAAATCATCGACGTTGTGCTGATATGGCATTGCTGTTAAAGCTTCAGTAATAGTGCTATCAAGCTTACCATATTCAGCATTATCGTTAACCTGTGTATTAACAGGCTCGGGCAGCACACCGGGTTCGTAACTAAATTCAAATCTTCTACACTTTATATACCACACATAGTGGCCAGCAAGAGTGTTTGTGTTTTGTAAGTACTCATCATCTCTTTCTGTGATTTCGTACACAGGGGCACCTCTTCCATTTGGTCTTTCGTTTACCCCTCCGTATTCTGTCATCTCAATTAAATCACCACTCTTGGGCTCTGAACCTTTACCCAGTTTTTCATAAAATGCGTCAATGTGAACTATTGCCACCATGTCGCAATCAGCCTGTATACCAAACTTACTTAATATAATACTATCATTAGTAATATTAGTAGCAATTACCATCGTGCCTTTATTTTCATACCCAGCTGTGGGTTGTTCACCGTATATAACACCCGAGTCTTCAAGCGTTGTTTTATTTGTAAAATAAGTCACCTCTGTACCGTATTGTTCAATCTGTTCACGCCACCATAAGCTGTAATTTAAACGTTCGTTCGCATTAACGTCTTTACTTAAATAGCGTACTTTATTCATAAATTGATATTAAAATCTGGTTCTTTTAACCAGCTATTTGTATACGGGTGATAGACAGCTTTGTAGGTGTTGGTATCTATAGGCGTGTGTCTTAAATGATACTGAATTTTTCTCTTTGTGCCCGCCACGATACGATTGTTTACAAGGGTGAGAGCTCTATCTAAACGGTACCGTAACATCTCATGTAAATCCCGGGGATCGTAATACACAACAACGTCAATATCTACATTTTTCTTTGCATTAAAATATGGCTTGAGACAATCACCTACAATAACATAATCTTGTACGCGCCTGGGGTTGAAGATATCAACAGAATTAATACCTTGTATATCTGTTAATATCTGCTGCTTTACCATATCGTTTAGTACTGGCTTTATCTTACCCTGTCTAAGCAATAGATGTTGCGTTGATGGTTCATCAATAATATCAGGGTAATGAAAAATATCTTGAGGTAGATAATATTCATTTAATATACTTCTATATATAGCATTAAAGCGCATAAAACTATTTATACAAAAACACCCGCGTTAACGCGGGTGTTTTTAAATTATCTATTAAACTAAATTAGTTATTTTCTACGAGCTTCAAATATGTTCTTACCTACTTTAAGTGACGTAGTAACTTTATTATTTTTTGATGTAAGATCTGATTTACCCAATGGCTTGAGTTCAACACTCTTGCCGTACGTTGCAGGATGACCAGATTTAACTTTTGCAGCATTTTTTACTTTATTTGCTTTGCCAGTTAACCCAGAAATCTTTGACTTAAGGCCTTGTATTGCTGTACGTAGATCATCTAAAGACTCTTTTACACCTTCTTCGCCGTGAGCACCTTCTGCTTGATCAATCTCACTGTTCACATCTTCATTGTGTTCAGGCGTTTCTTCTTCTTCCTCTTCTTCTTCCCCGCTACCTAGAGTTTGTAAAATATCTTGCAATTGATCAACAACTTTTTGTAGATCAGCAACAACATCACCTTCGCTTTCATGTTCTTCAGATTCTGTACCATCAGCACTACCCTCATCAGTACCGCCGTCTATGTCTTGCTCAGGTAAACCTGGTTGCGCATCTTCAACTGTTTCGCTATCAGTATCTTCAAGAAGTGTGCGCCTAAAGATTGTATCAAATTTTGAATTAGCAAAAATATTTTCACCTTCTGCAATTTTCTTAGGCTTGTGTAGTTTTTTAACTTTATTTGGGCCGCTAGATGCAAAGCCATCAGTTAAATCAACATCTTTCTCCATATCAAATTCACGCGATGTTTTTGATTTAACAACGGGGTCGCGTTTTATTTGCTTAGAGACAGGCTGTAATTTGCCATGCGATTTCTTGCCTTCTTCAAGCAAGATTTTATTGATATATGTAGATTGTAATGTTTTGTCCATATTACTGTGTATATTTATTTATACAGATTTTGTTTTTTTTGCATTATGCAAGCAATAACGAAAATGTCTGACTATACGTATAACCACCATACGTTACTGGTAAGTTTGATGTTTGTGCAGTTCCGCCATAACCGTTGTCATACACGCGTACAAAATACGTACCAACATCAAGATTATTAAATGCAGCTATTCCGTTTGAAGTACCAATACGAGTTACTTCAATACCAGAGTACTCATTTGGGCGCAATAAAACCACAGTAATATTATTACTACCGCCTGAAATAGTTACAATCACTTGGCCGTTATTAGCATTACCGTAATAACTAGGAGTCTCTGGTGTTACATCTACCTGTACAGTAATAGGGCATTGTACAACTATATTACCGGTTGATGCTGAACTACCGCTCCACCCATATTGCGGAAAACTATTATACACCCTGCACGCGTATGTACCAAGTGATGTGGCGTTTATTGACGAATTTGTATCAATTGCTGTACCGTTCCGCGTCCATTGATACTGAGGGCTTGTGCCCCCTGCGGTTACAAACAATGGCGCGCTACCATTAGTTATATTAACAACAGACGGTGATTGTGATGTAATACGCACAGAGCGTAAAATATCACATCTTGCACCTGCACTCATAGCTACATTTATCGGGCTGTAAGCCGAACACTTGTATACACCATCATTTGCAGGTATAGTGTACGCGCTGCTCGTCGCCCCACTAATAGGCTGGTCATTGAAATACCATTGATACTTCACAGGTAAATACTTTGCAAAAATTGCATCAGTAAAAACAGGGCTAGCAGCAATACGTAATGTAGGTAGTGCAACATCAGGGAAATACCCACCAACGGGGTTTGTTACAACCCGTACTCCAAAAATATCATTAAACGTTGAAGGTGGTGTTTGTGATTTTAAATCATCAACGTATTTTTTAGTAGTGTAGTCATTAGATTGAACAGGATCCGGTCCCTTTAAAAAGCCTTGCATTGTGTCACCGGCACGGTTAACTTTACCGCTCAACCCCGCATCTAAATCATCATACGTAGCATATACAGTTAAATCAATTGCTCCAAACGCTTGTTCAACCTTAGTATCAACATACAGCTTATTTGCTATATGCATATTCTCAACTGGTGAGTTTTGTAAAGTACCGAATCCTGGTAAATAAGTTGCGGCTTTATTGTCTGTATTCGACACTCGCAGTGTTTCTACATTATTTGCAAAAAGAGAAACAGTGTTTACATCATATAAAAACATCCCCGAATTTGTGCTTGATACAAACGTAAAACCTCTTTGATGGGTCGGTGAATCGGGCAACCCCGGAGCTGTTCTTTGTCCCGCTGCCACAATCGTGCCTGAAGCATCGACCGCTCCGTCTTTTGTGACTGTTAATGTATCTGTAGCGCCATTAGATATTTGCAACGCTAATCCTTGACCTGTCTGAGTAATACGAACACCACTGCTTGTTGTAGCGGAATTAATAACAACGCGACCGTTTGACGTTAGCGCTGTACCTGTAGCGGAATTACTACCAGTTGTTATGCTTGTATTAGCAATAAGATTAGGGGTAGTTAGATCACCTGTCATTACGCTACCCGCAATTTTTACGTAATCTTTTAATGATTCAAGTAAATTACGCAACGCAAGCGTTACTACGCTTATTGCAGCTGAAGTAAATTCTGTAGTAGCTACCTTGGTACTACTGTCCCCCGCAGGAGGAGTGACAGCTATGGTATTTCTACTAAACGCAGCGTCACAATCAACCAAAAATTTCATAGTATACGATGAATCGTATGATCCTATATGCACATCTCCCTGTGCTGATACCCTCATACGCTCTCTGCTGCCTTGAAAAACTATAATACCTAAATTAGGGTTAGTTTGTTTAATATTGCTGTTATCAACTATAATACTACCACCGATAGTAATTTGCCCCGGGGTATATATATCACCTGTTGCAGTACTAAATGTAATACTATTACCATTAGTATTATGCTGAATAGCAAAACCGTCACTTACTTTCAGAGATGTGTTATAACCTGTACCCACAGCACTTGGCCATATTTCACTAACACCCCCATTATTAGGTAGTACAAGACTACCGCCAATACGTGTTCTACCCTCGATATTTAGTCTATAGTCAGGTGAAGCTGGTACATTAATACCAACATTAGTGTTAGGCTGTGACGCAAAAGTTACAGGTCCAATCATTACACCACCGGATAAAGGTAAAAAACGTAAATTATCTGTATTTACGTATAAATTATTATTAGGCGCTATTTTGATTGTAAAATCATCTACACTTACATCTGTTGATCCATCAGGCGCAACATTTAATGCATTTCTCACGCGAATTGCACCCAAACTGCCCTTAGTGTACGCAATTTTAGGATTCCACCACGCATCGACAAGCGATGCTGACAGGCTTGCAAGGTTATCGTTAATAGTTTTACGCGAATTACCTACGCAATCTGATGCTAAAATAGTTGTGATTTGTGGATTTTTCATGCTGGTTACTAGGAGCAGGTATTATTAAAATATTTATACAAAGATGTGAGGTTTACCCAAAGATAATTAAGACATCTATTAATAACAGCGCTAGATACAATTTCATTTTGACCAATAAAAATCTGTTCTTTTGTGTACATTGGCGATGTATACTCGTTACATGTATTACTATATTTGTAAATTAAACTAGCTCTAAAAAGCTCAATATTATCCCACATTCGTTGAAAACACTTATTGTACACCCAATCTTGTACAAATTCACTAGGCTTAATACACATTTCATTAGTATTCCAGTATTGCGCGGCTAAATTATTAGTAGTACTATCAACAACCATGGTATCTATATATTTAACAATAAAATCATTAGTGAGTACATAAAAATTACGGTGGCTGTCGTGATATACATTAATAATGTTTTTAGCACATACTTGATCCAATAACATTTTACTGAAAATAAGACCGGTACGAAAATACCGTACAACGCTTGTTGATGTACATATGTATATAATCTCTTTATTAAAATTTGTACGTATACGCACAGGCTGGTCCACCACACTGATTTTATAGCTATCTATTATTTTATCTTGAATAATACTATAAATATCTACACGGGTTTTGTACAGTAAATGAACATTATTAGTACTATCAACAGTAAGGGAAATAGGAGCTTCAGAAAATGTCACTGTACGAAGCCACTCGCCCCGAGCTGTATACATTTTAATACAGCTATTGCCGTAATCGTTTACAAATACATTTGAGTAGTTATCTATAACTAAATCTGTTGGGTTGTTAAATTTATACTTTGATTGCGCAGCTCCTAGCCCATGCATTACAAAAGCCTTGCCCCATTTATCAATATGATTCTTTTTATAAAAAAAGCATGCTACTCCATTATTACCCTGGTCACATACATATACTCTATCTTCTATACCCGATGCAATTGCGGTAATTTTTGAGAATGCTATATCTTTATCAATACCGCCTATAAAAGGTAATATCGGCGTAGATATTAAGTCTGTTTGTGATGTTTGTATTTGAGTACTTGTAGCTACAAATAAAATTTCATCTTTCACAAACATATCTTTATACACGCAGTTTGTATTAAACGCGACACAAGGTAGATCGTTTACAAAACTACTAAGGCTCTCAACGTTAACGTGCCATCTTGCACCAAACATACAATCATCATTATCAATAAGCTGTGAACGTGCCATTAAATCTACAATAACGTTATTAATAACATCTGTACTCGCGGTAAACACATTAGTGTAAAAATTACATACTAAATCTGCCCACAAGCTGCTGTCTTTATAACCGCTTTCAAAATTGGTATCAACAAGCTGATCCCACTTAACAGGCTCATACGCATCCTCTACACATTCTACGTCCTGCCACTTCCAGTTATGTACATGCCTTTTCGGCGCGGGTAACCCACACTTAGCTGCATCCCAAGTGCTGCACAACATAAACGGTGAATCAACCTCGTTATCACTCACCATCATAGCCCACGTAGCTCTACTAAAGTTGTACTGAGCGCGCGACCACGTCCAATTACCCGACCCACAGTTTAGTGCCCCTTCCAGACCGTCTATACCATACCACCCAATAAACTCTATATTATCTGGCTGATAATACAAAGTTTTATGCTGCATATATGTCAAGTTTTCACTTAAATTTAAAATTGTTTTATTAAAAGTTTCACTCGTTAACCATTCATTAGGTAATATTCTCGGCTGTACTGAATATGGTGGGTCGAAAACAAGACTATGCTTGCTGTAAAGCTCTTCATCTACGTTATCATATTCGTTAACTACATGAACAAGATTATGAAAGGTCTTAGTAATAGGAACTTTTGATATATCTGGTGATATAAACGCAGAAAGAGTAATATTTTTATTACCTATTGAAGTGTATTCTATTTCAAAAAAGTCAGGTATTTCGTTTTTAGCGTAATCTAAAATAATACCATCATCAAAATCCACTACCAGTCGTACAAGTCGCTCTGGTAGGCTTATTAAACTGTCTATGCGCGCTTTATATATCATTTGACTTTAATATGTATTTATTAGGTGCGTATACTGTTACATTTGGAGCTATATAAGTATAAACCGTAAGCACTTGCTTGACACGAAATGGCTCGCTTGCGACCCAATCATTTGCTAGTGATGCTG
>Ga0209084_1003288_pt1 | contig 11991 bp, 9 predicted proteins | sample C_130820_MF_Meta_FD_187309 | JGI IMG/M metagenome (GOLD analysis project Ga0209084, IMG submission 187309) | Freshwater microbial communities from Lake Croche, Canada to study carbon cycling - C_130820_MF_MetaG (SPAdes) (version 2) | ecosystem: Environmental > Aquatic > Freshwater > Lake | place... | reverse complement strand
AAGCTCTGCAATCAGGTGAGGCAAGGTGATGATGGTGGGTCCCGCATCAAAGGTGAAGCCATCTTGCTTGTGGACATAGGCGCGGCCACCTGGCGCGTCCAATTTTTCAACCATCTGAACGCGGTAACCTTTCACGCTCAAGCGTATGGCGGCTGCCAAGCCGCCAAAGCCTGTGCCAATGACAATCGCTGTCGGAGACCTTGGCCCCAGTTCAGAACCTGCGCCCGTTGAATGGTTGTAATCGCCAGCGCCACCGCCGCCCGCGCCACCATCGGTGTTAATTGACTTGAAGAGATTTGTCATGAGGGTCCAAGTGAGCAGCCAAAACCGCAGGCACATGCGCCTCGAAGGCCGCATTTGTTTGCGTATTTTGATGCTTGCGAATGGCCCAGCGCCACATGGCCGTGGTGTCTAGCGGCAAAACCAGCATCAGGTGCTCCACAATGGCCAAGGCCAACAGAGTGCCCACCAACACGGCGCCCACCACTTGGGCAGGCGTTGTCATGGCTTGGTTGGCGAAGTCCACCAATAACCACAAGCAGGCGCTGGCTGCAGCAACTGCAAAAGGAAAAAATGCATTCATACGGCGGCGCTTGAAGAAGCTTTCCAAATAGGCCAAATGTGCAGGCAAGAATTCTTCGCTCAAATTGCGGACACCAAAGAACAGGTTCAATTTAGCACTGGTACGCATGATCCACAAGACCAAATAAGTGCCGGTTCCCACTTGATTGGGCGCATCCCAAGTGATGCCCACAATGGCTAAGCCCACCATGAGAATCGCCAATTCGTGCCAAAGCACAGCATTCAGGGACGCCACAAATCGTGGCATGCCTGTTGTGCTTTGCAAGATGGCTGTTTTTTGAGGGCCAGTGATCCAACCTGTGAGAAAACTCAACTCGTTCCAACCCCATGCCAACAAAGCACATGTGAAGGCGCAATAGGCACCCAAAACGCCCGTTTGCTGCGCTGTGTGGGACAAACCGACCAAAGCACCCAGCCCTAGCGCAGTGGAGATGACCAAACTCATCGTCACAGCCGTGAGTGACATGCGATTTAAAAGAATCACGATACCGGTGCTGAACCACCAGATAAAAATCGCAAAAACCAAAGCAATGAAGATGTCGGTCATCCTTGGCTTTCAGTCACTGTGCGTTACCATGCAGGCACCATGCGAATATCCGCTGGCAGCGTATGGTGCTTGACCGGCAAAAAGTACAAACGAACAAAGGTGAGGCCGCCCGAAATGGCCCAACGTGCACGCTGCAAATTCCCCACCAAACCGCCCTTGGCTTTGGCCGCATCCAGTTGGGTTTGCACGTAAAACAAGTGCGACAAGCATTCTCTAAAGACGGGGTTGTCGATGTCCAAGCTGACCGGGAAAACTTGCTTGGTGATTTCGTTGGTGATCCGGAACACTTCGTAGTCGTATGTGGCCGACTCCAGTCCCATTTCTTGGTGCAACATCGGACGGCTGTGGTCGCGGACGTACATTGTGGCGTAAACAGCCACCAAGAAAAAGCGTATCCAATAAACGTTCCCCCCCCTCAGTAAATGCGGGTTGGCACGCATGATCAAAGCGAACGACTCACCGTGGCGAAACTCATCGCTACACCAGCGCTCAAACCAGCGAAAGATGGGGTGAAAGCGCTTGTCAGGGTTTTTTTCCAATTGACGGAAAATGGTGATGTAGCGGGCATAACCAATTTTCTCGGACAAATAAGTGGCATAAAAAATGTATTTCGGTTTGAAATAGGTATAGGCCTTGGTTCGCTTCAAATTGCCTAAGTCAATCCCAAGGCCAAAGTCCTTCAAGGACTGATTGATGAAACTCGCATGCCGCGATTCATCACGCGCCATGTAGCGCATCAATTGCTTGATGTCTGGGTTCTCCACATTTTTGAAAATCTCGTTGTATAAGATGCAACCCGAAAATTCGGACGTCAGCGATGAAATGAGAAAGTCAAGAAACTCTTGTCGCATTTCTGGGCTGACTTGGGAGAACCTATCGGCGACTTCCTGGCTAAATTGCTCGTCACGCTGAAAGTGATCGTGATTGTTATCACCCTCGTATTCAGCCATCATTGTGTCCCACTCCGCGCGCACAGGTGACATGTCTAGCTTGTCCATGGCAGCAAAGTCTGTGGTGTAGAAGCGGGGGCTGAGCATGGTACTTTCAACCGCTTTTTGTGAGGCTTTTTCGGCGCTATCAATCGTTGCTGTGGCTTGCATAAAACGGAACTCCGGGTGGCAAAAATAATTTAAGTCGCTTTTTTCACTGAGGCTGCATGGCTAAAAACCGAGCAAATTCAGCTACGTTGGTAGGGCCAAAAGACTCCAATTCCACCTTTTGTCCTGTGCTGGGATCAAACAAAGTGACGCGACCATCCACGCGGGCAATGACCTCGAAGGGTAATTCTGAACCTATGCCACGTGAATACCTTTCGCGGCTCAATGCGCGCAGAGCACCTCGAACAAAGCCTTGCTCTCCATGCAAGACCGTCAGGGTTTGGCCTGTAACACCGTCCACTACACGCACAGAGCCATCTTTTTGATCTTGGAAAACCAATGCGCGCTGTAACGTGGTCGCTGCGGCCCTTTGATCTGGCCCGTTACCCGTGATGCGAACCAAGCCGACGGAAATGAGAGAAAAAGCGAGGATTCCGGCTGCACAATACAAAATCCACTGAGGAAAGTGATCAGGAGCGGTTGGCTGTTTGACAGCTGACGCAGGCAACGAACTCATGTCAAACTCACTTGCAGGTCATTTGAATTGGGGTTTCTGCTTTCAAGAGAAACTGCATTGGCAGCCAGGCCCGTGTGTTGAGTCCATGCGTCCCTTAACTTGAGCGACACCTCTTGAGCGTCAGGTATTGCGCGGAGTGTGGGCTCAGGTTTTTCAATTTTCCATGGCCTCACACTGGGCCATAAATGAATCCATGCAATGCGGTCTGATCCTTTCAATGCCAAATTGATATCACCGAAACCATCCTGCAACATCCGAACATCCGCCGATGCCACTTGCTTGTAGGGCAAGTTAAAAGACACCGTGAAAACGATGCCCAAACGCATCACAACCCGCTTGTTGGTCAAGGTGTAGACCGTCGTGCGAGAGGTCATATAAGCCATCATCCACACGGAACTCAGACCGATGAGAGCCAGTGGCGCAATCCATTTGATGGACAGCAGCACCGCCATGAAGCCGGCGCCATCTTCCAGTGCAGGCCAAGCGCACGCACCAATGAGAACAGCAAAGTAGACCATCAGCTTTTTGATATGAAAGGCCGAAGAGGCCAGCGCTCCGACATCGGGAGAGCCTTGCCAAACAATGAACTCACCAGAAGGCAACCTTTCAGGCAAACCAAACTGGGGTTCAAACTCGTATTCATGGCCAAGGTTTTCGATCGGCATTTTGATTCCTCTTCAGCAATTTAAGCAACACAGATTAAAAGGCTGGGAACCCTTAAATCAGGGGCTCACTGCGTTTAGCATCGGCATAAAAAGTTCCGGCACCGTAATAAGCACTGATTTTTTCTTCTTCCAATTTTGTGACCTGGTCTGGGTTTTTCAAGGCAGGCACATCAGCGAAATGACGAGCATATACAGCATGCACCTCAACTTGATTTCTGCGAATCAGGGAAAACGTGATGGGCAATAAAACTGTTCGGCCACCGTCAATTTCGACTTCCAAATAACGGAACATCATTTCAGCGGCATCAATCCAAATGTCTTTGACCGTGCCACCCTGTTTACCGTCGCCTGCCATGACGGGTAAGCCGCGTGGGTCGACATCTTGCGCTGCAACCGTGTAATCGCTGGCGATTCGCAAGGGTTGAATGAGTGGCACACCGTGGGATGTCCGCTCAGGGACATCTGCGCGCATGGTGTAAGCGCCCGGACCGACAGCCGCGGTCATGGCGTTCCCTTGAGGCTCGATAGGAGCGCCTGAACTTCGATGGGTTGCCACGGCGTTGCAAGCAGGCTCTTTGCGTGTCAGGTCAGGCACAGTGACGCTTTTACCGCCTTCGAGCAAGTAAGTTTTAGGGGATGGAATAGGAAACCCTTTGCCTACGGCGCGACCGCCGCTGCTGGTCTCCAAGGGGTAACCCTCGCGGTGGCCTTCTGCGACCAGATACCAAATGAGGCCAGCAAAAAATATCCAGAATACGTAAAGCAGTATTTGAGCTATGTCGACATAACCAGTGATGTTGCCTACTGTTTGCATAATGACTTCTCCTTTGAAAAACTAAATGCTTGACTTGGTCAAACCGAGGGATGAGGGGACAACGGGTGAGAAAGAGGTACTGCGTTTGACCAAGGGTCCCACAGCAATCAGGGTGAAAAATAGCAAAAGCATTTCGACGTGGTAGACCATGCTGTAAGCCACAGAGGGATCTGTTAAACCTGCCCCCAGCGATCCTTGGGCTGCGAGGGTATTCACTGCGTCACGCAAAGCGCCGCCAAAAAACATGGCAAGACCCGCAGCAGCAGCTTGCACAGCACCCCAAGCGCCAAGGGCCAAACCCACCAAGGCCGCCTCCAGGCGCATGGCCGTGAACAACGTACCAACCGCAAACAAACCACCGCCAAAACCAATTCCCAAAGCACCAAATCTGAACAACCAACCTGCATCCAAAGGCGCTGAAAAAATCACGGCTGAAAATGCCGGCAATCCTGCTAATGCACCATAGGCTGCCATGCGCATGGGATCTTTGCCTTTTGCCAATTGCAAACCTGCAACATAAAAACCCAGCAGACCACCGGCTGACAACATGGCTGTCAGTGCACTTGTGGCACCCACACTCAGTTTCAGTATTTCACCGCCATAGGGCTCAAGCACAATGTCCTGCATATTGAAGGCCATGGTGCCAAGAGCCGTGGCCCACAAAAAACGTTTGGCGTTCGGTAATGCGATGAATTCAGCCCAGACCTCTTTGAACGGACGCCGAATTTCGGTTTTCAAAGCTTTCACACGCTCTGGATTACGCGGTTCTTGCTTCCAGAGTGCAACTGCATTGAGCAGCAGCACCACCAGTGCCGTGCCTTGCACGACTTGAACCAAAATTTCCGGTGTGAAGGTGACCAATAAAAAGCTGTACGCCAAACTTCCAAATACAGCGCCCACCAAGAGCATGGTGTACATCAAGGCTACAACGCGTGGCCGCGTTTCTTCACTGGCTTGGTCAGTGGCCAAGGCCAGACCAGCGGTTTGGGAAGTTTGCAAACCGGCACCCACCAGCAAGAAAGCGATGGCGGCAGCCCCTTGAGCAATCCAGTCAGGCACGGGAACTTGCCCACCGCCCGACAAGACCAACAAAGCAAACGGCATGACCGCAAGTCCTAAGAACTGTATCAAGGTGCCGCCCCACATATAGGGCACTCGACGCCATCCAAAAGCAGAAATATGGATATCGGAATGATAGCCTGTGACCGCCCTGAACGGTGCCACCAACAATGGGAGGGCCAACATCATCGACACCAACCAAGCAGGCACGAACAATTCAACAATCATCACCCGGTTCAAGGTGCCGATCATCAAGGCCGTCGTGATGCCCATGGTGAACTTGAACAAGGACAAGCGCAACAACCGGGCCATCGGCAAGCCAGGGCTGGACACATCGGCAAACGGCAACCAGCCTACTGGCACTTGTTTTGCAAATTTGGAAAACATTGGGGCTCTCATGAGCGGACCCACTCCATCGCTTTGGATTTATAAAAACCACTGGATACTTTGTGCGAACGGGTACATTGCCAGTTGTTCAATGACGCATGTGTCTTCATGAGTTTGGCAATGCGGGTTTCTGCCATAGGTTCCAGCCATGGTGCCCGATCGCCACGGGGCAACAAACGACCGACTGAAATCATGAGTGCCAACACGGGTGTGCGAGGTGCAAAGGTAAACACAACGGACTTATTGGTGCGCTCTGCCAACTGCGCCAGTGCATGGACAGCGTCTTCCGTGTCATAGTGAATGATGGAGTCCATCGCCACCACATGGTCAAAGTGCCCCCAGCTGCGGTCGAGCATGTCGCCGCTGTGAAACTCAACCAAATGGGCAACATCCGCGGGGATTCTTTCCCGCGCCAAGTCAACCAAAGTTGGGGACAAGTCAATGGCCACAACTTGAGCGCCCAAACGGGCCGCTTCGACTGCCAAAGCACCCGTACCGCAGCCTGCATCCAAAATGCGCTTGCCCTTGAGGTCTTGACCTAACCACGAAACCAATGTCGATCGCATTTGATCCCGGCCTGCGCGCACGGTGGCGCGAATGCGGCCTACCGGCGCATCGGAGGTCAATTTGGCCCACGCAGAAGCAGCCGTGCGGTCAAAGTAGTTTTCGATTTGGCCGCGGCGTTGTTCGTAAGTGATGTCAGTCATCATCAAACCCCTCAATCAAAACCCAACAGATCGAAAATATCGCGGTCTTTCATAGGTACCGCTGAATAGGCTTCTCCGCCCAGCCACATGCTCGCCGCCAGACGCATGTATTCTTTTTGCACGGCCTCGAGTTCGGGCGAATACTCCATCTCAAAAAGTGTTGATTTCTTCAAGCGACTGCGACGAATCACATCCAGATCGGGGAAATGCGCAGCCAGTTTCAAACCAATGCGGTCGTTGTACTTGTCAATTTGATCGGTGGCAGCACTGCGATTGGCAATCACGCCCCCCAAACGCACGTTGTAATTTTTAGCTTTGGCGCCAATGGCTTGCACAATGCGGTTCATCGCGAAGATCGAATCAAAATCATTGGCGGTCACGATCATCGCGCGATCGGCATGTTGCAAAGGTGCAGCAAAACCACCGCACACCACATCACCCAATACGTCAAAAATCACCACATCGGTGTCTTCCAACAGGTGATGCTCTTTGAGCAATTTCACCGTCTGACCCACCACATAACCACCGCAGCCAGTGCCTGCGGGCGGACCGCCGGCTTCGACACACATCACACCGTTGTAGCCCTCGAAAACAAAATCTTCCACGCGCAATTCTTCGGCATGAAAATCCACGGTTTCCAGTACGTCAATCACCGTGGGCAACATTTTTTTGGTCAGCGTGAAAGTGCTGTCGTGCTTGGGGTCACAACCAATTTGCAAAACGCGTTTGCCCATTTTGGAAAATGCAGCTGACAAGTTCGACGATGTAGTGCTCTTGCCAATGCCGCCCTTGCCATAAATGGCAAAGACTTTAGCATTGCCAATTTTCACATTCGGGTCCAGCTGAACTTGCAAGCTGCCCTCTCCATCCAATTTTGGATTGCGTTTCACTGTGGGAAACGGTAAGGTTTCAACGTTCATGCGGGAGCTCCTTCATAGACGCCTTCAAGGCGATCTTCCAATTCTTCACTTGCATAGCGAAGGGCTTGCAAAGTCTCGGCATCGGGCTGCCAATAGTTGCGTTCAGACGCTTCGATCAAACGGTTGGCCACGCGGGCAGAGGCCGTCGGATTCAGTTTGGCCAGGCGCTCACGCATGGCAGGATCAAGCATGAAGGTCTCAGACAATTGCTTGTAGACCCAAGGTTGTACTTGACCTGTGGTGGCAGACCAACCCATGGTGTTGGTCACATGGGCTTCTATTTGCCGCACACCTTCGTAGCCATGCTCTAACATGCTTTCGAACCATTTCGGGTTGAGCATGCGGGAGCGAATTTCGATAGACACTTGTTCTTTCAGCGAACGAACACCCGCTTTGCCTTTGGTTTGATCACCAATGTAGACGGGCGGTGTTTTGCCGCCTTTGGCCATCTTCACCGCTTGGGTGATACCGCCCAAGGTGTCAAAGTAGTTGTCCACAGTGGTGACACCCAACTCAACGGAATCGAGGTTTTGATAGGTCAGTTGCACATCGGCCAACGCGGTTTGCAAGAGCGCCGTTTGCTGCACAGCGCGTCCCGAGCGACCGTAGGCAAAACCTTTGCGACGCTTGTAGGTTTCAGCCAGTTCGCCTTCATCGCTCCAGCGGCTGCTTTCCACCAAGTTATTGACGTTGGAGCCGTAAGCACCTTCGGCATTGCCGTAAACGCGCAAAGATGCGGTTTCCAAAGTGCAACCATGCTCTTGCTGATAGGCCAGCGCATGTTTTCGGATCCAGTTCATTTCCAGCGGCTCGTCTGCCGATGCTGCCAGGTAAGCGGCTTCAGCCAGCAGCTTGATCTGCAATGGCATGAGGTCGCGGAAGATGCCCGACAGCGTCATGATCACATCAATGCGTGGGCGACCCAATTCTTCCAAGGACATCAGGCTGGCCCCTGCAATGCGTCCATAACTGTCAAAACGCGGCACGGCACCCATCAAGGCCAAGGCCTGCGCAATCGGCGCGCCTTCGTTCTTCAGGTTGTCGCTGCCCCACAGCACCATGGCAATGGATTCTGGCAATGGGTTGCCATCGGCACAATGGCGGTCGATCAACAACTGAGCGTGTACTTTGCCGTCCCGAACGGCCATGGCACTTGGAATTCTGAAGGGGTCAAATCCATGAATGTTGCGTCCTGTCGGCAAGACGGCCGGTGTGCGCAAAATATCGCCTCCCGGTGCTGGTCGAATGTAGCACCCGTCCAAAGCGCGCAGCATGGCGGACACTTCGGTGTCAACGGCCAGATGGGCCTGAGGTTCCACCAACTCACGCAAAACGACCAAGCTGGCGTGATTGCGGGGCAAGCCAGCGGCCGTCAATGCACGCTCTGGCGAATGACCTGCCACCAAGGCTTCTACAGTTGCTCTCTCCAGTTGCATGCCATGGTTGGCGTCGGCCATGGCCAACAACATATCAACCTGCTGCGCAGCGCTCGGCGTGCGACCTGCCACATGCAAACCATGTGGAATCAGGGTGTATTCCAGCTCGAGCATTTCTTCACCCAAGCGAATCACTTTGATGTCTAACTCAGAAGCCATGACAGAAGCGTCCCACGCAGGCTCTGCAGGCACCAAATCCAGTGCTGCAGCTTGCGCTTGAATGACCACCGCCAAATCAATGCGCTCAGCATCACCCGTTTCCATTGCGCGCCAGCGTTCAAGAGATGACTTCAGCTCGTTCAAGCCTTTGTACAAACCCGCTTGTGTCACAGGTGGAGTCAAGTAGCTGATCAAAGTAGCGCCCGATCGACGCTTGGCAATGGCGCCTTCTGATGGGTTGTTGGATGCGTACAGATAGATATTCGGCAAGTCGTCAATCAAACGATCGGGCCAGCACGCGCCGCTCATGCCTGATTGCTTACCCGGCATGAATTCCAGTGCGCCGTGCGTGCCAAAGTGGAGCACCGCATGGGCTTTGAAATCTTCGCGCAGATAGCGATAGAAAGCTGAGAAGGCATGGGTAGGTGTCAAGCCTTTTTCAAACAACAAGCGCATCGGGTCGCCTTCATAACCAAACGAAGGCTGAACGCTGATCAGCACATTGCCAAACTGTTTACCCAACACGAATATGGAACTGCCGTTGCTCAACTGACGGCCAGGAGCAGGACCCCACTGCGCTTCGATTTCTTTGAGCCAGCGCTCACGTTTGATGTGATCTTCGGCAGATATCAAGGCGTGCACGTTGGCATCTGCACCGTGTTGAGCAGCGTTTCCGTGAAGCAAGGCATCGCGTAATTCGTCCACGCTCTCTGGCACATCCACCAGGTAACCCTGCGCCTTCATGGCGGTCAGGGTGTGCCACAAAGACTCAAAAACAGACAGAAAAGCCGCTGTACCGATGTTGCCCGCGTTGGGCGGGAAGTTAAACAAAACAATCGCCACATTGCGGTCTTGCCGCTCGCTGCGCTTCAAAGCCACCATCTTGCTGACACGCGCCGCCAACATGATGGCCCGCTCTGGACATGAATGCATGTCTTGTGCGTTGGTACTTTCTCCAAAAGTACATGCGTGGTGACAACCTTTACAGGTCACCCCGCTCGCGCCTGGACGTCCACCAAAAACCATGGGGCCGGTGGAGCCATCGAGCTCGGGAATGGCCACCATGATGGTGCTTTCAACGGGCAGCAATCCCCGGTCGGAACCACCCCATTGGTCCAGGGTCTGAAATTCAACAGGGTGCGCCGCCACATAAGGCACATCCAGTTTGGCCAATACCTCTTCTGCTGCTTTGGCATCGTTGTAAGCCGGCCCACCGACCAGGGAGAAGCCACTGAGAGACACCACGGCGTCCACACAGACTTGGCCTTTTTGGATGAAGAATGCATCAATGGCTGGGCGCGAATCCAAGCCAGCTGCAAACGCTGGGATCACCCGCAAACCTTTGGCTTCAAGTGCAGCAATCACGCCATCGTAATGACCCGCGTTGCCCGATAACAAATAGGAGCGCAACAACAAAACACCGACAGTGCCTTTGACGGGAATACCCTTCGGCAATGGCAAGGCTTGAACGTCTTCACTGAACTTCCCACTCATGCGGGGGTGGTACACACCCACTTCAGGGTAATCCACCGGCGCCTCCACCTTGACATTGCCACGCAATGATTTGCGAGGACCATCGGCGCCGCGGTCAATCAGGTGACGGACCATGTTCAAGACATTGTCGTCAGAGCCCCCCAGCCAATATTGCAGTGTGATGAAGTAAGAGCGCACGTCTTGCGCGGTACCAGGAATGAAGCGCAGCAACTGGGGCAATCGACGCAACATTTTCATTTGTGCAGCACCGCCGGTGGCAGGCTTGTCTTTGCTGCCACCACGCAATTTTTTCAGCAAGGCCATCGGGCCGCTGGCGGGTTTACTCATGTCAAACTGACCTAAGCGCGTCAGTTGAGTCACCTCTGTAGCACTGGCCATGCAAATCATGGCATCGCAGTTCATGCGGCGTGCACGCAGATCGTCCAGGATAGGCAAAAAGTGGTCTTCAAGGAAAAGCATGCCGCACAACACGATGTCGGCTGTTGCAATGTCGGCCTTGCATTTGGCGATCAGCGTATCGTTTCCAGCATATTCTGAAGCCGCATGCAAATTCCAGGTCAAACCTGGAAAGTCTCGCTTCAATTGGTCATTGGCACGGTTGAACGAACTCGCAAAGTGCGTGTCCATGGTGACCACCACCATTTTGATAGGAGTGGCATCGCGAGAATTGAGCTTAGGACTGTGAGAAGTAAGCTTTAGATTCATACAGTGTCTCCGTGGTGATGACCGCGACGCCACGTTCCAACGCGTAACGCTCGGTATTTCGCCGGGCCTTGCCGCGGACGAAAAATGGTATTTTTTTGAGCTCTTTCTCTGCGCCTGCATCCCAGGTTGACGCGGTGATGCTTTCTGTTGTTACAGCGTCAATGGGCTGCTCGTTCTGAGTCAACGGCACCGCCTTGGTTGTATCGTGCTGGCGTTGCGCATGCACACCACCGCCCAAGTGCGAGGGCGCTGCATTTTCGTGAAATTCGGCGTCGCCTCTGAACATACCGATTAAATGTTCCTCAAGCCCCATCATGAGCGGATGCACCCAAGTGTCAAACAATACGTTGGCACCTTCAAATCCCATTTGAGGTGAGTACCTTGCAGGAAAATCTTGCACATGGACAGGGGCAGAAATGACAGCACATGGCACACCCAAACGTTTCGCGATGTGGCGTTCCATTTGCGTGCCAAGCACCAGCTCAGGGTTCAACTCTGCAATGCGTGCTTCTATTTCCAAATAGTCATCGCTGATCAAGGCTTCTACACCATAAAGTCCAGCAGCTTCTCTGACCTCGCGTGCAAACTCGCGACTGTAGGTCCCGATACCGACCACGGTAAAGCCCATCTCTTGGGCTGCGACTCGCGCTGCCGCCACGGCATGCGTGGCATCGCCAAATACGAACACCCGCTTGCCAGTCAAGTAGGTGGAATCCACCGATCGGGCATACCAGGCTGCGCGAGAAGTGACACTTTGAAGTGCAACGACAGGATCAAGCCCCGCCAACTGCGCCACTTCGCGCACAAAATCACAGGTGGCGGAATGACCAATAGGAATGGTTTTGGTGAAGGGTTGCTTGAAACAGCGCTGCAACCACTGTGCACTCAAGTTGGCAATTTCA
>Ga0209084_1003287_pt1 | contig 11994 bp, 18 predicted proteins | sample C_130820_MF_Meta_FD_187309 | JGI IMG/M metagenome (GOLD analysis project Ga0209084, IMG submission 187309) | Freshwater microbial communities from Lake Croche, Canada to study carbon cycling - C_130820_MF_MetaG (SPAdes) (version 2) | ecosystem: Environmental > Aquatic > Freshwater > Lake... | reverse complement strand
GAAAAATTAGAACACTTTGAAGCACTGAAGAAAGCATACGATCACTACAAGTTGTTAGAGGCATTATGCGAAATACCAAAAGAAACCAAGGAATAAAATGTTAATTGATGTCAGTAAAAATTTCTCCACAGGAGATGTAGTAAGTATCAAACTGATCAACGGTGATGAAATTATCGCCAAGTTTGAAAAAGAGGATGACAATACCATTACAATTAGTCGCCCATTGGCATTGACCATGAATGGACAAGGACTTGGAATGATTCCTTGGGTATTCCTTGGTAAAGATTCTGCTGTTACTCTTAACAAAAGTAACACATTCTTTATTGTAGAGAGCAAAGGTGAAGCAGCCAAACAATACCTGGAAGGAACCACTGGTATTGCTCTGCGTTAAATAAAGTATCAGGAGATAGTATATGCCTTATGTACCCGGCGGTGGAAAAATTGAAGATGTTTATCACAGCGGAAATGTCTATGTTAATAATGTGCCGATTGCCCTTTGGGAAGAAGCTGTAGCATCAACACTGGCGGTATATACATCTTTGGCCAATACACAAAATCAGGACGAGCAAATCAACCCTGATGAACCTAAATAAAGAGGATAACATATGCCCTACATTCCTGGTGGTGGAACAATTGAAGATGTTTATCATAGCGGAAATGTCTATGTTAATAATGTACCAGTTGCCCTTTGGGACGATGGTGTAGAAGCTGCAGTTGAGGCTGCGATAGCTGCTGCCATAGCTGGACCACATTTTGAAACAGAAGGCGAAATTACAGAAGACCAAGAAGGTAATACTGACGAAGCTTCGGTAAATGCCTCAGAAAAAGCATTAATCGCCAAAGGTACTATTAAAAAAGGGGATGTTGTAGCAGGTTCCCAAGCAGGTAATAATGCTGCCCAATCCGATACCAAGGCAGGTAGTGCTCAACCAGGATCAGCAGCAGCAGCACCATCCCCTGCTTCAAATATCGATGATACAGTACTATTCACTAGTTCATCTGGTAAGATATATTATCTCAAAACAGTGACCAAACAACCCGGTGTTGTATTTCCTTATGATGTGGCCACTATTGCTCCTCAAAATGGTACAACAGCAGCAGCAGTTATGCAAAATTTAGCCGATTTAATTAAAAATTGTTTTGATCCCATCAAGCAGAAATATCCGGATGCTTTTATGACCTGTTCATTCCGCGCCAAAGGTGTAGGATCAAGTACAAGTCAACATCCATTTGGCATGGCATGCGACATACAGTATGCTCAGGCCAAAAAATCAGATTATTACGTTCGCGCCCAATGGGTTCGGGATAATGTTCCATATGATCAATTCTTGTTGGAATATAAAACTTCCGGAACCGGCCTCCCTTGGCATCATATCAGCTTTAAAGCCGGAAACAATCGTGGACAAGTTTGTACATTTATGAATGACAAGAACTGCAAGGGGCCGGGTGTGATAGGATTATTTGATCTTTCTAACCTATAAAACCAGTTGACTTTTGATAGATTTTAGTTTATAATAAACTTTTAAAATCAAAAAAAGGCAGTTATGGATAAAGTAACTAGATATCTGGCAATCGCAGTGACCGTACTGTCCGCTGTGATGATGTACTTAAATTGGGACAATCGTAGTGAACTATCCGCTTGGATCGTGGCATTCACAGGGTGGATCACCTATACATTAGAAATGTTTGAAAGAAAATCATGACATATAGAACAATTACCACAGACGTTGAAGTTGACCTGTCAGAATTCGACACCGAGGATCTTATCGAAGAATTAGAAGACCGAGGAGAATGGCCCGGACTCGGTTCCGGCAATGTTCAACTTGATTCTAAAGAATTGCTAGAAGCAATCTGGCTGAAGCGTAGAGTGGGCAATAATGATTACCAAACAGAATTGGATCAATTGATCTATGCTGCTCTTGGTCATGTGATTTAATTGTCAACTAAACCCTAGAGTAAGGCGTTAAATAATAGTAGATCTGTTGAGGTAAACTAGCGTAGCAAGTTGGTATGGTGAGAGGCCATACTGTCTAGGCGGAGGACTTACACGCTCTACGGAAGTCCGTCATTTTTTGGAGTCGTATATGAAGAAAATTTTAGTAGCATTATCAATTTTGTTGGCAGCAACTGCCGCTAGCGCACAATGGAATCACCGTCATTACTCGGGCGGTAATAATTGGGTCGCTCCACTTATCATCGGTGGTATCGCAGGTGCCCTTATTACCCGTGAAGCTCAACAACAGCCTATTATAGTACAACAGCAGCCACAGGTAATCGTTCAACAACCTCCAGTGATCGTACAACAGCAGCCACAGATGATGTTTCAACGTGAACAAATTTGTTCAGAGTGGAGAGAAATAATGACACCGGATGGCAGAATCTATCGCGAACGTAGTTGCTATCAGAATTAATATCGCGTATAATTTACTGTATGGCATCTTTGAAACCAGTAAATCTACACGTAAATTCTGTCACAATTGCGGACATTGAAAACCACAAAAATATTACTACGGCCGAGCTAAGAAAAGATTTAGACAATCTAAACAAGTTCACAGCAGTTGATAATAAAAATAACTTTGCTGGCAATCCGTTCTTATACCATCACCAATTTAAGAACTTATTAAAGTGTCGTAGGCAAGATGGCAAGACCATCTACGATATCTATAATGACAAGCCCGAGTGGGACAAACTGGTAGATTCTACACTAAAGCGAAATCGCGGTGGTAGAACAGCGGCAGGTAACATATTTGAATGTTTTCGGATCAATCTCGGATCTGTTGTCATGTTCAAATCGACAACAGCCAAATATCTATATAAAAAATTCAAAGCAAAGAATGTGCTGGACCCCACAGCAGGCTGGGGCGGTCGTATGCTAGGAGCATGGAGCCTGGGAATCAACTACACAGGCATTGATACCAATGTCGAGATGATACCTGCCTACAATGACATGATAGCTTTCTTGAAAGCAGAAACAGGCTTTGACAATGCTTTATTTGCCATAGACAATGGGTCTAAGTTAAACATGATCTGGTCTAGTTGTTTGGATGTGGATTTCAGCCAAATAGAATATGACTTTGTGCTTACTAGTCCTCCATATGTGAATTTAGAAATATACGAACACATGGAAGAGTGGCAAAACGATCAAGCATTTTATCAAACATTCTTTATTCCGCTTTGGCAAAAGTGTGTTGATAACATACAACCTGGTGGTCATGTGTGTTTCAATATAAGTCCAAAAATGTACGCAGATGCTGTCAAGTATGGATTGACCCCGTGTGATGAAGAAGAAGACCTGCTACAACAAATGGGTCAAAAGAAAACAGCAATTACCAAAGGTAAAAAGAAACAAGATAAAATCTATATATGGAAATGCTGATGTTGACAATCTATTAAAAAATAAGTAAAATAGAACATATGAAAAAACTTTTGATTCTTTTGGCACTTGGAGGTTCTCTCTCAGGATGTGTCACTCGTGTGATTGTATGTAGTGATTGGCAAGAAATACACACCAAAGATGGTCGCGTTTATAGCGAGAGAACCTGTAGGGATACATGATAGTTAAATTAGGCATACAATGAGTGAAAGAATATTGATTATAGGGTTACCTGGCGCAGGATATACATCGGGTGAAGAAATATTTGATGAAAGTATTACTCAGATAAGTGCAACGAATATTAGAAAATCAATTGGAGTCAAAATGATCAATGATGTAATATGTATCGAAGGTATCTTTGATAATCCCCAAGAAATTATAAATTTAGCGAAAAAACAAAAATACTATTCATGTGAAGATAATCCTACAGTAAAAAATACAAATATCAATTATAATGGTAAACGAACTGACCATTTGTCCAACATACTAAGTGATGATGAATATTATGAATTAACTAAGAAAATCATAAGTAAGATATTCAAAAATGTACCATCATCGAATATAAAGGCTCAAACGATTTGTTTGTTTCATTATCTAACTGAAATGGACACACAGAACAATGCTTGGACACACAAAGACACATCATTATACTCCGGCGTTATATATTTAAGTGAAGGATTTAACGATAAGTATAATAATCACGGTACCAAAATAATCATAGGTCGTGACGTTTTAAATTACCAAAATCAATTCAATAGGTTAGTTCTATATCGTGGAGATTACTTTCATTCGGCTAATTTTGGTTTTGGTCAAAATATAGACAATTCAAGATTAACATTAAATTTCTTTATCAATGAAATAACAATTGACATGAAGAATGAAAATAACGTAAGAGAGAAATACTATGATTACAAAACATGAATGGTGGTCAACACCTGTTTGGGAGATTGAAACAGGATTTGATGAATATTTTAATTTGTGTTTTAAAAATGAATTGGTTGATTTAATTCATGCTGGTAAACCAAATATCCGTGTGGATGTTTGGTCAATAGAATCTTACTATTGCATACAATTAAAGAATAAGATATACGAAATACTAGATTCGGTTTTGCCTGAATATTTTACAAATTACCATGAATGGAAACCTTTTATATCAGATGGCTGGCTAAATCAACAACAGCCGGGAGAAACATTTCCATTACACATTCATGAAAGAAGTGACCTGGCTTGTGTATATTATATACAAGCTCTTGAAAATAGTGGTGACTTAATTATGGTAGACGCCAGGGGTTCCGCCGCTTGGGATCTGCCTGTTGAGAATGGTATAACCTCAATAAAATATAAAAGAATTAAGCCAAAACCAGGTAAGATAGTCTTGTTTCCTTCATATGTATTACATTCGGTTGAAGAAAACAAGTCAGAAAAAACCAGGTTCGGTATAGCTACAAATATACATATCCCCACAAAACATTATATAACCCCACAAAACATTGATAGATAAATACTCCATATCTTTGGAGAATAAAAAATGACATTACCAGCATCAGGAGCAATATCTTTTACAGATTTGAGAAATGAAACCGGTGGCGCAGCAGCCGGACGAGGTTATGTCGATACGATGTCTTGGGTTCAATCCAGTTCAAAAAGAACAAAAGGTGGTCCTACAGGTGTTATTAATGATATGAACAGCTTACATGGATTGGCATACTATCAAGATAGTAGCTCTGGTAACTGTTCTAATGGAAATTGTACAAGTAATTGTAATTGCGGTAATAAAAATTGTAATGATTGCCTCATTAGTGGTAACGTAAATTGTGTAAATTGTGACCAAGGGCCCTTTTTGCAACCAAATTGCAATTGTGCTTGTACATATAATTGTACCACTTCACAAGTATCTTTTAACTGTGATTGCCAGTGTTGGATATGTGCATGTTTTAATTGTTGGTAATATTGATAATATTTAAAGGGGAATTTAATGATTTTTGAAATAATGGCTTATAAGCCTGGTGAAGATGATAAAAAGTTTTTTTACGACAACACAAATAGTGTTTTAAAAACGGAAGACGGGGTGATATTTGAATATCCAAAAATTGAAAAACCTGAAATGAAAGTGACAATACCTTTCTCTAAAGATAATCCACTCAAAAAATCTAAAAATATTTCAACTATTAAAATCCAATTGGGTTTATCATGTAATTATTCGTGTGATTATTGTTCTCAGAGATTTGTTGAAAGACCTCCGGAAACAAGTAAAAAAGACATTGAAGATTTTATGAAGAAATTAGATGTGTTGGACATCAATGAAGAACAAGGTTTGCGAATTGAATTTTGGGGTGGAGAACCACTTGTTTATTGGAAAACTCTAAAACCATTGGCAGAAGCTTTTGCAGAAAAATATGGTCATTGGAAGAAAAAAATTACTTTTGGTATGGTTACCAATGGTACACTATTGACCAGAGAAATTTGTTCTTGGTTATATTACATGGGTTTTGGCGTAGGACTAAGTCATGATGGCCCAGGCCAGCATGTTCGTGGACCCGATCCATTTGACGATCCGGAAAAGAAAAAAATCATTCTCGAATTCTACAAAGTGATGAACACTGAACGTACACGTATGAGTTTTAACTCAATGTTGAATAACAAGAACATCAGCCGAAACGATATATATGAATACTTTGCAGAATTAACCGGTGATCCTAATGTGTCTATCGGTGAAGGTGGTTTTATTGATGCCTATGATGAAGCAGCCGCAAGTTTATCGTTGACTGATTTGGAGGAACATTTCAATTATCGTAGAACAGCATTTAATGATATATATTCAACCGATGGTAAAATAAATTTTCATTTAACTTTTGAAAAGATTGATGGTTTTGTCCGTAGTACATTAGCACATGTCGAATCAAAATATGTTGGTCAAAAATGTGGTATGGAAGTACCAGAAACAATTGCAGTAGATTTAAAAGGTAATGTAATTACTTGTCATAATGTTTCTATCGTGATGCCAAGCAAAAATGGTGAACCACATCATTCTGGTAATCTTGAAGATTATGATAATGTTGCTCTAACTTCTGTTACACACTGGAAATCGCGAGACAATAAAATCAGTTGTTCCGATTGTCCTGTATTACATCTTTGCAAAGGTTCGTGTATGTATCTAGATGGTGAACACTGGGATATAACATGTAATAGTGCTTACTCAGATAATATTGTTTTATTTGCATTAGGGTTTGAAAAGATGACTGGTGGTTATATTCCGGTTACCATCAACGGTGAAGGTCTACCATTGGAACGCCAAGACATTTGGGGTACTGTATATAAACATACAGAAAAAGAAAAGAAAAAAATTATCCCAATTAAAATTGTAAGTGAAAAAATTGGTATGGTTAATGATGTTGAAGTATACGGTCAAACCAGATTAGAGGTATAAAATGTCAATAGAAATTACACCAAATTTACAAGAACATATTGATTTATTCAAAAATTTTACAAATGTCATAAGTGTTTCGGTTGAAGATGTTCCTGATAGATTTAAGGAACAAATCAATAATGTGGATGCTGTAATGTTTAAAATAACCAATAACAAAGAAAATATTTTACTATTGATTGCTCCCTTAGTAACTTGTATGAATACAGTTCATCCTTTGTTGATTGAAAAGTTTGAAAATTTTGATCAACAAATAAGTGGTTGGTTTGAAAAAATGGAACCACATGGTTGTGTGTTGTGCCTTGCTAACAATGACCATATAGAATCTTTTTATTTTTATGATAATATAAAAGATGAACTTAGGGAGATTGATAATGCCAAGCAAATTCTCGAAACTACAGAAGAAATGGATTTACTTATTAACAAATTAAAAAGTTTTGGATTTGTCAATGATGCTAAACTTTATATACCAAGATTAGATTCAACATCTATATTAATTAAATGTGATATATTTAAAGAAGAAGACCCTACCATACATACAATATATACAGTATTATATCCTTACACAGTATGTATTGATGTAACTATGCATGAAGATATTGCTAATAGTATGTTAGAATTTTACAATAATACTGTGCATGATGCTCCGAGGCCTATAATTTGAAATTAGATTTATTATAGGGGTGTTATGAAAAAATACACAATTGTTGGTGGTGGTACAGCAGGCTGGATAACCGCTTTGTATGTCAAAAAGAAACAACCAGAATCTGATGTTTTAGTTATTGCTAGTAGTGAGATTGGTATTTTAGGAGCAGGAGAGGGCGTCACGCCAGAATTTATTTTGTTTCTAGAAGATATTGGCGTTCCGGTCAGTGATATTATTAAATATGCTAAAGGCACAATCAAAAATGGTATAAAATTTACCAATTGGAATGGCGATGGTAAGAACTACTATCATTCATTTTTAGATGTGTTAAAAGATTATGAATGTGATGAACACAACAAAAATTTTGATTTTAAGCCATATTATTTAGAAAAAATAATTGAAGGAGAGAGTTACAATGATATTCAATTTACTCCGTATATTTCAGAACGCAATAGAGTCAAATACGACCGAATAAGTAAAGAAACATATGGTGAAGATGCATTACATTTTGATGCAAATCTGTTAGCGAAATACCTACAATCAGTTGGGCTCGAACGTGGAATCAAATTAATCGATGATGAAGTTATTGATATACATACAGATTCTCATGATTATATTTCAGGTTTTAATCTAAAATCTGGTTTATCTATAACAACCGATTTCGTTTTTGATTGTTCCGGTTTTAAACGACTGATTATTGGCAACTTTTACAAATCTAAATGGAATTCATATAAAGAATATTTGCCTGTCAACAGAGCAATGCCTTTCTTTTTACAAACCGACAGTAAAGATTTACCACCATACACAGAATCAATCGCAATGAAGTATGGTTGGATGTGGAAAATTCCAGTTCAGGGTAGATATGGTTGTGGTTATGTTTTTGATTCATCATTTGTTTCTGATGAAGAAATCAAAGCCGAGTTAGAAGAATATTTAGGACACGAGATTAATAGTCCAAGAATGTTCAGTTTTGATCCAGGTTGTTATGAAGATATATGCATTAAAAACTGTATTGCTATTGGTCTAAGTGCCGGTTTTGTTGAACCATTGGAAGCTACTAGTATAAGAGTTAGCGTTCTAATGTTAGCTCAATGGAATGGTAGAAAAGAAGAAATTGAAAAAAACAATGTATCCGAGATTAAAGTCTATAATGCATATTCCAGAAGAATCAACATAGATATATTGAATTTTATACATTTTCATTATCTAACTAACCGCAATGACAGTAAATTTTGGACTAATTTTTCAATTAAGAATAAAAGTTTACCTTTCATTGAAAATTTCTCGGATGTTGTGAAAACTTCTATACCAGAACAACCGATATTAGATTATTTGAGTGTTATGGAAACAATTCGCGGCGGAACACCGAACATCAATTTTACAAGCCTATTCAGCGCATCTAGTTGGTTACAAGTCGGGTCGGGTATTAAGTTTTTTGATCCTAAAATAGCACAGAGTATCATGGATCAAGAATATAAAGATTTTAAAAATAAAAAATGTGACCTTGAAGAATTTTTTAAAATTGTATCTGATAAAGTTTTCAAACACTATGATTATATTGAAAAAATGAAAAATGTCTAACTGTATAATAATAAATGGTGGTACCGACAATCCAGAGGATTATGGAAAAATCAATAGAACGCTAGGAGCATATAGAATTGCTTCAGCACTGAACGACGTAGGGTATTCGACTTTTGTTTTTGATTTCATTAATGAATTTAATACTGATGAAATAATTAAAATATTGGATAAACACATTGATAATGAAACTCTGTGGGTTGGGTTTAGTTCATCATTCTTTTGGCCAAAGAAAAAAAATTCACATGTACATTTAAATCCCCGAGAATTGGATGAAATGTATTGGACCGGGTATGATGAGATTGAAAAGATTATCAAACATATCAAACAAAATGAACATGTCAAGTTGATATACGGTGGTGCTAAAACACCATATCTATTAATTGATACAAACATTGACTACTATGTGTTAGGTAATTCCGATGTATCTATATTGGACATTACAGATTATTTGGCCAAGAAAAAACTATCAATTGAACATTGTGAATCAATAACAATCAATGAAAAAATCAGATACAAAATAGATTCTTTCAAGTATCCAGAACCGAAGATGGACAATCTATCTACACATTGGTGGGACAAAAAGTTTAACATTTTACCGAACGAATCTCTACCAATGGAGTTAGCCAGAGGTTGCATTTTTAAATGTAAATTTTGTAACTATCCATTGTTAGGAAAGAAAAAAGGTACATATCTTAGAAGTACAGATGAGGTACGAGATGAATTAGTCAGAATGTATGAATCACATGGTACAACAACCTATTATCTAACCGATGATACATTCAATGATGATAATGATAAGATAGAAGCTCTACACAACGTGTTTACTTCATTGCCCTTTAAACCTAAATTCTCTGCTTATCTCCGCATAGAATTGTTACACAAATACCCACATCAAGCACAACTATTAGCCGAAATGGGATTGATGGGTACTTTTTTTGGTATTGAAACATTACAACATCAAAGTGGAAAAGCCATTGGTAAGGGCATGCATCCAAACAAAGTCAAAGATCGATTATATTGGCTTAAAGAACAATGGAAAAACAAGGTTAATATGAGTGCAGGTTTCATATTGGGTTTGCCATATGATACATACAAATACTTTTATGATTTAATGACTTGGTCACTTGATTCGGATAATCCTCTGCAAGAGGTATTATTCTATCCATTAATGATTTTCCCCCACGGAAAAAATAATGATTTAGATAGATATATTTCCGAATTCAGTTTAAATCCTGAAGTTTATGGTTATGTAGGGAAGAACAATGAAATATGGAGTTTACCTTCACAAGGTTTAGATTTTAACATATGCAAATCAATCGCTAACGATTATAATATTATGCGTAGAGATAGAGATAAATTTTCCGCTTTCTCTATGAACAACATGTTAAACATCGGCATATCCTTGGAACATTTATTAAAACATACACAAGTAGAAATACGGCAAATGTATAACATCAAAGAAATGAATGATATACAAATCAATGAATATAAAAAGATGTTGATGATATGATAATAGAAAATGTTTTTGGTAAACCTATTGTACGAATTCAGTGCAATGATGAGAGTCTTTATCGTAACGAGGACCTTGTTAAAAGTGTGAATCATGTTTTTAATATGCCAACGGTTACACATAGAGTTCGCAATCTGAAAGGTGATTCACATAGAGGACCAGGTGTAACATCTGTAGGTCAACCTTATTTGGATTTGATTCACTTACCTGGTGCTTCACGATTGACTGCATGGGTGACTGAACAACTGATAATGGTACATAAAATTTTAAAGGTTGACAAAGAAGTTAAATCAGTGTATTATAAGAGAAGTTGGGCCAACAGGTTTTTTGCTGGTAGCCAAGGATTGTGTCATAACCATGTAAAAGTTGATGAATATCTAAAAGAAGTAACTGATTTTACCGATGAAAATTTTAAACCAGATGCTGTAGCAATATTCTATGTAGATGTACCAGAGGGCAGTTCGGATTTAGTGTTTATTAATAATGGAAGATCTGATACCTCTATTGAAGATTATGATATATGTGATACATATCGTTTAAAACCAAAACAAGGAGAGTTAGTAATACATTCTCCCGAAATGTGGCATGCAGTTAGTGTACACAATAGTGATTTACCTAGAAATGTATTTGTGTTTGACATAGATTATATTTGAAAATAAATAAGATTAATGCACACTGAGATGCCTGGGTCAGGAAAGAGAAGCAAGGCTGTATGGTCGTAGACAGGTTGTGTATGCTAAAGAAGATATCATGACTCCTTTGGATTTTAAAACTCAGCAGGTAGTGAACTCCATAGTGGATGTGATAGAGTTGGCCTACACACAAGGTAGGACTGTGACCTTTAGAACTATTTTCGATTTTTTACAGTTTCCAAAAGAGGCATGGGAAGATGACGAAGATTTGGATGAACCCATAGTGGTCACATGTGAAAGTGACTTAGTGTTAGTAAGAGCGATGATCAGTAGTATGTTTGCTGTGAGGCATTGACTTGAAAGCATAATAAATACTTGATTGCTGTAGAGACCGTAAGGGAAGAAGCAAAGAGAAAAGTGTTCTGGACGCGGGTTCGACTCCCGCCAGGTCCACCATAAGGAAATTTGATGAAATTGGAAAAAGTAAAACAGTATTTTGTTGTAGTAGACAAAGATGACACAGTAAAAAGAGTGTGTTGGGCACCTTTACTTTGGGATATTCCTAATCTAGGATATCGTTTTACAGGATTTAAAGGATTTAATAATCCTATTCCAAAGTTTCTTTATGTTGGGCCTGACATTGGTTTCGACAGGGCAAAGAGTAGCGGAGTGGACAGCACGGTAGGCGATGACCGTTAATCAAGCAAATTTCATAACTGCAAACGACGAGTTATATTCCATCGCCGCTTAGGCTTTGGTGAGGTAGGACTTACCTTATTATCAAAACAACCAAAGGGCCTTGACGGGCCCTTTCTTTTTGTGTATAAT
>Ga0209084_1003286_pt1 | contig 11997 bp, 7 predicted proteins | sample C_130820_MF_Meta_FD_187309 | JGI IMG/M metagenome (GOLD analysis project Ga0209084, IMG submission 187309) | Freshwater microbial communities from Lake Croche, Canada to study carbon cycling - C_130820_MF_MetaG (SPAdes) (version 2) | ecosystem: Environmental > Aquatic > Freshwater > Lake | place... | reverse complement strand
ATTCTGGTCGCTGATCGAGGCTTACTGAGTCTTGGGAATGTCGCCGAACTCACGAAGCTCGCTGAAGAATCGTCCCGAAAGCTCCAGTTCATCCTGGCGGTTCCCGCCAGGCGCTATCAAGACTTAAATGAGGTCTTCGAAACCCTCACCTTCGAAGAGGGTCTTGCCGAAGGCACCTTCGCTGACCATCGCTTGGTCGTTGCCCATGATCATGAGCGGGCTCAAGAGCAATCCGCTCGTCGGCGGAAGCGTATTCAGGAACAAGTCGACTTTGCAGAAACACGGGTCAACAAGCTCAATGCACAAGATGAAGGCGTCACTGAGAAGGGGCGCAGGGCCTCTGATCGGGGCGCCTACAGCCGCTTTCAGCGATCCGTTGGAGAATTGGAGCTCACCCGCTTCATCAAGGTAGACTTTCAGGCCGACATGTTTAGTTATGAAGTCGATGAGGCGGCTGTCGCTAAGGCTGAGCGCTTTGATGGCAAGCTAGCCCTCCTGACCAATGTCAGAGACTTCAAGGCTGAAGAGATCGTCTACCGTTATAAGAGTCTGGCTGACCTCGAGCGGGGCTTCCGCGTCTTGAAGTCAGACCTTGAGATGGCCCCGGTCTATCATCGATTGCCTGAACGTATTCGCGCTCATGCACTGATCTGCTTCATGGCGCTAGTGCTCTATCGGGTCATGCGTATGCGACTAAAGGCCAATGGCAGCAAGGCCAGCCCCAGCAATGCGCTTGAGATCCTAAGAAGGATTCAACAGCATCGCGCCACGGTCGGCACCAAAGCCTTCACCGGGGTCAGCAAAACCACCCCAGAACAGCTCGATTTATTCGCCGCACTTGAAATAAAGATGCCAAAATAACCACTGTAGTCACATTTTTCGACAGGTCAGCCTTGTTGAATCATGGGCATACGTAACGAACTGCGGAACCTGGGGGGCCGACCATCGACATCAAGAACAGGATTGATGTAAACGATGTTGGGCTGCATGTTCACAGTAGGAGACCTCTTCACGAATCGTTTAGGGATAGGAGCGACTCAAGACCTCCTGACGGAGCCCGGTGAAAACGGCGACCAATGCTCTCGAAGAGATAATCAAGCTTCCAGCCTTATCGCTGCTTCAATCTCCGCCCATGCGAGAACCCACCATCTAACACAGCCCATGACTACATCGCGGGCACTTGAATCCGTCGGGCCAGCGTTCCCGCTCAAGAGCCTCCTCACATTGGGCTTCATTGCCGAATTGTTGATGAATTAAAAAAACGACATGCCTTTTTTTATGTACGGTGTTGATAGCCATGGCTGATCTCCTCTTCTTCAGGTGCGATCATCATGGAGCCCATCAGGCTCATAAGGTGAGCCTGATACCCACTCCTGAGACTTCTTACTAATCAGGTTTATTTATGAAGCAACTTCGCCTGGGATGAGACTCACGTCTCTTTTGAGCCCTTGACTGGTTACAGCGGTACTGGTCAATATCGAGAAAGCAATCAATACTCAGAGTACTAATTGTAATTTAGTTGAAGAATTCATGAGCACCTCTTATTATTAATTTACATGGCGGATTAAAGCATGGATTGCAAACAAAGTGTGAGATGACTGCTTAGCTTCTATAACAACTGAAGCAGTCCTGACATAAAGCACTACATATAACAATATAGCACCTGTAATTAGTGTGAGGCCATCCTTGAGGTCAGATATGATCAATAAATATAATACAATTATGATATATTTATGAGAATATTTTATTGCAATTAAGCTGTTGGACTTGAAGGCGCAGGCGGACAATTAGCCATGAAGTCAGGAACCGACATATTTGCTACAGCTAGCGACTCCCAGTTTTTAGTACCAGGTCGTGTTTGGATCATATGAGCCCACTGGCCCAATGTATCACCAAAACCCACCTGAAACATTTGATTCTGCATGGTCCACTGGCCGGCTTTGCGAAGCATTTGTCCATAACCTGAAACCGTCGCAGCTAACGTAGATAGATAGGGTCTGAATGACATCAGAATCTTACCATCAGGTGTGACGGTACAGAACAGGGCATTATAAAGAATGTGCCCATCTATAAATGATCCGGATCTACCCCAAAATGCGCCGAAATCATAGCCGGTAACCTCGTAGACTGTTTGAAAACCTACCTTCTCCATCTGATCTGTTTTGACAATATATTTATAGGCGGATGAATTAACTTCGGGTACACACCAGGTAGTGCCCACCAGCCACTTCCAGGTATCTCCATTCTTGCCAATTTCTGTGTTGTTTGCTGCGCTTACAGGGCCACTTAACATTGATGCAGCTGCAAGTAACCCTGTTACCCCACCAGTCAAAACAAAGTTACGCTTCGCTTCTTCAATTTTCTCGCGATTGTCATCCATTAGATTTTTCTCTGTGTTATGGTCTTACCATTTGAACGAGGGGCTAGCAGTGTGGACCTAAAGCGCTAAATGTCAATGTATTTTTTTCTTGACGCCAAGTAGATAGTTTTATTTTGTCTAAGCCATAATGTTGTTAATACTGCGTAAGGAATATAGTTTCCTGACTTTTATGATAAGTGAACAGCCCATACCTCTACTATCAGATTTCTTATATCCAGAAGCTGAATTACTGTAAAGTGAAGATTAATCCGGGCCAGCTAACTAAGTGAAGCACCTAGCTCGTGACGCACCAACTGACTATCTAGCAGTCTGAAATGGTTAAGACGTTTGGTATGAGGGTGTCATAGCAGGGATTAGAGCGCAAACTACAAGGGCTACTGAGGAGGGAGGCGATCTCTATCATCGAGCTCGCCAAGAATTAGACTATTTCCAGGACTGAATGACCTTACAGGTTGATAATTTTTTTCGGCATTCAGCGATTGTTCCTAATCGTTATTAAAGAAAGCCTCAGCAGAAATTCCCAAATATTTTTACAGTGAGGATATTTGGTTGACGATAGTGTAAGCAGCCATATCACCAGAATGTAATATCTAATAGAGCGATGTTAGAGGCCATCTTCTATGAGTCGATACATTATTGGCTACTGATAATTAATACTATTTTAATGACCGACCCACTTGAGTGTTGTAAGGTTTGGGTGATTGGCATTGGTAGAAGACCTGCAATTTTTGCCAAGGTTTTCGATGATAATTTCATAATCTAAATTATCTGTAAGGCCATCAATATTAAAGTCATACCAACTAGACAATCCTCCACCGTTAGGAGTGGTATCGCCGCTTGTCTGACTGTATCGCTTATACCCATCTAAATCTTTCTTATCAACGATTCCATCAAGATTTCCATCACCATCGCATTGAACAATATTATTAAGCAGAGAGTTCAGTTTGTTATTCAATGAATTGTAATTGCGTCTCTGTTCTTCGTTTAGCGCATCCACGCCATTCACTAGAAGATCTGTGCCACTCAAATCGAGTGCGGGTGTAGGTACGGCCTCATCAATCTTATAGAGCTCATTAGTTTGCGTATCAACGCATGCATTGCTTGTAGAATCGTAAGATTTTGTATAGGTTCTAACATTCTTATAATGACTATTTCGAATGGCCATGTTAGCCTGTGAGTTTATATAAGGGATGACTCCACCATTGTCATGATTATATACGGCGACGTCACAGCAATTGGTTACTTGAACCGGCCCAGGATTGTTGGGGTCATCAGAATCGACCGCTCCCGCACCCCACCACACACCGCCGTTATCGTTGCAAACACCCTTTGTTGGCGGCAATGTTGTACAACTGCTACCTTGGCTGCTCGCATTGACACAAGGCGCATTGATAGCACCATTGGTCTGTATATTTTGATCGAACTGAGTAAAATTAAACGTCCTGATGCTTGCCTTATTGGGGTTCGTCAGATACGGAAGCATGGCAACGGAGTCTATGGGCCAATGAACACTTTTCTGCACATTAATACCGGCAATTTCACCAAATAATTGATAAATATCTACAATATTCGTCATGCTCCCAACATCCCTGCTAGGTTGCTTTACGAGCGGGCCTGCCACAAATAATGGCACCCAGACTCCTGTTTGGTAGGAAGTACCCTTGGCGCGGCTTACATCAAATGGCGTTTTTACAACTGAACCTAATGTTCCATTATCACCGACTATGATAACCATCGTGTTCGTATTCTCTGGCTTATAATTAAGAGTACCATCACTATTCCTAGTTGCCAATCCAATCGAAACCAAAAGTCTTCCAATCTCACTATCCATAGCTTCGATCATTTGGTTACTCAACGTGGCTTGAGCCGTACTGCAGTCAAGGCCGTTGACGTCTACAGATTGAGAGTCAGCTGAAAGTAATTTGTAAGGGGGTGGCACAATCGGCGTGTGATCAGCCGCAAAACTAACAGTTGTCATCCATAGGGTATTATTGGGGATAGTTTTTATCCATTTTATTGCCTCATCAACAGGACTACTGCTGCGATAGGTTCTTGACCTTATATCTGTCGCTTTCAATTGCTCTACGACACCTTTTCTATCGAAAATAGTCGGGGAGACGTAGTGTCCATTCATCAAAGAGAAATTAATATTTGAGGGTGATGGACTTGTACAAGATTGATTAGGCATAAATATGCCGCCATCCTCCATACACATTCTCCCCGGTGGATACAACTGATTTGTAGAATTCAAATTGGCACACGCACCATTGGCCGAATAGCATGCGCCGGAGTCTGCCCCACCCGTGTGGCTTGATCCTGGAATATAACCACAGGCATAGGTATTTCCATTGCCATTGACGCCACCTACCCCGCCCGCGGTCGCATCGATTGACTGGGGATCGCCAGTTGCGTCCGAAAAGCCAAAGAAATAGTCCCAGCCTAACGCTGAAACCATCGCATCGGAATAAGGATCAGTTCCAGGCACAGCAATATGGAACTTGCCAAACAACCCGCTCGTATAGCCTTTCTTCTTTAATAGCTTTGGTGTGGTTATGTTGCTAGGCGAAACCATAGAGTTCGCCAGATCGGATGGACCGATTGCGTTGAACACATTGCTTCGTGCAGGAAACCTTCCCTCAAAAAACATGGCTCTGCTCGGCGAACAGGCTGGCGACGACCAGTTGTTTCTGAACCTTACGCTCACACTTGCAACTTGGTTCATGTTTGGCGTGGGGGCTGGTGTGGTTCCACCATAACCAAAGGCTTGCATCTGATCAATGCCAACGTCATCCATGATGATGAAGAGAATATTGGGAGTCTTCTGACTCACTGCTGATTTGGCAAAAGCTGCATTGAGACTAAATAGCAGGATACTGGTCACACAAAGAATCCATTTAGACCAACCGAGATTTATTGTTCTTCTTTTCATGATCCTGTGTCCTTTTTTCTATTGATAATCAGATGTCACACTCCGGTAATCGCTGAAGACCAACCCTTTTTATCTGGATTGGTTTTCACTCGGGCACTGTGGTGAGAGCATCCACAGAATGTGTTCATCCCAGGGGAATAATCGGCCTCTCTGGCTTCGTCTCTTGGCAAAGGGGTCTTAAGGATGATCGCTATCGGGAGGCGCCGTTGGATTGACTGGAAACTTGTTCGCCGCGCCCTGTCGTATAGGCGTCAAATCAAAACCCGTCTGAATCCAATCTGAAACATTTCCAATCATCTCGTAAAGACCATAGCCATTGGGCTTGAAAGATTTGATCTTGTTGCCCCCCAACATCGATTGGTACCTTCAGTCTTTTTCAGGGAACTACCCTTGCCATGGGTCTAGGCTTTCCCTCCATGGGCGCTTTATTTCGCCAGGGATACCATGTTCCATTGAGCCCTCCAAGAGCTGTAAACGCTCACTCGGCTTCAGTTCGAAAGATGTCTACCCTCAAAATGGGCATGCGCCTCGGTATCAGCCCAAGAGACTTGAACCACGAGGTATCAGAATGATTCGGGGGAGTGGGTGGGGTGACCGATTCTGCTTCTTAGTGTCTGGTTAGCAACCCGATGAAAAAGCCCTTTAAGAAGACTGCACTGACCCCATCACACCCCTACATCAAGGCATAAATCAGTGATTCTGGCCCTTGACTATCATCGTATTCTGAAATTAGCCTTGGAATGTGTTTATTGGGATATGGCGCCGATCGTATGAAGCGGCATCATTGCCCTGTATGACTTCTTTCGGATCGGTGATAAGCCAGCTTTTGATGGCTACTCCTACATAAACAGAGACCCACAAAAAAAAGGGTTAACCGTTTTACTTCACTATGACACACAGGGCGTGCGCATTACAAACGATAGTTTCTGGCCTCTTATTCTTCAGCGAAATAAGTAGGTCAGCAGAAGGGCATAAATCTGCACCAAGGGCAGGCACTCATGCACCCCGCTCGAGGACCCATCCAAAACGGAATGGCGTCTCCTCGATTAGCGGAAATATTAAAAAAACCTGGGAAGGCTTTATTTAATAACGACAAGGATATCGGCTCGAGAGAGACTCGTGGACTCAGTTCAATCTGATGGCAATCAATGGACCCTAGGCTATGGGGCTGACTTGGGTACTGCCCGAAATACGATGATCTGATCTGAATGTCTAGAAACCGTCATGGAATAGCTTGTGCTCGTTGCGGTGAAGGTTGTCACACTGGAGGCCATGGCAGCATGAGCATTAAAGTTATCCGTTGGCACATTCAATGCCGCTGATGTCCCCGTACCGGTCACTGCGGAGAAATCATACTCATAAAGGTTGTAGACAACACCAGGCATTAGATTGGATAAATCGAGCCTGAGAGGTAAAGGATTCATTGGGTAGGCAGGAGGATTATTCGTACAACTATCCCCTTTTATGCTCTCTCCGATCATGCTATTTTCGTATTGCCAGCCAGCGATAGGATCTTTAGGATTAGCCACCTTATTTGTAGAAGTTGCGCTAGGTATCGTTAGCCTAATAGGGACAAGATAACGTTTCCCTAGAGTGTTATCTATTGCACCTGACACAGAGAGGGCATAGTTATGACCCGTTATTGATTTCAATGTCTTATAACCATCTCCACCAGCGAGGGTATAAGATGGATTAGCTCCAGGGATAATGATCGAGTAGGCGCTAGACGTTTTTTCATTAGCTTTTTTACGAGTTTTAGCGAGCTTATCGAAGCTATATCCAAAAATATAAGGCGTACAACCTATAGTGTCAGATCCAGCACCAGGAGGGATAGGTGGATTATCGGTGGATGAATTGCCACTCAAGGTGTAAAGGCCATGATCATCGAAAAAAAGGACGTCATCACCATAGTAGGTTTCATCAGTGACAGCGTGATTGGTACCAATCGCGATCACCGAAACAATATGATCATACTGAGCATCATCACCACCCGAAAAGAGAACCCCTAAGGTGACTTGATGGCCGGCTATCAGCTCTTTCTTAACCCAGTTCATATAGTCTTGAAAGCCAGCCATCCCAACATTGGGCGCCTTATATCCGCTGAGATAGGGATAGGTCGTTGCAGATAATCTAGCATTCGAGAGACAGGCTTGCGCATTGGAATAGACATGAACGCCGGTTACCCCTGTCGCTGGTGTCTCAAGCAGCATTTGTGCATTAAAGTTTGGGGAAAACTTATGCGCAGCACACCAGCCATCCGGTCCCGATTGAGATAACCCTGAACCACAAATCAGACGTGCATTAGACTGAGACATCCATTGGCCGTTATTCATTCCAGCCTGCACCAAAGAAACCTCACCACAGTAGCCATTATTATTTTCCCACTGGTAAAATGGGGTCACTTGTTGACTAGGAAAGATCTTGGAGGTAGTTGCCGGAATCGTAGTGCCATCTAGACGATTCTGTGTGCAATTCGATTCTGAGGCCAAAGCAAGAGAGAACCCCATTATGGCCGGTATCAGCATCAGAGCCAGGGCTCGAATTGGCCAATGATGAATAGATGGTTTCATGATATTTTCATCTGGGATGGTTATTTTGAGACAAGAGACATTAATCGATTAACATCTGACGTGTTTCTTTACCTTGTAATTTTTAAAATAATTCATAAATACTATATCTGCCCACTCGCTCGAAGGCCTGATAAATAGGCGCCATGAACAGTGCCTATATAAGCCCTATTGGTATGTTCCCCAGCAAAGTAAAGCCTCGAATTGATGGATTTGGTGAATACATCACAGTCAGAAGGACTCGATCCTAGCGCAACATAAGAGTAGGAGCCAAAACTCCAACTGTTTTTACCCCAACGAGTCATCTTATACCCTAAAGGATCAGGGGCCGCTGCGCCATAGATCGTCCTCAGAACGCTCATTGCGCTAGCGACGGTTTGTTGATCTGTATAAGCTTCTGCCGTGGCTGCAAAAGAAGCCGAGTTAAACCCAAGAAGTATCGGCTGATTGGTTACATGCTGAAGATCGTACCATTCCGCCCACCGCCCCTTTTCTAGTCCTATGTATCCCAATAATTGTTCTTGATTGTTCCAGAACTTATACGGGAAGCGCAGATAGAGCTTGTTAAGCAAACCCATGCCAAGCCGGCCAATAGCGGTTGTATGGCTCGCCGGCAAGCTGGGCGTGAACTTTATTACTCCTTTCTTCAGTACGCCTAAGGGGGTTGTAATAATTAATTTCGGGGCTGTATAAGTCCCATTGCTCGTCATGACGTTGACGGTCGTTTTGGCATAATTTATTTCAGTGACTATCGTAGAAAGCCGAATATCGAGCCCACTCGCAAGGTAGGAGGTGATTTGATCATAACCTTGAGTAATCAGTACATCCTGCCCTCCGAAATCAGAGTCCTGATCCCAATATTTCAAGGACATGACGCTGACATCAGCTGCGTAATCATGTTCAATCTCAGTATTCACTGAATATTGTATAGCCCGCTGCTCGAATGGCGTATAGGTCTTTGTCGCATTGATAGAATTAATAGTGACGCCAAGTGATTGATCCTGTTTAGCGGCCCGCTGGGCTTTACTGACCGCGGACATGAGCGTGCTGTAATTTTTATCTACGAGAGTATCTTCAGTATCCGTTATCTCACGGCCATCGTAATCATACCGCTGTATCGCATCGTAATTCGTTGGCGATGTCGCCAGATTCAGAGAGCTCGCGATGGCGGCGATGGGGTTTTTATTGACACCATGAATCCATGAGGCACCGAGGTCTAAGGGGACGCCAAGGGATCGATCCGTGACGGTGCGGCCTCCAATGGCGTTTTGTGCCTCCAGAAGAATCACCTTCTTCCCTTTTGATTGAAGGTCTTTTGCTGCCGCCAGTCCAGACATGCCGGCCCCAATCACAATGACATCGGCACTAAAGCCCGCTGCACGGGCCTTCCCGTAAGGATAAAGACTCAGCCCTGCAGCTGAAGCGATCGCTAATTTTATAAACTGTCTTTTGTTCTCATGAATGCTCACGCAAGGACTCCTAGATTTTGGGATGATTTACAAAGAGGTCAGTGATGCCTCATGAAACGTATTTGATCAGCAAGGGACCCCACCTACATCACCTCTTATGGCTTGCTTCATTCGATTTGGAAGGTCGCTCACATAATGCGGGGGGGCTTCGGTCACCGATTGGGCTCAAGAACCTATTCTTGAGTTGCTGATGACCCTGCTGGTCAATCCATACATCCATCACAAAAAACAACGGTTGCTTTTGATGGTTTCGGTCCACCATCACGAAACTTGCCACCACCGAAGATCCAAGATCTCGAACCGCCATTTTTGTAAGGATGACAGCTTTCAGCACCTTAGCATCCTTTGAACATGCGGCAAGCCACTCGGCTCGAGGCGTGGGATCATCGGCTGTTAGGGGGGTCCTTTGCTCAAAATCCTCCGTAAGCAATTCGTCAATTTTAGAACCATCCAAGCCCAATATCGCCATCGTCAAATTTGATTCAAGCTCACCGTAGATTTTGACCAGCCGGGTCATAGTTGGAACTTTGATAGGTTCCTCTGTGGCTTGAGATGATTGCACAGCATATAAGGCAAGGGCTAACACAATCGAAGCTCCCTTCGCCATCTTAGGAAGCACTTTAGGGACTTCAAAGATCATTGATCTTCAGTCCTTTTAGGGCCCAGCGCACATCGCTGCGATAGACCTTTCATCAAGGTCTGGACTGACATCCAGCGCCCGATTGATTGACCCAGTTTTGCTGCAGGAGGAAATCCCTCGCGCCAACCTTCATGTTAGCTTTTGCGTTGTTGGCGCGGTAAGTAGGTCCAAAGTTCCAATCACACAAGTCTCCATTTTCCCTTCCTTTCCCGTCATACCAAGCAGTCAGCTCAGGATCAGATGTCGTCGACAAGAGTTCCTTCACTAAACTATTCGCCATCCCATCGCCCCCCCCTTTCCCGTTGGGACCCACGGGTTGCGACTGACAGGACGTAGGACATCTTTCCGTATCACCGACGAAGGCGTATTTGATCTCGGATGTGGGGGTCTTCATATGGGAATGCCATGCACAATAGGTGTTGCAAAAGCCTGTTGTCTCATCAACATCCGAGGAAGTAAGAACGAAATAAATACCTTTCGGATCCTCTGGGAGTGCACTCCTCTTGAGAGTATCCTGCACAATAGATTCAACGTCATTATCCGATAAGGACTTCCCCTTTGAGTAGTCATCAAAGACTTCACCAGCGAAGAAAACAGGCCCTTTAATCGTTTGGCCTTCAAGATCATGATACGTGCTATTGGTCGCGAAGAGGGCGCTGTCACCGATCTGATTTGCTAAATCCCTTAAGATTCCATGCGCCGCTGGACTTTTGGTCCAGTCACCGTACCAAATGTAATAGATCTGTGTGGGGCCTACCATCAAAGGCCCCCCATGAAACTGAATTTGATGGCCATCCCCTATTGGCGCTGGGCTTCCAATGGGCGCAGCGACACCGTAGCCTTTCCCCGTGGGGACATTATCCTGATCGTGACTCTCCCTGACGCCCTGAGAATTCACATCGCCACAGATAAAGACGGCAAGAAGCAACAATAGAAAAGACACTGATCCTTGCACCTTCATGACAATCACCTTTTTAAAAATATCAGGCAAATAACTTAAGTTCCATCTTAACCAGGTTCAGATGAAGGATCATCAATCCTAAACCGCCTCGTATCCATTGATTTTTGAATAATCAATAAATCGATCATTGATAAAAGAACCCTTCAATCAGGCGATATTCTTCATCAACGCCTACTTATAGGTATAAATATTTTGAGGGGATGTCGTCGTTACCCCCCCAACCGTTATGGCAATGGGCACGGCACCTAAAATATGGGCCGGCGTCACCGCCGTGATACTCGTCGCACTGATGACTTTGAGCGACGTCACCGGCCCCCCCCCTACACTCACCGCCGTCGCACCAGTGAAATTCGTTCCTGTGAGGGCGATCGCTGTTCCACCCGCCGTGGTTCCCGTGTTCGGCGAGACTGACGTAATCGTCGGCGGAGGAACGCTATAGGTAAAGAGATTAGTCGATGAGGTCACCGTCCCTGAGGGCGTCGTCACCGCAATCGTCACAGGGCCCGCAGTCCGGGCCGCCGTCACCGCGGTAATGGTCGTCGCACTAGTGATGGTAAAGGACTTCACCGGGGTGCCGCCTAAGCTAACCGCCGTGGTCCCGGTGAAGTTCGTCCCCGTGATGGCGATCGTCGTGCCACCCGCCGTCGTTCCTGTGCTGGGTGATACCGCAGCAATCGTTGCAGGATCGCTATAGGTAAAGAGATTGGTCGATGAGGTCACGCTGCCCGCTGGCGTCGTCACCGCAATCGTCACAGGGCCCGCAGCATGCGCCGGCGTCACCGCCGTCAGGGTGGTCGCACTGGAGACACTGAACGACGTGACCGGGGTCCCACCCACACTCACCGCCGTCGCACCAGTCAAATTCGTGCCGGTAAGGGTAAGGGTCGTTCCGCCCGCGGTTGCTCCCACGTTCGGCGAAACCGCTGTGATCGTCGGCGGAGGAACGCTATAGGTAAAGAGATTAGTCGATGAGGTCACCGTCCCTGAGGGCGTCGTCACCGCAATCGTCACAGGGCCCGCAGTCCGGGCCGCCGTCACCGCGGTAATGGTC
>Ga0209084_1003285_pt1 | contig 11998 bp, 10 predicted proteins | sample C_130820_MF_Meta_FD_187309 | JGI IMG/M metagenome (GOLD analysis project Ga0209084, IMG submission 187309) | Freshwater microbial communities from Lake Croche, Canada to study carbon cycling - C_130820_MF_MetaG (SPAdes) (version 2) | ecosystem: Environmental > Aquatic > Freshwater > Lake... | reverse complement strand
GCTGTTTGAATGTCTGCAGCAACGATGCGGCCGCCCGGGCCACTGCCGGTGAGCTTGCTGAGGTCGATGCGCAACTCCTCGGCGAGCTTGCGCGCAAGTGGCGATACTTTGATGCGATCCGAGTCACATGCCACAGGCGGTGGCGTGGGTGTCGCTTCTGCTACGCACACTGGGGTAGCCGCAGCTGGCGGTGCCAGCGGACTGGATAGAGAAGTTGCGGCGGCGCTGGTAGAGCCGACTGCCAGACCATTGAGGACTGCTAGAACACTGCCAATGGTGGCTTTTTGTCCCTCCTCGATGAGGATATGAGTGAGGATGCCATCATCGAATGCTTCCATTTCCATGGTCGCTTTATCTGTTTCGATCTCGGCCAGGATGTCACCAATCTCAATGGTATCACCGACTTGTTTGTGCCATTTGAGGAGGGTTCCCTCGGTCATGGTATCCGAGAGTTTAGGCATATCAATATTCACAGGCATGGCTATTAGGGGGGGGTGGGCTTGGGGCAAGATGGAGCAAAGAGAAGATATTTCCAGCCTTTTTACCGCTGGGAAGGTGACGAAAAAAGCGCGGCGTGCCAAGGCAGCACCGCGCTTTGAAATTGTTGTTGGGGATGCCGGATCAGGGAGTGGCTTTCTTTTCCTCAAGAGGCAGCGCACGCATGGTCGGCATCAAGCCGATATTGGGGCTGCCGGACGAGCCTTGTGCACTGCTCATTCTCAAAGTTTCTTCGGAGGTGCTGCCACCGCTATCCTTTTTCGGGCAGTACATCTGGACGTTAGGCCCACTACTGATCCGCACTTTTTTGGTGACGGTCTTGTAGCGCGGAACTTTCTTGGTGACGGTGACAACCAGCCCTTCTTTGCAGCTCTTAGTGCCACCCTTGACCAGAACTTGCTCGGTGACGGTATCGTAGCCCCATGTTTTCACTTGATAGGTTTCAGTGCGATAGCCATCGGTGTTGTTATGTTTACCGAACATCGAGCAACAGGAGGAAAGGCCGAGGGCAGCGCCAGCTAGGGCAACAAGCATGAATAAATTTTTCATGGGCGATTAATTGGTGGTTAGGTTTGAAGAGGAGCAGCTTGGATTACATGCAGCAGCACGAGGCAAGGCTAAAAACACCGATGACTAAAGCGGTGATAGAGAGGAAATGCTGCATGGCGGCGGTATGGTAGAAAGCCTGCGAGACTTGGCAATGAAAAAGACCCGCGAATTGGAAATTCAAGTACAACGGTGAAATCTAGGGCTAAGTGAGCGGTTTGCGGCCAGCGCAACCCGGCTAATCACTAGAACGTTAGGACCTTGGCGACGATTCGCTGGGGATTGGGCAATTGCTCATGTTCGATATGCGGCGAGTAAATTGCCGGTGCATCGATCGAACAAACGCGCTTGATTGGGGCATCCAAGGCATCGAAGGCGTGTTCCTGAATGAGCATGCCAACCATGGCCGAGACCCCGCCAAAGGGTTTGGATTCATCGACTAGAACGACGCGGTGAGTCTTGCGCACGGTCTTGAGAATGGCGTCTTGATCCAGCGGGCGGATCGAGCGCAAGTCGAGAACCTCACAACGGATGCCATGTTCGGCCTCGAGGATCTCCGCAGCGGCCAGGCTTTGGATCACGGAGCGGCCGTGGGCGATGAGGGACACATCAGTGCCCTCGCGTTTGATATCGGCCAAGCCCAGCGGGACGAGGTGGTCGCCGTCTTCCAAATCAGGCACCTCGCCGGTATTGCCATAGAGCAGGGTATTTTCCATCACATACACTGGATCGTTGTCGCGGATGGCGGCTTTGATTAGACCTTTGGCATCCGCTGGGGTTGCTGGAACGCAGACTTTGAGGCCGGGAAAGGCCGCAAACATCGCCTCGGGAACGTGTGAGTGGGTGGCTCCCACTCCCGTGCCACCATTGGCCGGACCGCGCACCACAATCGGGCAGTGGCAAAGACCGCCAGACATGTACCGCATACAGGCCGCGTTGTTGACGAGTTGATCGAACGCCACCGAGTGGAACGACCAGAACATGAGTTCCATCACCGGACGCACGCCAAGCATCGAGGCGCCGATGCCCATGCCAATAAAGCCGGCCTCGGAAATCGGCGTGTCAAAAATCCGCTTGCTGCCCCATTTTTTCCACAGGCCCTCGGTGACTTTGTAGGCCCCGTTGTATTGGGCGACTTCCTCGCCCATGATAACCACGTTAGGATCGCGGGCGAGTTCTTCATCAAGGCCTTCGCGAAGGGCCGCGCGGTAAGTAAGGGTACGGGACATGGTTGCCTAAAAAAATCCTGTTGGGGTTGAATTACTAGATCTATAGTAAGAGCTTAGTCGTTGAAGAAATGGCGGCCGATTTGTGCGGCCGGGGTGTTGTGATCGGTTTCCCAGTACACGTCGGTGCTGATATCGGCGAGGGTTGGGATCGGTGCCTCATCTGCAAACTTAACCGCGGCAGCGGCTTCCTCGGCCGCCGCTAGCTGGATGGCGTCGGCACTGGCTTCAGTGAGCAAGCCTTCGCTGAGTAGGCGACGGCGCAGCAGGCTGATGGGGTCGTGATTTTGTTTGTAGTTCTCGATTTCCTCCGGCGTGCGGTACTTTTTGGCGTTGGCGTCGGCAACACTGTGGCCGTAGTAACGATAGGTATCAATCTCGAGAAGGGTGGGCTTGTGCTGCTTGCGGGCACGCTCCATGGCCACGTGGGTTTTGGCCCGCACCTCATACACGTCGGAGCCGTCGATGACGTCCCAAGCGATGCCATAGGCCTCGGCACGTTGCGCGAGACAGCCGGTGTAGGCCGACGAGCGCTCTTGGGAGGTGCCCATCGAGTAGCCGTTGTTCTCAATCACGAAAACAACGGGGATTTCAAATAATCCGGATAGGTTGAGTGATTCATGGAAGGTGCCTTGATTGACCGCACCATCACCGAGGTAACACAGGCAGCAGCCTTCGCGCTCGAGGTATTTGAGACCGAAGGCGAGGCCGAGGCCCAGCGGCGTCTGACCGGCGACGATGCCATGGCCGCCCCAGAAGTTTTTGTCGGGCGCGAAAAAGTGCATGGACCCGCCCTTGCCCTTGGAGCAACCGGTTTGTTTGCCGAACATTTCGGCCATGCACTCGTTCATGCCCATGCCGACGGCCAGGGCATGGCCGTGATCGCGGTAGGCGGTGATGAAGTGGTCGTCAGGTCCGGCCAGGGAAATGGTGCCGACGGCGACGGCTTCCTGCCCGATGTAGAGGTGGAGGAAACCACCCATTTTACCGGCGTTGTAATACTTGAGGGCCGCTTGCTCAAAGCGGCGGATGCGCACCATCAGGGTGAAAAGGCCGATTTTTTCATCGGTGCTGAGGCTTTGATTGACGGCTGAGTTGCCGAAATCGAGGGTGGGCAGGGAAGCGCTGGACATGAGGCGATGGGCGAGGGTGATTCAATGGGCCGGGGCGGAAGTGGCAGCGGAGGAGCCAACAAAGCGTGGCAGGCAGATTCGGGCGCTGAGGAAAATCCCGGTGAACAGGAGGTTGGCGGCAGCAAAATTGCGCAGGAACACCCAAGAAGGAACTGGTGCGCCGGCTGCGCCAGTCCACAGTGATTGGAGCAGGCCGCCGAGGGTTTTGGCGTAGCGCGGATCAAACAGCCAGGCCGCCCCATTGGTCAGAAGATGAAAACTCAGCGCCGCCGTCAGCGAGCCAAGCAATACCGTCGGCAGGCCGCGGCTGGCCAGCGACTTGCCAATACTGAAGGTGAGCCCAAAGGCAAGCAGGGTGCAGCCGAAAACGAGTGGGTCGCTCACCGGGCCGCTTTGGAACAAGCCCGGCAGTGGGTAGCTGATGATCCAGACCGCGAGTGGTAGTATAAAACCGCGCCAACCGCCAGCCATCAGGGCACCACAGAAGAACAGAGCCGCCAGCGGCTGGAAATTTGGCATCGTCTCGGGAAACGCGGCACCGAGGATGCGAAACACCAGGAGCAAACCGAGGATGAGGAGAAGTGGTAGCGTGCGCTGCATGGCCGAGACTATGACGGCTTTCCCTCAATATGCCAAAGGAAATTTTGATGGAGATAGGACAAAAATCGCACCTGGGTTAAGCGGGGTCGAGTCACCTCGCAATCTGCGCGAGAACCCCGCGTGTGGCGGTCAATCGAGGCGATGAAATCACAGAAACACGGATGGCCTAGACTATGGCAACCGTTGGGAAACGCCTCAGCCTCTCGCGCATAGGCTTATCACGGGCTGCCAGCTTCCAGAATGTTCCACGTGGAACACCCGCGGTATCGGTGCTTGAGTGGTCGACGCCACACGCTATGCTGCGCGCCGGAAGATGTTTAGATACCCCAAAGCTTACGATGTGATTGTCATTGGTGCCGGCCACGCCGGGGTGGAGGCCGCCTTGGCGGCGGCTCGGCTCGGCTGCGAGGTGGCCTTGCTCAGTCAGAACCTCGACACCATCGGCCAGATGTCGTGCAACCCGGCCATCGGGGGCCTGGCCAAAGGTCATCTGGTGCGTGAAATCGATGCCCTCGGCGGTGCGATGGGCCTCAACACCGACGCCACCGCCATCCAGTGGCGCCTACTGAACGCCTCCAAGGGTCCGTCAGTCCGCGCGCCGCGGGCACAGTGCGATAAGAAAGCTTACCAATTCCGACTCAAGCGCCTTCTGGAGGAAACCCCGGGGGTAGACCTGCACCAAGCCAATGTGGCCGATCTGCTGGTGGTGGACGGGCGCATTACAGGGGTGACCAGCTCCTTGGGCATGGAGATTGCCGGTCGTTCGGTGATCCTGAGTGCCGGCACCTTCATGCGCGGTCTGATGCACGTCGGCCTGCGCAGCGAGAAAGGTGGCCGAATGGGGGACGCCAGTTCCAGCGTATCGGACGCCTTGCGGCGGCTGGGATTCCATGTCGAACGCTTCAAAACCGGCACGCCCTGCCGCCTCAACGGCCGCTCGCTGGATTTGACCCGCTGCGAGCGCCAGGATGGGGACAGCCCGGTGCCGCACTTCAGTTTTATGGCCGACACTTTGGAGCGCGGGCCAGATGACCTGTTCACGCTCAACCCCTGGGGTGATCCGAAGTTCCACGTGGAACAAATTCCGTGTTGGATTACCCACACCAACCCGGCGACCCATGAGATCATCCGCAACAACCTCGACCAATCGCCGATGTATTGCGGGATCATCGAGGGGGTGGGGCCGCGCTATTGTCCGTCAATCGAGGACAAGGTCGTGCGTTTTGCCGAAAAGGAGCGGCATCAGATTTTTCTCGAACCGGAGGGCCGCCACACGCTCGAGTACTACGTCAACGGCGTTTCCACCTCCTTGCCCTACGCCGTCCAGCTCGCTTTCCTGCGCAGCATTCAAGGCCTGGAAAATTGCGAGATCCTGCGCCCCGGCTACGCGGTCGAGTACGACTACTGCCCGCCGACCCAGCTGCGGCCGACCCTGGAGACCAAGCGGGTGGAGGGGCTGTATTTTGCCGGGCAGATCAATGGCACCTCGGGCTATGAGGAAGCGGCAGGGCAGGGCTTGATGGCCGGGGCCAACGCCGCCCTCAAGGTACTCGGCAAACCCCCGTGGATTCTCGGCCGCGATGAGGCGTACCTCGGGGTGATGGTCGATGATTTGGTCACCCGCGGCTGCACCGAGCCCTACCGGATGTTCACCAGTCGCGCCGAGTACCGCTTGTTGCTGCGCCAGGATAATGCCGACCTGCGCCTCACCCCCGTGGCGGCCGCCATTGGCCTCGTCGGCGGCGAGCGGCTGCGGCGGGTCACCGACAAGCTCGCCGCCATGGCCCGCGCCGATACCTGGGTGCGCCAAACCCCGCACGAGGGCGTCAAACTCGACCTCTGGCTGCGGCGCAGCGAAAATTCCTGGCTCTCCCTGCCCACCGAGCTGCGCAACGAGTTTCCCGACGACCTCTGGCCACTCATCGAGACCAATTTCAAGTATGAAGGCCATCTTGGACGTCAGCAGAACCAAATCGACCGCATGGCCCGCCAGGAGGACAAGCGCCTGCCTGAGGCCATCGATTACGCGGCTATTCGCGGCCTCAAGCAAGAGGCGCAAGTGCGCTTCACGGAAATCCGCCCAACCACCCTCGGTCAAGCCGGGCGCATCCCAGGCATCACCCCCGCAGACCTCGCCATCCTCATGGTATGGCTCGAAAAATCCGCCAGGGAAGGGTGAATAGCAGGCTTGGACTGCCCCGAATGCCCGCGCAGGCATAACCCTCCCGAGAAACTTGACCCGGCTGGGGCCCCTTATGGAGCGACGACCTTATTGTCCTCGTGCGGAAGGTCCGGCCATGAAATAGACCCATGACGGGTCACCATTCCGCTACCGCCACACGCATGTGGTGGCTCCTTAGCCTGAGGTGACTGCAGCTGCCACAAACACATAACTCTTTTTTAATCCGTGGCTTCTATAGCCCTTTCTAGGGCATAGATGCGCCGCTACAATGCGGCAGATTCATTGGCAGCGGCGGTCATAGACGCGCCGCTACAATGCTTCAGATAGATTCGCCTCGCTGCTTGTGGCGTCGGGCCTAAAGTGGAAACCCCAATGCCAAAAACTAACCTAACCAATTTTTGTATGTCTCTGGAAATAAGCTAGTTTCGAACGATCTTATGGATCTGATGACGGAAAAGCTTGTAGCGGAAAATAGATTTGCCTAACGTTAGGGTTATGAATGTACAAAAGCCCGCCACGAGTTTGGATCTGCTGGGGAATCCGCCGGACCGCTCGCTGGTTTTGGGAGGTCCGCTATTCCAGTTGTTGCGTCTGGCGCCCTTGGCTAACAATGCCCTGCAGTTGCTGCGCACGATGCGCATCGTGCCTCTATTCAAGGATGCGGTCATCCGCTTGGCAGTCCTAACCCTGCTGCCCCTCGCACCGCTACGGCTTACTTTGATGCCACGGGAAGAAATCCCCAAAAAATCGTTTTTGATAGTGCTCTAACACAACATTCCCGACCAGCTGGCTATGACTCGCCACCCGCACATGATGCCCCCCGCCACAGCTCCAGCGTCGCCCACCACCAGCCCCCCATGCCAGGCCAGGGTATTCGTGGTGGATGACGATGTGGCGTTTTTGCGGGCGGTGTCACGCTTGCTGCGTGCGGCGGGCTTCCGGGTGGTGATGCACAACTCGGCGGCGGAGTTGCTGGCGGATTTGCGACCGGATACGCAGGGTTGTGTGATCAGCGACCTAATGATGCCAGATATGGATGGGTGGGCCTTGCAGGCGGCCCTGCACCAAGCGGACAGCCTTTTGCCGCTGGTCTTTCTCACTGGTCACGGGGACGTTGCTACCTGCGTGCATGCTATGCGGGCCGGGGCCGAGGATTTTTTAACCAAAGAAGCACCTCAGGAAGCGTGGCTCGCAGCGGTGGCACGCGCCTTGGCCCGCAACCAGCTGGAGTTGGCCCGGCAAGCCCAGCTGCGGGCATTGCGCCGGCCATTCGAGTTGCTAACTGCCCGCGAATGCGAAGTGCTGCAGCATGTTGTGGATGGCCAGCTCAACAAACAAATCTCCGCCGATCTCAGCATCCACGAGCGCACTGTGAAGCTGCATCGCACCCATATCACCACCAAACTAGGCGTCCGCTCAGTGGCCGAACTCACCCGCATGGTTCAGGCGGCCGGGGTCTTCCCACAGGTTACAACCAGCGCGGAAATCTAACGATATTTTCAACTCGAAGTCTGCGATTGAAGTCCCGCAATGAGCATAGGAATTCCAATCTGTGAAATCCGTGTAATCTGTGGTTAATCTATCCGGCTCCTAGGATCAAACATCAGCGTTCGGGTGCAACCTTCCCCAAAGGGCAGTAGACGCCACACTGGGTTTATCAGAAGGTGGCGCTCGTTTTGATAAGTGCCACCGCCTTTCCCCATCTGTCAATAATCGCAAATTCTAACAATAATGAAATCTCGAGGTCCATTCAGCAAGTTTCCCAGTCAACCCATGCGCCGAATTTTTGCTATTGTATGCGTCGCGGCACTCCTGCCGGATTCGCCCGTCGTGTTCGGGCAGGCCGCTCAGGAACCGCTGCCGGCCAACTCCTCCCAGGTAGCACCAAAAATTCCCAACGACGCATTGGATTCGCTGGTTGCACCGATCGCGCTGTATCCCGACCCTTTGCTGAGCCAGACGCTGGTGGCCTCAACCTATCCGTTAGAAATTATTCAGCTGCAACAGTGGGTGGATAGAAACAAGTCGCTCAAGGGCAAGGCACTGGCCGATGCCGTGCAAAAACAAAACTGGGATCCAAGTATTCAGGCGATGGTTGCTTTGCCAGATGTGGTGCAGCGTCTGGCAGGAAATATTCAGTGGACCACGAATCTAGGAAATGCCTTTCTGGCGCAGCAGGCCGATGTGATGGCCGCGGTCCAGCGTATGCGCCTGAAAGCCCAGACAACGGGAAGTCTAACAACAAGCGCGGAGCAGAAAGTGGCAACCCAAGTCGTCGAGGGCGGCAAACAGGTAATCGTCATCGAGCAGGTCAGCCCTGAGGTGGTTTATATCCCCTCTTATGATCCGCTGGTGGTGTATGGCACGCCCGCTTATCCTTATCCATCCTATAACTATCCAGGGTACGTGCCAGGGACGGGGCTTGCGTTCGGGGCGGGGCTCGTCCTGGGAGCCGCGTGGGGCGGAGGCTGGGGTTATCATTGTGGCTGGGGCGGCGGCACCGTCAATGTCAACTACAACAACGCCTACCTCAGCCACTACAATCAGATTAACCATATCAATCGGGCCCAGGCAGGAGGCAATTGGCAGCACCAGCCGGCACATCGCGGCGGTGCTCCGTATGGTCCTGGTGGTGTCGGTGGTGTCGGTGGTGTCGGTGGTGTCGGTGGTGTCGGTGGTGTCGGTGGTGTCGGTGGTGTCGGTGGCGTCGGTGGCGTCGGTGGCGTGGGAACCAAGCCTGGGGGAGTCGGTGGTGTGGGTGGCGCGGGAGTCAAGCCTGGTGGGGTGGGCGGTACTGGACGCCCCGGTGGAGTTGGTGGTGTTGGCGGCGTGGGAGCCAAGCCTGGTGACGTGGGCGGAGTTGGGGGCGCAGGAGCTAAGCCCAGCACCCTGCCAGCTAGCAAACCCGGTGGAGGCAACAGCATCGGCAACCGCAGCGTGTCTCCGGGCTCAGGTTATGGTGCCAGCAGGAGTGCTTTTGAAGGCAGCAGTGCCAGTGGGAGCGCCGCGCGCGCCAGCAGTTCCAGGGGTGCCGGCAGCATGGGTGGCGGCTTTAGCCGCGGTGGGGGCGGTGGGGGCGGCAGCCGCGCTGGTGGTGGTGGCAGCAGCCGTGGAGGTGGCGGAGGCCGCCGCTAATGGCCATCAGCCGACCGATTAGGAGAACCCCAACAATTAGAAACTATAACATTATGCATGCGTCGAAACAGTTGATTTCAGCGATCCTCACTTCCGGCTTGCTCTGCCTCGTCGGGCAGGCGGCAACCCCGGCGGGAAACAAGATGCCAGCTAAGGGCGGAAAGGCAGCGGCGGCAGTGGTAAAGCCCAAGCAAAAGGAGTTTGATAACCCACAGCAGGCGGCTGATAGCCTGGTGCAGGCCGCGGCCGCCTTCGAGGTACCTGCCCTGAGAGAGATTCTTGGCCCGGCTAGCGATGACATTATTGCCTCGGAAGATCCCGTAATGGACAAGCAACGGGCGCTCGCGTTTGTCGCAAAGGCCAAGGAAAAGCAGGCGCTGGAAATCGATCCAAATCATCCGGACAAGGCCGTGCTTGCGGTTGGGGAGGATGCCTTCCCGCTACCCATTCCACTCGTCAGGAAAAACGACAAATGGACCTTCGACACCAAGGCGGGAGTTAGGGAAATTCTGCTGCGGCGCATCGGTGCTAACGAGTTGGATGCCATCGCCATCTGTCACGGATTCGTCGAGGCACAGCACGAATACGCTAGGGAAAAACACGATGACTCCATCGTCAACCAGTATGCCCAGCGCATCATTAGCACAGCGGGGAAACAGGATGGCCTGGCGTGGCAGAATACCGATGGCACTTGGGCTGGCCCTGTGGGCGAGGGTGTTGCCAAGGCACTGGAGCAAGGTTACGCCAATCAAGACAAGCCTCAACCGTATCATGGCTATTACTTCAAAGTGCTCACCCGTCAAGGCCCTGCGGCACCCATGGGCCAAATGGACTTTATGATTGGAAAAGCCATGCTTGGCGGGTTCGCGCTCGCGGCCACGCCTGCCGAGTACCACGTTACCGGCGTTAAGACCTTCATCGTAAGCCACTCCGGCGTCGTTTATGAAAAAGATTTGGGTGCCAAAAGCCTCAATCTGTTCCAACAATTGGATCGTTACAATCCTGACAAATCTTGGCAGGTCACGGCAGATGAGTGGTGAAAGAGAGGCAGCGGGTGGCAGCGGGTGGCAGCGGGTGGCAGCGGCGTCCCCGCCGCAGGCCGTACTCGCCGCGTCTCGCGGCGAGTTACCAGCCGCAGCTTGTGCCGCAGCCCTCACGGCCCCGAGGTTCACAACACGGAGCTCGACCTCAAGGCAGCCACGGGGCCGAGCCAGCCCAATTCCCTCGAGTTGCTGTCAGGCTACGCAGCAGTGCAAGAGTTTCTGGCGCATTCTAGCGGCGTGGCGATGACCGCCTCTGACCATGATCTGCCAATGCACGCGCCTATTCGAGAAACGCTATCTCACTCACAGCGACCTTGACACATATCCGGGAAAATCCAATTCTTCAATCGCTATGGGATTTCCGCCCCTTGCCGCGCCTGCTTTTCAACCATTGATTCCCACTGCTTGTTGCCACTGACCACTGTCCATTGTTCCATGCCTAACCAAAACTCCCCCACCGTAATGATTCAGTCCATGCTTATACAACAATTCGTCGTCGAGCCTAACACGGCTGTGAATCTCAAAAATTTCGTGACCGACTGGACGGAAACCGACGAGGCCCAAGAACTCGGCAAGGACGTTATCAAGGAGCGGGCGGCGGAAATTCTAGCGGAAAGCCGTAAGCAACTTGATGCCTCCCAAGAACTGCTCTATGCCAGTGACACCCACTCGGTGCTGCTCATTTTCCAAGCAATGGATGCCGCTGGCAAGGACGGCACCATCCGCCACGTCATGTCTGGCGTTAACCCTCAGGGCTGTCAGGTCTTTAGTTTCAAGAAACCTTCCGCCGAGGAACTAGATCACAATTTCCTCTGGCGATACATGAAGGCGCTGCCCGAGCGCGGCCGCATCGGTATTTTCAACCGCTCGTATTATGAGGATGTGCTCGTCGTCAAAGTCCATCCGGAATGGCTCGGGCCGGGCCAACCCGCCGACCCCAACGCGAAGTTCTGGGAAAAACGTTACGAGGATATCAATAACTTCGAGAAACACCTCGCTCGCAACGGCACGCTGGTGCTCAAGTTTTTCCTCCATCTGTCAAAAGGCGAGCAGAAGCGCCGCTTTCTCGAGCGGCTCAATAATCCCGACAAACACTGGAAATTCTCCGAGGCCGATATGGCGGAACGCGACCACTGGAAAGACTATCAACAAGCGTTTGAGGAGGCTCTCAGCGCCACCAGCACCAAGCGCGCCCCGTGGCATGTCATCCCCGCCGACCGCAAGTACGTGGCCCGCGCCTTGGTGGCGGACATCGTGACTACGGCCATTCAGGATCTGGGCCTGAAATACCCCAAGGTGTCGCCGGACAAGCTGGCCAAGCTGGAGGTGGCCCGCGCGCAACTCGAGGGCAAGAATTCCGCCGAAACCGAGGAGGCGCAGGCGTCCTAACCGGTTATCTCATGGTCTGCCGTGGTGACTTCAACAGCCGGTTTCAAACCACTGATGATGCGGATTTGAAGGTTACAAGATATCCGACTAGCAGCCGAGGCTCAGACACCCTGACATCCGGGGAAATGGTATGATATCACGCGCAAATCCCTGGCAGTCCACAGCAGCCCCTTCGCGCCGCTTCCGCTGCCCCTCATCGTCCGCGCACCATCCTTGCGCTTGGCGCTAAACCGCTCCCTCGCCCGC
>Ga0209084_1003282_pt1 | contig 12007 bp, 16 predicted proteins | sample C_130820_MF_Meta_FD_187309 | JGI IMG/M metagenome (GOLD analysis project Ga0209084, IMG submission 187309) | Freshwater microbial communities from Lake Croche, Canada to study carbon cycling - C_130820_MF_MetaG (SPAdes) (version 2) | ecosystem: Environmental > Aquatic > Freshwater > Lake... | reverse complement strand
AGGAGTGTGACGTCCAAAAGCCTTCTTGTAGTTACGAGCAGCCACGCTAGGTACGTGGTTGAAGTTGATGTTGTCCCAGTCGTTGGCACACATTTGTGATTCAACAACCCGGGTCAAAGCCACCAAACTCTTACGGTAGAACTTTGGGCTCATTCCGAAGAACTCACGAACTTCTGCTGCGATCTTGCCCTTACGTGGAGTCCACTTGGCAGCAAGGCCGTTACTGGCACGTAGAGCATCGCCCAACATGGTGTAAGCAGCAGTCTTCAACGCAGGAGTTTGAAAGACAAAGATGTCATCCCAACGACCCACTTCAGGTACCTTACGTAGCAAAGCCAGTGCGGCATCTGGGTCAGTCTTTTCTAGATGTACTAGAATTGAACGGAACAATTCCCGTTCGCCTGCTCCACCACGGACATCACGTGCCCATTGTGCGATACGTAGAGCCATGTCAAAGTTTTCAACATAGGCCGCAGTGAATGCAGGTACAATGTCCTTACCACGGCTTGCACCAATGTTGTAGAACAGATCAACACACCGGTTAGCGGTTGATTCACGAGCCTTCATGCCATTGGCAGTACGGGCTTCTTGGTTAGCAATTGCAGTTACAAATGCGTTCATTTTAATTACCTTTCAGAATGTATTTTATTTTCGATATACGTGAAAAATTGATTGCTGTTAACATTCTATTATTCAACAGGATAGTTTGTGTCGATTTGATTTCACAGGATCTCCACACCTGCTTGATAGTCTGTGAAGTTATCTCTGACCATCATCCATAGTTTATATGAGTTGCTGAACCTATCCTAAAACCCGCTGTTAATTTCTTAACATGTCGTAATTATATACGAGTTCTTATTTATGGTCAATGGGCAATTAGCCCAAAATACTAGATTTCCCGGTTGGGATGCGTGGGTAACTTTCGAGTTAACCAATCTAATTCAGTCCGCCCGGGATTAGGTTCATACCAACCTTTTTTACCACCATATATGTTACTGATGCTGGTAAAAAATTCTTCAAACATGGGCCCAACTTTATCAAACAAGAAGTTTTCTCCCCATTCTCTACAGTTCTTGGGATTAATTGTTCCAATGTTTTTAGCGGCCCAAAGTATATGGTCAAAGGTGCGGCAACGGTATCCGGTTACCCCATGTAGATTTAACTCGCCAAAGCAGGCCCAATCTGTACTGATGACGGGAGTTCCACTCAGCATGCTTTCAATTTGTACGCCACCAAATGGTTCACCGTACAAGGTCATAACAAATTGTCCACGTGCGCGACTCATGAGTTGGCGACGTGTTTCTACATCAGCGTAACCTATTAGTTCCACGTGATCGGGTACGCGGTCATAGCCCATATGGGAAATACTACCTTGTCCTGCAATCTTTAATTTAGCACCAATGGCTGCGGTTGCTTGAATGGCAATGTGTGTGCCTTTATGTTCACCAACTCGTCCCAAGTAAAGAAAGTAATCATCTTTTTCTTCATTGTAGTCAAAGTCGTTGGTATCAAAGTAATTAGGGATAACTGCGTCATACCAGCTATACTTTCCGGGGCCAGATACTGCCTCCATACCAAACCAAGCAGCCATGATACTTTGGCTTTCAAATACTCGATATGGCGCAAACACACCACCAGGATAACCAATACCGGGCTCTACTACCAACATGTCTGGATGTGCATCAGCGACTGTTTTGTGTCCCCATCCCCAGAAACATAATAAGAAGTCGCCTTTTTGTTTTCTAGTGCCAATTTCCTTAATGGCATTGGCATAAAATTGTTTATAAGCTGCATCGCCTAGATCGTATTTAAATGTATTGGCACGCCAGTCATGATCTCCGTATGCTTCGTTTAGCACCGCATCATCAGTAACACCTACATTTTCATCACATGCAACTTGACTATTTTCGTGTCCGTAGTGTATGATGGTGTGCCCTCGGGCTTTCATCATGTCACAGAACTTAACTACCTTCTGTGTAAATGCACAAGCTACATAATCTTTATTTGAAATGGTGTGTGGTACACCTAATACGTGGAATCTAAATTTCATAAAACAACCTTTTTAAATTACTAACATTTGATCAATGTAGGGGTGTCGAGTAATACGCTCAACAACTGCTACTATTTCATAACAACCTTGACTGTGTTCAAACGCCGATAGTGAATAGTCAAATCCCATATCATTGTCGTACAGTCCCCGTAGTCGCCATTCGCCAAAAGGCAATCCTTTTTCAATATCTGCTAGCAGGGTGCTAGGCATATAAAATCGCAAATGATTGTGTCCTGCATAGGTGCTGGGCAACGTCATTTTCTTTTCGTATAACTGTTGGTGTGGTACTGCAATAACAAGGAATCCACCAACTCGCAATACACGAAACCATTCTGCCAGTGCAGCTGGCGCATTAGGTACATGTTCTAAGCAATGACTAGAGTACACTGTATCTTGGCTGGCATTGGGAAATGGTAAATGCACGCCATCATAGCCGGGATAGTCTTGGTCAATACCAATTGCATTTTCAGTAATAGGCACACAGCCGCCGCGTCCTGCATAACCAATTTCAATGATGTTGTCACCACCAAAATACCTGTTCATAAATCCAGAATCCACTAAGTGGCGATAACTTTTGCTGGTTTCGTGCCCAACCGTACGGTTGAGATTAAATGTTTTTGTCATCATGTATTATTGCATATTGCTAATTGAAAAGCAAGTTTATTTTTCTACTAGTATTTACTGTTTATAAATATTCAGTGAAAAATAACTTTGACTTCTACGTTTATAATCCCAATAGTGGCCTGGGCGATTGTATATCATGTTTCAATACCAATAATGCCGTATGGTCGCCAAGTCCTCATTTTAACGTACTTAAAAAATACTCTAGTATTCCTACTTTAGAGTCCCCAATTGGGAATGGACTAGGTATACATGGCTTAGTGGAAATAGACATTGGTATTGATCATTTGTTTAACCGAGTGCGTGTAGCTACCGGATTAGATCCATTACTGGAACCCAAAGCTATACTAGATTTAATCAATTATCAACCTGTCAAAAATAACATTGCTTTTAGTTTTGATGTGGGTGTTGGTGTGGCATCACAAATAGAATTACATCCAAGACCAAGAGAACTGTATCCCGAGCACAGAGCCACAGTACAGGAATTTATTTCAAAGAACTGTGATCGATTTAATTTTATTGAAGTAGGTACAAAATCACATGGATTTAATGATACTGTTGTACAAACTGGTATTGGGTTAGATGCAACTATTAACCTACTATCACAATGCCGTTACTACTTTGGCATGCACTCGGGATTGATGCATTTAGCAACTGCTATTGGATTGCGATCTAATATCATTATTAACTTTCCATCTATTGCCAGGATGCATCAGCGGCCCGCGGTATTTAATCCCTCAGACAAGATGGAATGGGAACGGTCTTGGTTATACCCACAACATAGATACCTACATGAGGATGAAGTAGGTAATGAATATGCTATCACTGTGGACAGTTTAGAATCACTGTGGCGGTAACACGTACCAGTCGTCTACATCGGATATTTCAGTGTACTTGCGTTGGTAGCCTTTTGATGTCAATAAATTATAGATACTGTTACGCATGGGTGTAAAATTATGCTCGCATGTGATAACTTTGATTTTATATCTATCAAAATCAAAGCTGTTCAAAATATCAAACTCACTGCCCTCAGTGTCAATACTCAAATAGTCTATTTCGTTGGGTGCATTGAATTTGTTTAATAGGTCATTTAATGAAACTGTGTCAACTGTGTAATGCTTGCCGCCCATCCTAGAGTGTGCCCACATGTCGTGGTTGCTAAATTCTTCAATACAAGATAAATCAGGAACTGTGGTTTCATTAAAGGTCAATTGCGCCCCTGATTCTTTCCACACGCATCTGGTGTCAATGTGGCATTTACGATTTTTAAGTAAATCTTGATGCCAATTACGCCCCGGCTCAGCTAATATACCAGTCCATCCGAATACAGTTTCTAGTAGCCACGAGTTGCTGATGTCTTTGCCATTAGTGGCACCAAATTCAACAAAGTAACCATTTTGTTTAAACTCTAATTCGGACAAGACAAAAACATCTTGTCGATGTTGTGACATGGCATGTCCCGAGAATACCTCAACCAAGTCAAGGTTGCGTATTTGTTGTGGTGTTAGTTTATCCATAATTTAAAAGTATTGTGCGTTGGGGCGTGGAAAGTAGCACTCGTTCATGTAGTTTGGTACTACCTTATTAATTTCCAAAGAAGTTGTTTTGCCTAGGCCTGTTGCTAAACTGTATGCAAATCCTTGATTTCCTACAAACAAGTCGGCACCATTAATAACACTGGCCAATTCCAAAAAGTCCTGTACTGGCCGATATCTTACATTAACTCTAAATGTTTTTACAAACTCGTCATGTTCGGGTTTGGTTCCAACAAACACTGCCACGCTAGCTAGATCAATTTGGTCAACTAATTCTCGCCAAGCACCCTCACCATTGGGTGGTAGGTACCTGTTGCTACGAGTTATAACAACTGGGGCTTCGCGTATAACATCAGCTTCAAGCCAGGGATTGTCGTAATCAGAATCTGAAAAAGGAATTTTAAAAGTTCTATGATAGGCCTCTAGTATATTGCCTTCAAAGCTGCGATATATTACTCCACGGAATTCATCTAGGTCAATGCTGGTAGCAGCATCACCTTGTCGCCACGTGGATACTTCATTGATGTAGGGTTGGCGTTCTAGTAAAGGTTTTAACCAAGCAAAGTCCTGCATGGTAAAGCGCCCACGATGTGCAGGATCAACATCACCACGTATATAACCATACTTGGATACACAATTTTCGATATTTTCAATTGCCACTTTGTAGTGACCACCGCCCATCTTTCTAACCAAGTACAGACTGTAGATCAAATCTCCAGTGGTACCGGAATGCTTGTATGTTAACATATTAAGGTTTTTAATCTTTCAATTATATTGTCCGCCGAGAATCTACGAGTACACTCGTCATCGCCGCGGCCGCAATGGTATTCTGTAACCGGTGCCGGTAAGCGCTCAACACAACCATAACAATCAATTGCACTGGCAATATTGATGTGCGGAACTTTACGATTCTTTGGTTCCCTGTATTCAGCACGAACACTGGTAAACAATCCAACAATAGGAGTATTAGTAGTGGATGCAATATGCACTGGTCCTGCATCTACGCCAACAAATGCCCGGGCTCGTGAGATTAGTGCAGCAGTTTCGTGCAATGATAATTTTTTAGTTAAATTATACAGATGCCCATCAATAGTGCCAAAACTGTAATCAAATTCTCCGCCAATTTGCACCACTGCGTGTCCAGTTAATCCAATGATTTTACTAGACAGTTCTATATAAAAATTTTCTGACAGATTGCGATTAGACCAAAAGTGATTTCTTTGATGCACGACTACAAATTTTTCAGGTAAACTGTATTGTGCAAGGAAAGCATGAAAGTCTGGACGAACAAATAACTCAGTATGTAAATCTGTTTTGCCAGCATCAACTCCGGCCCGGGCAGCATACGCATCAATTGAGTGCATAGCTGGTGACATTTCGTACGACATATCTAGATCAATAACTTGATCATAGCTGGTTCTATCAAAGTCAGCTGCTGATCCAGTTTGATTGATATAGATATTATCTATAAACACTTCAGGAAAATCGGTAGCAAAATCTATAATTGCAGAATTGTATCGTTGGTATATGGCACGAACAATGCCAGTGGTCATGATAACATCGCCTAAGGCACCTTGCCTAATTATTAAAATCCTCATGAATTTTAATCCTCTACTGCAACGCCATTTGGCCCTATGTTACCTTCAACACCAACAATTTGTTTTTCAGTAACTTTTGTGGGATCTAAAAACTTATAGAGTACGTGCTCGATGTCTGCATATCCACCTTGCGAGAGCCGGTCGCCCATGTACACTAGACCTTGATCGTACATCCCAATAATTTCACTAGTAAGGCTAGTGGGCCAAGACCACAAGCGGCTCATATACTGTCGTTCTACTAAGGTAGTGGTATAAGGAAACTGGCTGCTACGGCTGGACGCCACAACAATTTGATGCTGTATCCTGTAGTTGTCGTACCAAGAAAGATCGAATTGATCGTTCAATCGGTACCTCCCACTGAGTTTAAACACACGATCGGTGTTTTCAAATTTGATAGTATCAACATGTAACCGTTTAAGTGCCTTACTAAAACACATGACTTCTGTTACATTCTTAACCACATCCCAATTGTCGGTGCTGTTGTATAAGCCAACTACATCAGGATCGGATGTGAAGTCTAACAGACTGTCCACTTGTGCCGTTAATACATCAACCTGGTATTTGTCAAGAGGCAGGCCTGCCATCTCTAACAAAAATATGCGGCAATTGGGTACTCGCTCCCGCACACTGGCAACAGTTGCTAGTGTTTGTTCAAGTCTCTGTTGACTTGAATATACGCCAAATTTGGTATTAATGGCGCTGGTGATCATGAATACCGGTCTTATCATATTCAATTGGCTGCTTTTGATTCTAGGTGCTCTTTGATTACTCGCAATGCTTTGCGGCTGGTATCGTACACATACTCTTTAGTGTCATCCTGCGTAGTTACCACAAGGATGAAACCATTTGCTACTTTACGGATTTCAATTGATTCAAACATAGTAAACCTTAGTTAGTTTTAATAACACAGTTTACTATACTTTTGTCTTTATGTCAAGTGCTTCTAGTGGGTTTACCTAGGAATGGTAAGAAAATAACTGCTGGGTCCAATTCCCACCACTTACCGCTTATCCGTTTACCAAAGTCGTATTCAGCTGGTCGATGGTGGTGATTGTTGTGCCATCCTTGTCCCCAAGTAAGATATCCCCAAACAAAATTGTTGTGGCTCTGATCTTTGGTCTCAAAATTTCTGTAGCCAATGAGCAGTCGAGTGTGGCCAACTACATTGATCAAGTTGTCTTGCAGCAGCCCGATTAGGCCAGGCAAGAAGCATGCAGCCATGGCCAGTCGCCAATCAAATAACGCAATTGCCAGTGGTGTACCCCACATAATTTCATAATTGTATTTGTGGAACCAAGTAAAATTCGGTTTCCTTAGTAGATCAATTGAATATTTAAGGTTGACTTTATTAAAGGTATCGGGATTAATCCACCCCAAGAATGCATGCCATTTGCCATAGACCACCGGACTGTGTACGTCTCGCTCGGTGTCTGCATAGGGGTGGTGATAACCACGATGTACTGCTACCCAAAACAGTGCCGAGCCTTGTGCGCTCATGGCGCCAAACCATAATATAATATTCTCTTTCCACGTGGGCAGCTGGTGTGTGCGATGACTAAACACACGATGATATCCCACTGCTACTCCCAAGCCCGATATCATGACCCACATGAACAATGTAGCCCAAAGATATACCAAGGGTATTACGCCAGTAACAAACAGTGCTACGGTGACGGCGCCCAGCACCATCATTGGTACCATACCAAACCATATACCTTTGTTTTCGTTGTCTGACCAGTCAAATATCATATGCTACCCCCAATTGGTAATGTTTCTCGAAATTCCTGCTTTAAAAAACTGCATCGCACCACCGTATCACTGGGTAATAGCATTCGCTTAAACAACAATTCCCAATCTCGATTATAATACGTTTTACATTTAGCCGGTACCATGTATTCGTCAACATAGTGATACCTATCGCTGTTGTATTTACTCCAATACAGTCTGCGTAGTACGGCTGCATGTTGTAGATTCACTAAGGAATATACTTTTAGTCGACCCTGTGCTTCCTCTACTTCAATGATTCTATCAAGTACTACTTTAAGTAATTTATTATTCCCGCCAGATCTACCTAAGGTATAGAACCAACTGGGTTCGTCTACACTTTCGTAAAAACCAATCAACGCATGAACTTTCCCGTCATCGGCTACTGCTCCGTAGCTGTGAAAATTCTTTAAATCACTAAGATAAGTATTAACAAATCTATTATAGCTGGCCCGGGCAAACTGCTCATGGGTGGCGTCCCAATTGGTAACATCCATACCCATAAAATCTTTTTTATCAAAAAGATATCGAGCTCCGTCTTTATGTTCTTCAGTGAGTTTAAGTATATGCATCATCAATTCCTAATTGTTTGTATAAGTCAGTTAGTGGTATTCCGTCAAGGCTGGATTCTAATCTACGCACATGAGTTTGATTTAGTGTGTTATAGGTTTCTTCGTTAAAGCCTAACAGTTTCTCATACCCAGTAGTTTTAGCCTTGCGTATCAGTGTGGGCATAAATTCATACAAGACTTTATTTTTAGTACTAACACTACCTAATTTATAATTGTACTTTTCATTAACCATACTGTGTATAGTTGGGTGTTTCAAGTAATAGGCCATCATCTCCGGAGTATAACTAAACCATTCGTTAACCAATGGAATATTGTATTTGAGACTAAACCGCATGGCACTTGCATCTTCGTTTTCTCTTATTACATAGTACCAAAAACTTTCTTTACCTTGTGGTACACTTCTGCGCATTAGCATTTCTCCGCCCATCACAGCAGGTATGCCCATTTGTTTAATTTGATGATAGACAGTGAGATATGCCATTTGCCTACAACAAATCTCAGCGGAGAATTCTGCAGCCGCTCCGCTGTTATAAAATTCTTTAACATCAAAGTCAATTACTTCTAAATCAATATCCAGGCGCTCGCAAACAACTAGTGCGTTAATGTAGTCAATGTTGTTATGTCGATTTTTAAATCTGACAAATACCACTCGCGGTCGTATGCCAATTTTAAGGAACGCCCTGAGTACAATTTCGCTGTCAGTTCCGCCACTGAACATTACAGCAAACTCTTTACCAAATTGCTGGTGGATTGCATCTGCTGTACGATACTGTTCGTTGAGCCAGCTGCTGGTGTGCATGTACGCTTGATCAACTGCACCTACTTCGACTCGATATCGATCCGTGGGAAATTCTCTATGCCCGTATAATCGATCCTCAATCCAGTATTTTAAATGATTGCCTAGGGTAAACTGCATGTCACAGCATCTCCATCAGGTCCTTAAAGGTCACTGGTGCCGCTGCTGGTTCGGGAATCTCAATGCCTAGATGCTCTTCGATCCACATTTGCAATTCAATTGAATCCAAACTGTCAAGGCCTGCGTCGGCCATTTTGATTTCTGGAGTAATTTCAACTGTTAGTGGTTTGCCTTTGACTTCTACTAGGGCGCGACAAATTAATTCGAGTTTTTCAGTATCGTTCATGATATTCCTTATTGATCAATTATTTATTTGCGCCAATGGCCCATGCTGCTAATTCTATTAGATTAACGCTGTTGTCTTGTTCTAGAACAGGCTTTATTACACACCACTGTGGCGTGTACCGTATAATTACAGGATCGGGTACTGCTATGCAATCGTCCCACCAAGTGCTCCATCCTAGACTCTTACTGTATATTCCGCGCTGCACCGCAGTATGCAATGCTCGATTATAATCATTAAATGTTACCAGCATGAAATTACAATTGTGTGCTTGTGCCCATGCTGTTTGTTGGTTTAAAAGTTTCCCAGGCAATTGATATGTACGATGTGTTGGTGTGATCCATGTGCGTATACCACCAACGGCCCATGATGTTGCACCTTCGGCATATTCTACGCAACTGACTGCCACAATGTGGTTGTTGTCTTCGGCCACGTATATGGCGCCTGCGTTATTGCGCCAACGTGTTTGATTTTTTATGTTGTAAAGAAAACCAGCTGCGGAATCTAATCCCATGTTTACAGCAGCAGGTTCTGTGCTGGCACTGGTTTCTTGTGTGACGAAGGTAGTTAACTTATCAAATTCTGCTGACGTAACAGTGTCGCTGGTTGTGTACCAAAATTTGTAAGTCATTGCCTGGAGTATTTGGTGGGACCTGTGTGATTCGAACACACCACCCAGCGATTATGAGTCGCTTGCTCTAACCTAATGAGCTAAGGTCCCTTGTGTGTATTATACAAGAGCTCCGGCTGGTTGTCAAGCTCTTTTACGTCTACCTATTCGATCTGCTAAGGGTTTAGGGTTAATTGGTGCTTGCGGTGTTATGGCATCGGCACTCATGCTGGCTTCGGGATCTTTCATGGTTGGCTCAATCGCTGCTGCGGCAGCATTGGCTTTTTTAGATGCAGAACTTGCACCTTTTAGTGCAGTTCTAGACAAGGTAATTTTTATAGTAGTACTTTGTGTGTCAGTCCAGACTGGGAATTTTACTATCAATTGATTTGCAACTGCCGCTATATCGTCGCCAGATCCAACGTACAAGAATCCAGTTACTTCACTATCCATAATGAGTATACCATCAAATTCTTTTTGCTCTTTATAGGCGTCAAAGCTGGCCTTTAGCATTTCTTGCTTTAATAAGTTACCGTTGATTGCACCACCACCTCCTACGACTGCATTGGCAATTTTATCACCCACCGAAGTACCGTAGTGCATTTTTAACATGGCTCCTAAAGCCAATTTAACTTTTTCAGAGTTATTGCCAAAGAATTCGCTGAAGATGCTCATGTCGAGCTGGAGATTAAAAATATCCGTTATGGTACCCTTGTCAGTTGGTATCGGAACGTCGGGTTGGATTTTTTGTATAATTGGTGCGTACTCTAGAGCGAAACGACCAACCAATGATTGACTGCCGGCTGGGCCCAGCCGGCCATTCTGTCCAGCTTTTAATTCAATTTTGATACCACTTATGTCTAGGTCTCCAGGGGCACCGCGGCGCTTGACGTGCGGGCTGATAATATCCAGCATGTATTCGCCTTTGCCAACATCGCCTATTTCTCCAATTTTGCCAGCTATCTTTTGAGATAAATCTAATTTGATGGCATCAAAAGTGTCCCTGAAAGCAGAATCTATCAAGTCAGTATAGTTGTGTACCTTGCGCGGGGTTAGTAGCAATTTTTCATTAAGTATGCCGTCGCCGCTTAATTTTTCTAAAAATTTCTTGACCTTGTCATCAGGGATCTCAGCATCTGCTAGTGCCTGTAAGAACACACTAGATACCATGTCTTTATATTGACGTAGGTTGGTAAATTTTTCTACGTCTTTCTTGATACCGTACCTGTTGGTGAATTTTAAAATATCAGATAAATCATTTTCGTCAGATATATTATTGATTTTCTTTTCAATCTGACCCCTGACGGTGGTGGGATCTTCACTAACGATATCGATAAATTTGCGAATTTCAGACATAAAGTATTTATGTCTAGACTGATCCGTTGGTCAGTAGTTCAATCACTATGTTGTCTTTAAAACGAGTCAATCGCTGCTCAAATTGATGGCAGGCTTCGGCCAGTTCAACAGCACTGCCCCACATCATGGCCCGCCGCAGTTGTAATGCCCAATTGCCCAGTTGATCTTTGTCAAACTGTATGCTGAGCACATGCTCACGAGGACGGGCTGTGCGATACAGTTCCCACTCGTCTAATAGTTCTCTTGCCGTTGTTTGGAAGTCCACACAGTATTTAACGGTCTATCGGTGCCAACGATTTTCTTTATAGTCCCAGTGCCGTGTATCGTACAGATACAAGTCACACTCGTAACCAAAGAGTCCAAATTGAAGTTTTAGGCCAGCATGATCTTGTCTAGCAGTATATCTAAACAGCATGGTGAAGATATTTGTGCCACGATAGATATTGAATTCCCATGATTTATTACCAGTAATAGATCCATGACGTAGTAGTATATGACCAAATCTTTCACTGAAGGGATTGGATATACTGAACTCAATATTGATCATGTCAACTGTGCCTCAAGCCATGGCAAGCATTCTGCCCAGGTACGATAGACGTGTGCATGGCCGCCAGCGTTGGTCCATTCTTCGCAGTTGCTGGTGCGATCATCAATTAAGATATCACCAGGATGACAATGTTTCCATTTATCAAAACTAAATGGACCAAAGAACACAGGGATACCAGGGAAACGCTCATGCGCCCACCATACCTTGTCCTGTGC
>Ga0209084_1003281_pt1 | contig 12010 bp, 13 predicted proteins | sample C_130820_MF_Meta_FD_187309 | JGI IMG/M metagenome (GOLD analysis project Ga0209084, IMG submission 187309) | Freshwater microbial communities from Lake Croche, Canada to study carbon cycling - C_130820_MF_MetaG (SPAdes) (version 2) | ecosystem: Environmental > Aquatic > Freshwater > Lake... | reverse complement strand
CTACGATCCTAGAGAAGCCATAGCATATCATGTGTGTGCCAACTCAATTATTAGGCATGCTAGCCAACCAGTTAGCATTGTTCCTCTGGCTTTAAACTTGTTTCGAGACTATACAGAAACACACACCGATGGCAGCAATCAGTTCATCTACAGTCGTTTCCTGGTACCGCACCTGATGGAATACACCGGGCATGCTATCTTTATAGATGGCGACATGATTGTGCGTGGAGATATTGCTGAATTGTGGAACTTGCGCAACACTGCACAAGATGTACAAGTGATCAAACACGATTACCAGACACGCATGAGTGAAAAATATCTGGGATCAAAAAATGAAAACTATCCTCGAAAAAATTGGAGTAGTGTCATGCTCTGGAACTGCAATAGTTTTCCCAATAGAAAATTAACTCCGGAGTTTATTGAAAAATCCACAGGTGCTGAACTGCATCGTTTTTCCTGGCTAGCCGATGAGCGTATAGGTGAACTACCTCCAGAATGGAATTGGTTACCTGATGAATATGGTCCCAACACTGATGCCAAACTATTGCATTACACTCTGGGCACACCGTGCTTTCACGAGTTTGCTACAACACCACAAGGTAGTGAATGGCATCAGGAACGCATACTCACCGAATACTGCCAACAGCGTGATATAGAATGAACAATTGGATTTTTCTGAGCAAAAACGGTGAAGACGAGTACGTCAACATGTTGGCTCATAGTGCTGGGGTTGAACCCACCAACTCAGATTACTTTGATTATCGCTATGACATAGCAACAGATCATAATCAGTTGGTGTTACGTGGAATTCTCAAACACAAAATAATGAAACAATGCCTAGAGGATGGCAATAATTTTTATTTCATGGACTCAGGATATGTGGGCAACAATATCAGTAATAAAAATTCACAAGGTGTCAAGTTGTATCATAGAATTGTGCTAAATGATTTACAGCACAAAACTATACAGGCTCGTCCCAGTGACCGATGGGATCGGTTGGGAGTTATTCCTCATCCTCGACGATATGGCCGACGAATTATTGTGGCAGCACCCGATGAAAAACCCTGCAGATATTACGGTATAGATCAACAGCAGTGGATTAGAGAAACTGTGGCTGCTATAAAAAAATACACAAATCGGCCAATAGAAGTAAGGCAACGTGCAGCCGCTCGAATTGATCGAGTCAAGAATGAACCGCTGAGTCAGTTGTTGGCCAAAGATACACATGCTGTGGTCACATTCAATAGTGTTGCTGCTGTGGAAAGTGTACTGGCAGGTGTGCCGGCGTTTGTGTTAGCCCCCAGTCACGTGGCAGAACCAGTGGGCAATCAAGATTTGACCAGGATTGACAATCCGTTTTATCCTGATCGTGACTTGCTTGCGGCCTGGTGTCATAGTATGGCTTATGGGCAATATCATGTTAAAGAACTAAAAGATGGCACAGCATTTAGAATGATGCAAGAATCATGAAAGTTGTAAGCTATTTGGCCACGCTGCCTAGAAAAGAGCAGTACACTCCTGAGTCATTGAAAAAGGCCACCGACAAAGTTAATACATTAAAGTACTTTGCACAAGGAGTAACTGCTCAAGGCAACGATGGCATAATTGAAACTGGCACGGTTTACCAACCTAGCGATGTGGCTGTGATTCTGGGCTGGGTACACGAACATGGAAAGACCTCAGCTCACTTGCAACTGAGACAAAACATAGTTGAAGGTCAGCGCAGTACAGGCGGGCGTACAGTCATTGCCGACTCAAATTTATTTCTGTACAGGAATACAGACAATCCAGGCTACTGGTTACGCTACAGCTATGATGGAGTATTCCCTAACACCGGCGAATACTGCGATCAGGCTCCAGACCCTGCTCGTTGGCAAACAATACAGGCTCAAACAGGGGTGCAATTACGACCCTGGAGAGTCAACGGCAATCATATTTTATTGTGTTTGCAACGTGACGGTGGGTGGAGCATGGCAGGATGGGATGTGATCGACTGGGCTATCAAGACCATTACAGAAATAAGAAAATATTCAGATCGTCCTATTAGAATCCGTCCACACCCTGGGGACAAACGAGCCATAAAATACTGCGAACGGTTAATAAAACTTTGTGCAGGTCGCAGATTAACAAATATACAACTGAGCAAAGATGGAAGTACACTGACTGAAGATTTTGTTGATTGCTGGACTGTGATCAACCACAACTCTAGTCCTGCGGTGGCTGCTGCCATTGAAGGCATACCTGTATTTGTCACTGATCCAGATCGCAGTCAGGCTCGTGACATAGCAGGTGCAGGAATTCACAGAATTGAAAAACCACATACTCCTGATCGTGAATCGTGGATCCAGAGAATTGCACAATTTCACTGGAGTCACGAAGAATTGAGATCCGGCGCATGCTGGGAACACATGAAAAAATGGGCAGTCAAATGATTGAAATTATTACCAGCATGGATCAGCGTTACTATGACCTGATTGGCAAAGACTGCGTAGACAGTTTTTTGAGACACTGGCCAAGCTCACGCGGCCTTACGGTGTATGTGGAGCACATGGTGCTGCCTGTTGATGACAGAATCAAAATTATTGATTTTGATGATCTTGAACCTGACTACACTGTGTTTCAAGCGGATCCAGACTGCAATCAAAGTGAAAAGAAGTTTGCCAAAAAAGCCTATACCATCATGCATGCCATGCATCACAGCAAGGCAGATTGGATTGTGTGGCTGGATGCTGATGTGATATCAGTTGCCAACATGCCTGAAGAGTTATGGACAGCATTGTTGGATACACAACATCTGAGTTTGTACATGGGCGTGAATTACACCAGCGACAAAAGCGGTAACAAAGGAGCATGGTTGGTTCCTGAAACTGGAGTGTTTGCTGTGAATACCCGCCATCCGGATTTTGCAACGCTGCGAGATGAATATTGCCGTCGATATCGTGAACGTGATCGCAGTGGTCTTCGTAGATTCTATGACAACGATGTACTGGGTGTGGCTATTCGAGCTGTGCCCAATGCCACACACAGAGACCTTTGTGAAGGATTTCTAAAACCCTACAAAACTCCGTTACCGCATACTGTGCTGGGCAAGTATCTAATACACTTCAAGGCCAAGCACTCAAAAGCAGAATACGGTCAAGAACCTACTGACGAAGACCAGTAACTTTCTAGTCTGGGTCTCACAAGATCCTTGTCATTGCTACGTCCAGTATCTTTGCGTTTGCCTTTGAGATGATCTAGGTATGCACCCCAGGCGGTGTTGATTAGTGGATGCCCTTCGCCTCGGATCAGGCCTGCGCTCCAGTTGAGTTGACGCCATTGTGGATTGATTGCTTGCACTTCTTTACGAGTTTCATCAAACACCCAACAGTCGTTCCATTCAGCCATGGTCATGAGACGACCTGAATCATAGGCCAACTGAAACTCTTGCAGCCATGCCCGAGTCACAGGATCTTGTAGATTCATGCCATACAACCCGCATTCAGTAAATTTCTTTTCTCGGCCCAAAAATGCCAGACCAACATCTGCGGGCATTTGACTATCAATAAATGCTGTGGTAATAGGTGTGTGGCATACCATGTCAGCATCCATCCAGAATAACACATCGGCTGCACAGTTGGCAGCACAATGACTAACAGAATATGCCTTGTGACTGAATCGTATAGCGTCCCAGCGAAACCCAATGCCGGGTGCTTTGCCTTTGCGATCCACAGGCCCTGTGGCAACTTGACCACGTGCTCTAGGATCCGATCCCCAGCGTTGTTTGAATGCCACAATTTCCGGACTTGCTGCATGTAGGTCTCTCACGTGCAGATTGGGTGCTGATTGTGTGATAGCACAATCTTCTGTGTAAACATATAGGTCAACTTCTTGAGGCCAATTTTGCAAAAATGTATCGATCATGCGGCTGGCATATTTTTCATAGCCAGCAGCATGGAATGTTGTTAGTACTGCGTATTTCATGTGGTTTGATAAATTTCGTTTTGTTTGTTGTTCCAGTAATGATGATCGGCAATTTGTTGTTTGATGACAGCAGTATCTATCTCATCAAGTGTTTGCTTTCTAGGAACAGTTAGGTCTATACTGACTCGATCAGGGTGAAACCAAAATGCATTCACTGCTCTGGTATCAAATGTAAAAAACTCATAGCCATACTGTGCCCACAGGTCGTTGTACTTTGACAACGAACAACCATAATGAAATCTTCTATTGTATGTGACTTTTTTTACTGGGTTTTCAACATAAGGAAAACTGGCCCAGTCGTTGCCAAAGTGCTTGTTGATTTCACAACATACTGTGGCAGGGCGGAATCCTGAGTGTAATAGAGTTGATGCTACTTCATAATCAAAGCTGTCAATGTCTAGACTAAAAAAGTCTGGTTGCCAATATTGTTCGGGTATGTATTGTGCAACATCACCTGGGGAAATCATTCGCTGTATTTTGATCAACTGGTCTGGCCATCTTTCAGTCACAGATGGATCCCAGTCCCAGCCATCTATACCAACACCCGAATATCCTTGATGTAACAAGTCTAAGGTCATATTTTGTGTTCCGTCGCCAAACCCAATCTCTACAAAAGTTTTTTTTGGATCGGCCATTCCTGCCAACATGTATTCAATTATTCCAGTCTCGTCATTTTGACTAAGACCTTGTCGTTCATACGGTAAATGCTTCATAGTGGCATCCATATTGTGTTGCTCTTGCTTTTGACCGCGGCTGCTTCGTATGGTCCACACAAGTCGTTCAACCATTGCTTGTGATATTCTTGTTGCCCGTTGTCTTCTATCAGCAACCAGGGTCTATTGCGTTGTATGGTGACACGACTTCCTTCTAACACTGCATTTTCAAAGCCTTCAACATCTATCTTGATCCAGTCAACTGATTCGAAATTGAATCGATCTAGGGTGGTCAGTTCTCCGGTGTGTTTTTCAAACTCAGGGTTAGCAACAAACTCTTCAACTTGTTTGGTATGCCCACATTTAAGAGTTTGTAATTCAAATGTGACTGTTTGATCTTTGTCGCCAAGTCCTAGATTATGCAATTCAACATTGAGATAACTTTCTAGATTTTTTTGCAAGACTTCAAAATTTTTGAGCACTGGTTCAAAGCATATCACACGTTCAAACTGTTCAGCACTAGGTCTGGCAAAGATACCAATGTTGGCACCAATATCAATCATGGTGCGTTTGCGTGGAATATTTTGGAATATATAATAACGATATCGTTGTTGATAGTGTATATCTACATGTTCAGATAGTCGTTCACTAAAGAATCCATTAGGAGGTTCGGGACTGTGCCAGAGAGAATTTATTTTATACATAGTGTTTGTTCAATAACTATTTAATACCATATCATGAACATCAGTATATTTAATCGCTTTGGAGCCCTTAATTCTGGGCCTGTGTTTGCAGCATTCCGCGATGGCTGCAAACGTCATTGTATTCGTGTGTCTGAACATGACTCAAGTGCTGACGTTGCAGTAATTTGGAGCCACTTGTGGTCTGGGCGGATGCTGGCCAATCAAGCTGTATGGCAGGAGTTTTCTTCGTCAGGCCGTCCGATAATAATAATGGAAATTGGACAGTTGAACCGCGGGGTAACCTGGAAGATGGGAGTGAACGGCGTAAATGCATCAGGATGGTTTGGTGAAGGGTATGAAAACAACCGTGCAACCAAGTTGTCTGTGAGACTACAGCCCTGGCACCAGGGTGATCATGTTCTTGTGGCCATGCAGCGAGACGACAGCCAACAATGGGCAGGATTGTTGCCCAGTGAACAATGGCTGGATCAAACTATTGCCAGTATAAGAGCACACACTGATCGACCAATAATCATACGCCCACATCCAAGACAAAAAATTCGACCCAGGCCAGGCACCAGAATACAGCAACCTGCCAAGTTGCATGGCACCTACGATGAGTTCAATTTTAGAACCATGTTGCCCGCGGCCTGGGCAGTGATCAATGAAAATTCAGGTCCCGGTAGTCAAGCAGTCATTGATGGCGTGCCAGCATTTGTTGGCGCACACAGCATGGCCTTGCCAGTGGCCAACACAGACTTTGCAGATATAGAAAAGCCACGCATGCCTGAACGAGCACAGTGGCTTGAGGAGCTATGTCACACAGAGTGGACCTTAGGTGAAATAGCGTCAGGAGGCCCTATCGGAAGATTACTGTCTGGGCTGAAGCCTAGCTAGATCAGCATCAACCATGTCACGAATCATGGTTGCAAAATCCGTGCGTGGCTTCCATCCTAGTTCTACTGCTGCTCGACTACTGTTGCCCAGCAGGCTATAAAGTTCAGCGGGACGTTTGAATCTAGGATCACTTTTTACTAGATGAGTCCAGTCAGTTATTCCCACATGTTCAAACGCCACGTGACACAACTCACCAATACTGTGTTGTTCGCCTGTGGCAATTACATAATCTCTAGCCTGGGGTTGTTGTAGCATGAGCCACATGGCTTCCACAAAGTCTCCGGCAAATCCCCAATCACGTCGGCTGTCAAGATTGCCCAGGGTGACTGAATCTGCTAGGCCCAGTTTGATTCTGGCCACTGCATCAGTAACTTTGCGTGTGACAAATTCACGACCTCGCAAGGGACTTTCGTGATTGAACAAGATACCAGAGCAGGTATACAGGCTGTAGCTTTCACGGAAGTTTATGGTCATCCAGTGACTATACAACTTGCTCACGCCATACGGTGATCTTGGACGGAACGGAGTATTTTCACCTTGGGAGCCTGCTTCTGTGGCATTGCCAAACATCTCAGAGGTGCTGGCTTGATAAAAGCGTGTGTTAGGGCTGTGGCTGCGGATAGCGTTGAGCAAGTTCAGTACGCCTATGGAGTTTACTTCTGTGGTGAGTTTGTTAAGATCCCACGAAGCACCAACAAAACTCTGTGCAGCCAAATTATACACTTCGTTGGGTTTGAGAGTTTGCATAAGATGATTCATGTTGTTTTCATCGGTGATGTCACCAGTGACCAACTCAATGTCATTCTCAATGCCCAACCACTTGATGTTGTCTAAATTGGGATTAGAGTATCGTTTTACAAGGCCATAAACATGATAACCTTTTTCAACCAAGAGCTTGGCGAGATATGGACCGTCTTGGCCGGTCATGCCTGTTACAAATGCTGTGCGTTTCATACTATTATGTATCACGCATCAATGGTCACACTTGAATATCTTCCATGCCGGCTGCTCGTAGTCTAACAATGTGGCCCAGCATGAAGTTCTTGCTTTCTAGTGCTTTCATGATACCCAGCCAGCGATTGCGCAACAGGGCTACTTCATTGATAATGGTTTCAAAGTCAATCACTTCATCTTCGCCGTCCACATATTTTTCAGCATCTCTGCTGCTGAGGGCACGATTGTATCCTTCTAAGTACTTTTGAAAGTGTTTGCGACGAATCTTGCGCAACTGAATGTTCAGCAGATTCAACACAGCTTCCACTTCCTGGAGCTGATAGAATCTCTGCTCAGTTATGCCCGGAAGTAGCTTGATATTGTTCTCAACAATGCCGCCAATTCGGCAATCTCGTTTGGCATCCAGGAGCTCACGATCATAGTGTGCCATGAAGTCTGGGATCTTGCCCAGATCCGCGGCCACTTGACTATACCACATTAGTTTTCCCAGCGGTCATCATCTGTGGTATCGCTATCTTCTTCAGGATCTTCATCTTCAGGATCCACATAGTCTCGGTCGTTGTCAAGATAAGCAGTGAGCGCACGTTTAATATCCACGTCGTTCTTGAAAGCAGCACGAATATCGTCCACATCTGAATCATTGTCAATTAGAATTGCAACCACAGCTTCTGCTGCTTCGTCACGATCTACTGTGTTGACATAACGTTTGAGTTCGCTCCAAATTTCACTTGCTACTGTTTCACTCATGCTTCGTCTCCTGCTTCTTCAACTACAACCTCATCTTTGATCTTGGCAAAATCTGCCATGACCTTGTCAAGACAGCCATCTTCGTTGGCTTCCCAGGCCTTGCGGAAATACTTGATAATTTCGCCTGTGTCCTGCATGGTGAATGCCAGTCTATTGCCATCCTTTTTAAGGATACCTTTTTTCTCAGCCAGGTCAGTCAAGCCCGAGTATGGACTCATACCTGTTGTGTACGGAATCTTGACCTGCACACCTTCAAACGGTTTTGAATAGCGTGTTTTCATGATCTTGCATGACGCACGAATACCATTGACTTCTGACACCTTGTTGCCATCTTCATCTTCTTTGAGCTTGAGTTTCTTCATGGCAACCACAATTGAACTGGCGTAGATAAATCCTTGACCACCGGAGATCTTGTCATCTGGGTCAAACATGTCTTGACTAGCGTATGTGTGATTGGTACAGACCAGGCCAACATTGTAATTACCAAACATGTTTACGCAATTACGAACCAGGGCTGTGAGTGCTTTGGGTTTACGACCAAGATCACCTTTCATTTCTCCTGCTTCAAACTGGTTAACATCTGTGGGTGTCAACAGCATGCCAAGACTGTCAATCACAAACATGACCTTGGGACGTTCGCCTTCGGCTAGGGCCTTGTAGTCCTGCATGAATGTGCTAATTGTTTTGGCCACATCATCAATCATGCTCATGCTCAGTTTCAGTAATTTGTCCTGGCTGGTATCTACACCCAGTGCCTTGAGCCATGCTTCATCTAATGCGTTTTCGCTGTCAACCAAGACCACATAAATACCTTGCTCTTGTGCGTTCTTGATAATGTTGCCTGAGCAGATATAACTCTTGCCTGCACCAGATTCACCAGCAAACACTGTGACCTTGCCTAGCGGGATACCTCGATCAAAGAATCCTGAGATTAGATAATTCAATGCATAGTTGCCTGTGCTTACCCAGTCTGTGGGATCATTGAAGCCAATGCTGAGTCCTTCAATACTTTTTGTAATTTCCTTGCGGAACTTGCTTACGTCAAATGCTTTTGCCATGTTAATTTCCTTGTAGTGATTTAATCAATGATACATTATTTTGATCTAAAAAGCAATCGTTAGTTTGCCAATTTAGCTGCCGTGGATTGTAATTCTGAGTCTCACACGCCTTAGCAATTACTAGTGCTTTTTCCCATGTTTCTAATAGAACTGATGTTTGAATTGAGTTGATTACATTGTTATATATTTTTTTTATTTTTTCTAACCAAGCCAGATGATCTTTATTTGCTTGCAACATTGCCAAATAAAAATTATTACTACGGTGCTGATTCCATTCCCAACCCAGTTGATCAGAAATATTTTCAAGTTCCAGTGTTTTTTTACAAAAATAATTACTTAAATTATACACAGGTGCATCAAAAGCAGGACAATACGGTCGAACTAACATATCAAAATAGGTTTGCGTTAAGAACTCTAATAGATCAGAATCGGTTGTTAATGTTCCATTAGGTGGGCAATATGTGTCGAGAATTTCTTGTTGCACAAATTCAGGTAACATATCAATCTCACCAAATGATTTACATTCTGGCCAATCTGGTTCACGCACAGCATCATAATACTTTGCCCAATCATCATCAATTTTAATTTCTCTCTTAAAGAATTTGTCCCAATTCAACAATGTTGGCACATTATTATGCCACTTGTAATACGACATTCTGTGTTGTAGTACATAAAACCACTCATCGGATCTGAGTTGTAATATACACGGCGATGCTGAGTCTGGGTATTCTTTAAGATGTCTTGCTGTTAACTCGATATGATTAAACTTGCAAATATCATGTGCATTGCCCGATCCTGAGAAAAAATTTTCTAAATTCAATTCTACTTTGCCACAAGAATAGAGAACATGGGCTAATATTGTATTACCCATGCCTCCATTTCTATAGTCTATACAGTATGCCAATTACTTCTGTTGACGTGAACGAATCATGGCCAGAATGTCTTCGGCTTTCTGTGCTGGTTTTGGGGCAGCAACAGGTTCGGTAGCAAAAGATTTTTCTGCTGTAGCAACATCATCGTCAAAGTCTGCAACAGGTGCAGGTGCCGACCGTGCTACTGGTGCAGGAGAGTCTTCGGACGCTGCACCACCAGCAGGTGCGTTGACACCTGCAGGGCGGAAGTACTGACCCCAACGCTCTGTGTCGTAAGGCTGTCCATCTACTGACGCTTCAAACATTTCCTTGATTACCTTGAGCTCAACTGCGCTGGGCTTCTTGGGCAAGAATGTGCTGAGATCATACAGGCCATATGTGGACACAGCAGCTTGTTCAGCTTCAGTCAAGGCTGATTCTTTACGAGCCCACTTCGATGTGTTGTAGTCTGCATATCCACCTTTGCTTGTCTTAGCAATGCGGAAATCCAGTCCACGCAACATGTCAGTTGGCAATTCTTCCAACTCAGGATCCATCAAGGCACCTTTGATCAAGGTAAACAACTGAGGTCCAATGATGAACTTGCGAATAGGATTGTCCGGTGTTTTGTCGTCGCCAATGGGATTCTCACGCACAAAGCCTTGGAAAATATAACTACGCTTTTTCCAATACTTACGACCCATGTCTTCAAGACTCTTGTCCTTGAACCATGTGCGTACTTCTGCCAAGATTGGGCAAGCATCGCCCCACATCTCAACACATGGCACTTGAACCATGACTTGTTTGGAATCCATCTCACCTTTGACGCCATTGAATGGCAGTCGAATCATTGCTCGCTCTGCCCAAAAGAATGTGTTTTTTGTGTTACCGTCTGGCAGGAAGCGGAGTACGGCTTCTTTGCCTTCTTCCATGTTCCAGTGTGGGTAAATTGATTTGTCGCCGCCTCCGGTGGATTGCCCACCTTTGTTGCTGTCTGCGGCCTGTAGCCGTGCGCGGATTTCTGCTAGTGATGCCATATTGTGTTGCCTTTCTTGTGCGTTAATATGATTTTAAAAATTTAAGATCTACTTAAATGTTGCCTACAAGTTATTATAACACAGCTTGTCTGTGTTTCCTACCACCAAAGGTAGCGAACTTTGCCTATCTAGTTGCTTACGGAAGGGCATGCCACTACACACCTTTCTTTGTTTTATTTATGTTACTTGAGCAGAGCCAGCGATTTTATTCTTGCCAAATCAGATTCATACATGCCTGTGCCTGAACATTCGTCTAGTCCGTGTTTGGGACAGTATTCGTTTTTGGCTGTGTAGTTGCATTCTTTTACAACGCCCGGTTGTTGTGCTTGAAATGCTGCAAATTTTGTTGGGTCAACTCCGCGAGCCGCAGCAATTGCACCGGTTGGCAGCAAGGCGTTGGGATCAGCGTTGGGATCAGCAGGAGTTGCTGTTGTGGTACGAATACCAGTAACATGATCTTGTTCGGCACCTACCTTGCCAACACCCAAATCGTAACCCACTGTGGTTTTAAGTGGGCGACCTTGTGCATCTACTTTCTGAGTAGATTGTAACGGACCTTGTTGATAGTCTGTAGTTTTAGTACCATCGTCATGCTGTGTTTGTTGCACACCCGCGAACCGTGGACTCACTGTATCTTCTGCCACAGGAGGTGGTGCTGGTGCAACTGGTGCAGCAGCAGCAGGAGGTGGTGCTGGTTGAGCTGCAGGAGCAGCCGCTGCTTCTAAATTTTGAGCCAATTCAGCAATCTCAGCAAATCCATCTCGATTGCGATCAATCCAGGCCATGACCAAGGGAACCGCATCTGCGTCAGGATCTTCTTCAGCCAGTTCTTCCAGTTGATCAAACAAGTTGTCGTCGCCAATGTAGTCACCTAGCACATCTTTTGCATCGGCTGCATCTGGTCCTACTGGATGCGGTTCACTCAGCCACATTTTGAGCTGATCCATTTTTTCTGGAGTGTCCGGCAAAGCCCAGGTACCTTCAACCAGGTTGTTGGCCCAGGATTCAAATATGTCTGCTTCTTTCATAATTTGTGCTTCTCGTTGTATCTTTGCCAGCATGGGCAAGGCTGATTCTATCCTAGGATCAATGCGTGTTTCTGTAAACAGGCCCTTGAGATCTTCCACAACTATGTCAGTTTCTGAAATCTCAGCGGGTTTCCAGGAT
>Ga0209084_1003279_pt1 | contig 12016 bp, 10 predicted proteins | sample C_130820_MF_Meta_FD_187309 | JGI IMG/M metagenome (GOLD analysis project Ga0209084, IMG submission 187309) | Freshwater microbial communities from Lake Croche, Canada to study carbon cycling - C_130820_MF_MetaG (SPAdes) (version 2) | ecosystem: Environmental > Aquatic > Freshwater > Lake... | reverse complement strand
TGCACTGCGGAAGACTATTAAAGAGAAAGAGGTATATCTGGATGTGACGTATACATTAGCACCGGACTGGGTAGAAGAGACAATAGATTATGACCTACCATCCGGATGGTATTATCTTGATCTCTGGCCCGACCTTGATTTTAAGATGACAGATATGTTTATGGGGAAAAAGTCTGCTCTGCCGAAGATGCGAAAATATCTTGAAGCGTATTTTGCGGATCTCAAAAAGAAAGGTGTTGTTACGCACTTCGCCATTCGGACGCCAAAGTCGAAGTCAAAGCCATAATGAGACATATACAACAGAAATACTGAATATGAAATAATGTGTTTGACCGATGTAGAATGTCTACAAAATCAATCGCACTCACAAAAAAACAAGAGTTTATGGATGCCATCGGTGTAGGGAAACTTGGCAAAGTGAAGCGTCTAGTTGAAGAAGAGGGTATGAGTCCAAACAATATGGTCAACAAATACGTCACACCTCTTATGTTAGCGGCCGGTTACGGCCACACCAACCTTGTTAAATATCTTATTAAGGCTGGAGCAAATCCCGGATTCAAGATAAGCAGCGGACTGACTGCGCTGTTTCACGCAATCGAAGGAAAAACATACAACGAAGATTACGAGGATCCACCGCGACCAGAGAGTGTGCGGTTGTTACTTGCCGATCCGCGAACAGATCCGAATGCCCTGTGGGATACAGGGCGCGGCGGACGCATTTCGGCTCTAGGGTGGGCCGTTATGAAAGCCGAGTCTAGTGAAGCGGCGGGTAAACCATCGTGGTACGAAGATCGTCTAAAAGTTGTTCAACTTCTTTTAGAACATCCTGGATTAAAAGAAGCGGAACGGCTGAATATTCAAACAAAAGTGGCGGCATTAGAAGGAAACTATGCCCTGAAAAAATTATTCGGGTTACCGGGGCGCTGGTGGTTTTTCTAACGCATATGCTTTAACGGAATTTTCTGGATTGGCTTCGGGCCTTGTTTTTGCGACGCATTGTTCGTCGTTTTTTACGTCTTCCGCCGTACATAAGTTCGGGAGACGTAGATTCGGAAATTAAATACTGCTTACCATCTATAATAAACAACTTGTTAGGGACGTTTCTAATAGTTATTTCCGTATAAGGTGTACCTTTTTTTAGGTTTGTACCTACAATAGAATGGTCATATATTACATACGTATCGGGTGGTAATTTATTTTTATCTTCACTTTCAAGCTTTTGTCGATCTTTCCCAGGCCCGTTCTCTATTTTCCAACCAGGATTCACTATTCTATGATCGTTTTCAAGCACTTTAACGCCAGGAACGGATGCACTTGTAAACGCAACCTTACTTAACTTATTACGTACCCACTCCATATTCTATTATATATATGCGGATTATTCTAACAGATCTGGTAGGCCAACAAAATAATGGTTTGGTTTGTTTCTCTTTCTAGCTGTGAATCCAGGAACGCAGTCCATATTCCCGCTGACACTTTTCCAGAAGACACTGACACGCCGAACAAGGCTTCGAGTTGAGAATGCCCGATGGCGCAATGCGGATAACCACCAGCGTTGCTCCGCGGAGTTTTGAATAGTCGCCCAGCGATCGAATAACATCGGCTTCTGCGTGGATGGTATTGCGCGGACCCTTATTACAGACACGATTCTGTCCAATGGCGATGAGTCGGCGGCCCATAAATAAAAGGGCAACGTGATTGTGTGTGCGGTGCTTCGTCGTATAGCGTCCGCGTTGACTAAGTATATCCGTGTCCAGATGACGATTGAGCCACGTGGGCAGAGAGGTCGTTGTTGTGGTCATTTCCTGTTAGGCACATCACTGCGCCTTTAGGCCTTCATTTTTATTTGCGGGTACCCTGGTAGATGAATGGTGACAAGAAAGAATAAAATAAAAGCCAAAATAAAAGCCAGAACAAAAACCAAGAAACACGTCCGATTTGTTAGCGGACTTGTGTCAGGACCGTCCACTATTCAACGAACACTGACACCCTATTATCCGAGGCATAAAACCCGAAGACAGAAAAAACGGCATACATAATAGAGGCAGAAGATGAGTTACGTCGATATCGGCGCACTTTGTCTGGCAGAAATTGTAGGCGATTTCGGGTTCAAAGCCTTTGCGAACAACGGCGGCATTCGGAACTTTGCTACAGGTTCCGTGGGCTATCTCGGTGTTATCTTTTTTCTGATTAAATCACTACAGGGATCAACCGTTTTGTTAGTCAATGCGGCCTGGGATGGTTTGAGCGCATTAATAGAATCGATCGCTGCTTTCGTTATTTTGGGAGAGAGGTTGGCCGATCCAAAGCAATACTTAGGGATTATCCTAATTATTTTGGGTCTGTTCTTCTTGAAGTTGCCTGTTGTAAACGAGCGCGCATTTGTTTTTCCATCGTTCTTTATAAATAAGGGGCCAACCTCCTAATTCTTTCGTGTTCGCCTCTTTTGATTGGGGATCCATCCGTGTTCGATTGCCCGCAGAAGTTTCTCTTGAGCCCGCGCCTTCTCACAAGGAATTGCGTGACGACTGAAGAATTTGGCTTTTGCTTTCCGGGTGCTCTTGACACGGCATCCGTATCTCGATTTGATGATCTTGTAAGGCATTTGGCTCTACTTTGTTAGTGTCAAAAAACTTGAGGTGGTCTCCACGCAAATAGGAAGCGGTACGATGACTTCACTATTAATGCAACCAGATGCTATGACTCCTCCAGGTCCAGGTCAGTGGCCTCCTAGGTCGGTTTCTGGTGAGCCAGAAACCTTGGCCATCCAAACAAAATATGAATTGGATCCATTTCAAAAACACGCGGTCCTCGGAATTCACGCCGGCGACCACGTCTTTGTAACTGCTAAAACCGGCTCAGGAAAGACCTTTGTCGGTGAGTATCTCATCGCGTGGTGTTTAGCGAAGGGCCAACGGGTGTTCTACACAACGCCCATCAAGTCGCTCTCCAATCAGAAATATCACGATCTCAAGAAGCTGTTTCCGGCGGCTTCGGTCGGAATTCTGACGGGCGATATCAAGATGTGTCCGGACGCACAAATCGTCGTTATGACGGCCGAGATTCTGCGGAATCTGTTCTACAAACGCGGCACCGCTACGGAGGGTGTGGGTCTCACCGCCGCGGTTTCTCTGGAAGGCGTCGGCGGAGTCGTGATGGATGAGGTCCATTACATTCAGGATCCGGATCGCGGACACGTTTGGGAAGAATCGCTCATACTCTGCCCCAGAGATATTGCCCTTGTGTTGCTGTCAGCCACTCTGCCATCCGCTGCCTCTCTGGCCGGCTGGCTGGCCGATCTCCACCAGCGCCGCACGTGGCTCCTCTCCACGACTTACAGAATTGTTCCGTTGGTTCACGGCATCCTTGAGAACAAAGAAGGCAAGTGGCAAGTCAAACCCCTTCTGGATGCCAAGAGCAACTGGATCGGAGGAGCTTACACGGATTGGCTCCGTATGCGGAAAGCCCTCGGTGACGCTGCTGAAGCCCATCGGAAGGCCGTGGATGCGCGGCGGCGCGATGGCTATTTCGGCCCCTCCATCAAGGAGAGCAAAGTCAAGATTGAGAGTCCCGAAGAACGGCTCCATCGCACCGTGAAATGGCTCGAAGAGACTCGGCAGCTCCCGGCTCTCTTCTTCGTCTTCAGTCGGAAGGAGTGTGAGCGTCTTGCGTCTCTGGTCAATGGAACTATGTTAGACACATCGGATGCTGCCGCGGCCCAACATATCATCGATTTCCATTTGTCGCGGCACCGGGCCGTCTTAGAGAAGTCGCCGCAGTACCACGCTGTCCGTGGACTTCTGATGCGTGGCATCGCGTTCCACCATTCGGGACTCCAACCGCTCTTGAAGGAGATCGTGGAGATCCTGTTCACACGCGGCTACGTGAAGGTTCTGTTCGCCACGGAGACGTTTTCTGTTGGTCTTAATATGCCGACCAAGACGGTCGTATTCTTAGAGCTGGAGAAGTGGTGCGACGGCGCACAGAAGCGTCTGCTGCGGCCTGACGAGTACATCCAGATGGCCGGACGTGCGGGACGTCGTGGCCTCGATACGCAGGGACTCGTCTTGTATGAGCCTATGCGGGATCCGGTGGATTCTGCGGAACTCAAGGGGCTGCTGACGGGTGCTCTCCCTCCTCTGGAGTCGCGGATGCGCTTTCACTACGATTTCATTCTTAAACACAAGTTATCTAGCGGCAAGGTTGCGATAGCCGAACAGAGTTACTGGGCTGTCCAACAACGTGCGACACGTGTGTCCCTTGGGCTGGAGCACGCGGCTCTGGAAACGCGCGTCGCCACCCTGGCTGCTGGTCTGACAACCGACCAAAAAGAGGCCTTCGCCACGAAGGTCGCACTAGAAGTAGAAATCGCTACTTCTGTGAATGCGAAGCGGAAGAAGGCGCAGCAGGCGTTGAGCCGCTGGTTAAATGAGAACGACTGGAAGAAGCTGGAGCCTTTGGCGCAGCGCTACGCGGATCTTGTGGCCGCCCGTGAAGAGTATATTCGGCTCTCTGATTCGATCAGGAACTGGGATGCCGCACCTCTGCTGTGTCTGGAGCCTCAGGAAGCGTGTCTGAAGGAATGGGGATTCTTGGACTCTGACGGTGGACTAACGGCGATTGGAACAGCGGCAACCGAAGTCAATGAGGGCCACGGAATCCTGATGCCGCTACTGGCATTTTCCGACAAGACCGCTGATCTCACGGCAGAAGAGATCGCCTGTATTCTGGCGAGCTTCTTGGAGGATAATCGTGATGACGCGCCTCCGCCGGAGGCTATGCGTCTCCGCAAGGAGGCGATGGACGTTGTGCGATGGATGGATGCCACGACGGCCAAATGTCAGGCCGACGAGTCCCGTCGCGGTATTCTGGAGTATGATGGCTCCTGGAACGGTTCAACGCTGTGGGTATGTATCGCGCGGGAATGGCTCGCGGGAGCAGGACTAACAGAACTCGCTGAGTCCAGTGGTATGTTCGAAGGCAACATCCAACGCGGCCTGATGCGGATTGCGAATCTTCTTGAAGAATGGGGGGCCATCGCGACCCTTCGTAAGGATCTCGCAACGCTGGAGAAGCTCGGTTCTCTCCGCTTCTTGCGCGATGAAATCGTCGTTGACTCCTTGTATCTTCGGCTCTAGATTTTCTGCATTAATAGATAGAATGAAGACCTACGCATTGGTAGTCTTAGGAGTGTTAGCTGTCTGGTGGATCCGAGTAGCCATAAATACGTATAAAAAGCCTAACGCTCCAGGTGTTCATTTGGCCTGGTTTATAGTAGCAGTGCTGTCCCTTATAGTTTTGTTTCCAGTTGCTGTGTTTGGCGGATTCCTGTAAAAACGCGGAAGTTATAAAATATATTCTAAAAAGCAGAAAGAAGAAGAAAACAATGAATGCTTCTTATCTCACACAAGGACTAACAATTATCATACTTGGTGGCCTCATATGCAGTATGTGGCACTCGGTTCATACGCGCCTGAATACAATTGAACTCCGACTGGTTTTTGACGCACAGAAACGACAAGGTGACTACAATAATCCACACAAAATACCCGATCATTGATTAGATGATTGGTCTCGAATTAGATCTCCTTACAATACTAACAATTCTCAGTGTTTGTATTGTAGCGGCTGCATTTTTGGTTGCTTTTATTGCGCCTGTCCCTGTCTATGTATCTCTTCCTGAGCCTGAACCTGTGCGACCACATTTGACCGAATCGACTGTTGCATAAAATAGAGTCCATTCCAGGCTGTCAGAGCGGCAATGATAATTGTGGCTAACATCTGATCATTTGAGACCCTTTGCATTGTGGCAATTGTCAGAAGTGCCAGCGTCGCTTGAACAACGCAACCCGGTGCGCGGATCCAGAGATTGGTCGCTGCATTCCATCGTTTTGTTGTTAGGTTATCGATCCAGTCATTCCGATTGGCGAACAGAAGTCCGTAGCTGATAGCGCCGGGCAGACCCGTGGTGAAAAAGAGATTCGCACCTAGAAGCGGACCGGCACGGAGCTGCTGTGACAGAGGAAGTGCGATACCGACCATCAGCCCGTGATGGAGCCAATCATCGAATCGGAATGTTCGCCAATAATACATCACGTGATACAGATGGAGGGCATAACAGAGTAAAGCGGCGGCGTTGTTCGGTTCATAGTTGCGGAGCGTGTTGAAATGGGCGAACGAATTCCAGACATCGGGCGTTGTGAGACTAACAATCAAAAGATTATGTATGACATGGACACCATAATACGGTTTGCGGAGTCCATCCCTCACAATTACGGAGTCGATCGCTTTAAAGATCTGTGTGTAAAGAAAAATGGCTATGATATTTATCAGATAATAATCGAACTGCGACATTATATGTGTACCACGGGATGGCTTTATGTCTGTGGGCAAAAGACTGATGGTATTCAAGAGGAAGAGGCTGTGGCTGTCAGAATCCGGCGTTTCCAGTTTCTGCAGGTCGGATCGCAGAAGATCTGTATGTGGCCTCGGTAGCCTGGGGCTCTGTCCTCTTCGTGTCTCAGTCGGATAATGCGCCGCCACGCTGGAATCCATACCTTTCCTTCACGGAGAAACGTTACGGTGATGGTATGGACACGGCCAGGAGTCACGAGGCTTACAAATGTCAGATCACGTGTCCATCGCTTGTTCGCCTTGGATCGCTCATTAAGATGATCTGGATCGGTGCCAGCTACAACAGGGAGACCGCAGATAAGGGCCTTCAAGATTCGCTGATTTACGAGATCCGCATATCTGCGTAGAGGACTGGAGGCGTGACAATAGGCGGCTAGACCTAGAGATGCGTGTCCTTGATCTTTGGTTTTGTCAGCCACCTCGTAGACCGCGGCTTCGGCCGCGAGTGGAGCCAACTCCGGATCAATGGCGGCCCAACCTACGGCATCTTCCGTCGGTTTCTGTGTGCGGAGTAATCCACGCCCCGCTGTCTTGAAGATAGTCGCGGCTGCCGTGTTGTAACGAATCATGAGCTCCTCAATCCATAGATGAGGATCTCGCGATATTTGTAGGTCGAATGCGACCGCGGACCCAGAGAACGACTCGTAGTTGAAGCTGTGTTTCACGATGATCCACGATGGCGCAAAGTAGTAGGGTTTCGCGGGTGGACAGAACAGTGTGATGCCACGACGCGGCTCACCAGGAAGGAGACTGGCAGATCCTTCGCTAACCGCGGCTGGCAACATCGGTCTGACAGCTCTGCCATTGAGATCATAGAATGTAGAGCCGATGGCCCTCGCGGATTTATCGATGTCGGAATCGATGGGAACAGCCGCTGCGGCATCCGCAATTGTGATAGACCATGTCTTTGTCTCGGGATGGTAGGCGATCGCATCGTCGATGTCACGGCAACCGACGGGGTCAATATGGAAGGTGCTCCATCCATGATCGGCATCGATGAATACGCGACCTGTATCTGTATCTGTATCTGTAAGCGGAATCTCTGGATTTTTCTGTTTTGGGCAATAATACTCTAGGAGTCCTGCTACCTCTGCATGGTAGTCACCGACAGGACCGAGAAGTCGTTGGAGCGAAGCACGCGACTTTTCTTTTGTTTCTTTGGTTTCTTTGGTTTCTTTGGTTTCTTCAATGGAAACAACGGCTATTTGGTTACGGCTTGTATCGCGCTCAGTGGATCCGACGATATATTCGACTCCTTCCTCATCATAGGGCCGGAAGAGATACATTGGGGCTCCGCGACTGGTAATTCCATACCGGTATTTGGAAGCTAATTCAAGAATGCCGACGACTGACTTTTTTCTTGTTTGGTCAGACATCGTATGGATGACCCGTGGTTATTGAGGGCCATCACTTTTATGACCCATGTGATTTATTTTATCTTTTCTCTTTTCTCTTTTTGCGTTCTATTCCTCACACCCGAGTTGTGAGAACAGATACCATTGTATTCATGGCTGTATATACTGCCTCTGTATTACTGTACATCCACAGCGTGTAGTAAAATGTTCCAGCTCCAGGCATATCTATTGCAGAACCGTGCAAGTTTACTGGGTTACCAGAGGAATCTATAATGGCGGGCCATGCTGCAAGATATCCTGGTATTGTTAGCGGATTTACACCGGTCACTATGTTCGTTGAATCTGCAGTGGTTGCCCCAGACACGTCGGCGCGCCCCAACGTAATCGCTACGGTGTCTCCTGCTGATGTAAATGTGAGATTTGACACAACATAGAATATTGTTGTCGCGGTTGCTGTGACGGGGCCGACCTCATATATAGCGACAGGAGTGCTACCAACCGTCATTGTCACCGGATTATATGGAGAGTTGCCTGCGGAATAACTCAATGAAGGTCCATTTGCTCCTGTGTAACCTGTGTAGCCTGTTGCGCCTGTGTAGCCTGTAGGTCCTGTGTAGCCTGTAGATCCTGTGTAGCCTGTAGGTCCTGTGTAGCCTGTAGATCCTGTGTAGCCTGTAGATCCTGTTGGTCCTCCAATATCAAGAAGATATGGTGCTGCCGTAATTGTTGGTCCATAAAAGTTGGAAGTAATGTTTGCAGAAGCGCACACATTCGCCGAATACCACAAATAGTTATTTGCAGAACTACTGTAGACAAACTTCGAACTAGATGAAGCATAGGTATTGATATAACACTGTGCCAAGAGTAGATAATTGCTCGTTGCATCTGTCGTTAATTCAATTACATTTTGTGTAATGCTGGAAGCATACCCACTTAAACTTGTAAAATATGATTTGCGAATAGTCAGTGGCGTACCAAGTGTACCAATGCCTTTACTGATATAGATAAGCGGAGATGTATTAGTTGTATTATTACTTATAATACCACAATTTTCAATTCGCGGGTTTCTTAAACCTTGATAAGATTCGATAACACTTACAGCAGACCCTGTTTGTAGAGTACAGTTCGTAATATTCAAGAAGTTGGGTGCGGAATTCGACGCACTACCTATCGTTAAGATAGGACCCAGTGAACCATCATTTTGGTCAAAATTGCAGTTATCACATGACCATAGTGTTGTTGTGCCACCGATATCAATCATAGCACTGGAAGATTTAATAGCGAAGTTACAGTGTTCGAGATGTATACGTGCAGGTTTTGTTGCTGCTGTATTTGTCGACGCTACCATCGAAACGTTATTAACAGAATTTGATATTTTACAACTACGAATAAATAGATTGACTGAACCTGAGCCATCCATTAAAATAATAGGGGCTGTATTAGCTAAATTTGTTATAAATTGAATATTATTAATTGTAGCTATACTTGAACCTAAATTAGCAGGAGTACTCACTGCACCTGATGTAGTATACTTTATTAATGGTTGACTTGTTGATGATGGAGATGCGTTGGTAATTATCACTGGACGTGACTCTAATGAATCATTTGTCATTCCTATTAATGATACATTTGCATGGAAATCGTTCATAACAATATTTTCACCATACTCACCTGGTGCTATGTAGATTGTAATATTTGGCGCCCCACTTGTAATCTTATTTAGCGCGGCCTGAATTGTTAGAAATGGATTACCGATGTTGCCGATGGCTGAATCACTACCATTTTTCGCAACATAATACACACTTGTAAGGGGGCCCGCTGGTCCTTGGAACCCCTGAGCACCTTGGAATCCTTGTGCCCCTGTTCTGCCTGTCGCGCCTTGGATACCTGTAAACCCTGTGTTTCCTTGGAATCCCTGTGCTCCTACTGTTCCTTGTATTCCTTGTTGACCAGTTCTGCCCGTGTCACCGGTGGTTCCTTGGAATCCTTGTTGACCAGTTCTGCCCGTGTGACCTGTATGTCCTGTAGCTCCTTGAAATCCTTGAAATCCTTGAAATCCCTGTGCTCCTACTGTTCCTTGTATTCCTTGTTGACCAGTTCTGCCCGTGTCACCGGTGGTTCCTTGGAATCCTTGTTGACCAGTTCTGCCCGTATGTCCTGTAGCTCCTTGGAACCCTGTTGCGCCTTGGAATCCTGTGGCTCCTGTGGGGCCAGTTCTGCCTGTTGCACCCGTAGCCGCTGCAGTTCCTGGAATTCCCTGAGCACCGGTCCAACCAGTTGTTCCTTGAGCGCCAGTGACACCAGTTGAACCTATTCCAGCAAATGATCCTGGAAGACCTTGTGCGCCTGTGAATCCCGTGAATCCTGTGAAACCTGTTGATCCTGTGGACCCCTGAGCTCCTGTGAAACCCGTGAATCCCGTGAATCCTGTGAAACCTGTTGATCCTGTGGACCCCTGAGCTCCTGTGAAACCCGTGAATCCTGTTGAACCTGTGAAACCTGTTGATCCTGTGAAACCCGTGAATCCTGTTGAACCTGTGAATCCTTGAGCTCCTGTTTCACCCGTTGCTCCTGTGAAACCCGTGAAACCCGTGAATCCTGTTGATCCTGTAAATCCCTGAGCTCCTGTGAAACCCGTGTCTCCTGTGAAACCCGTGAATCCTGTTGAACCTGTGAATCCTTGAGCTCCTGTTTCACCCGTTGCTCCTGTGAACCCTGTTGATCCTTGTGGACCCTGCGGGCCTTGCGGGCCTTGCGGGCCAGTTGCTCCACCAGATGTTAGAATTAAGATAATATTCTGCGAGGCATCGAATTGTGATACGCCACCAGAAGAGTCTAATACAACCGGCACTTCGACAAATGAGTTGGGGAGAATCGTTGTCGCGCTAAGAACAGTCCATATCTGATAGTTGTCAGAATCGGCTGCATCTTGCACAATAATGCTATCATTCGGTGATAATAGTGCTAGGAATACATCGATGTCTATGTTATCACGTGTTAAATGACTTATGTTTATTTGTGTAGCACTCGTCTGTGTCGCATTATTCCAGAGTATATAAGTAGGCGTCGGATTACCAGAATATTTGGTTGTGTTCGCCTTATAGTTGAAGTAACTGGCAGATTGACCGTCGGTACCCTTTGGACCTTGATCGCCTTGGATCCCAATATCTCCTTGAGGACCAATGTCTCCTTGAGAACCAATATCTCCTTGAGGACCAACATCACCTTGAGGACCAATGTCACCTTGGGCTCCAGGAGTACCCGCATCTCCCTGATCACCTTGGATTCCCTGATCACCAGTAGAGCCAGTTTCACCCGTATCTCCACCAGGATAGCCCTGGGTACCTTTATCGCCTGTAGCTCCTTGGTCGCCCGTAGGTCCTTGATTGCCAGTAGCTCCTTGGTATCCAGTTGCTCCCTGATTGCCAGTAGGTCCTTGATCGCCCGTAGAGCCAGTAGCACCTTGGTCGCCCGTAGAGCCAGTAGCACCTTGGTCGCCAGTAGCGCCTTGATCGCCTGTAGCTCCTTGGTCACCAGTAGCTCCCTGATCACCAGTAGCTCCTGTGGAACCAAAATCACCAGTAGCTCCCTGGTCGCCAGTAGCTCCTTGGTCGCCCGTAGGTCCTTGATTGCCAGTAGGTCCTTGATTGCCAGTAGCTCCTTGGTCACCAGTAGCTCCTTGGTCTCCTGTTGCTCCTTGATCACCAGTTTCACCAGTAGCTCCCTGATCACCAGTTTCACCAGTAGCTCCCTGATCACCAGTAGCGCCTTGATCGCCAGTAGCTCCTTGGTCACCAGTAGCTCCTTGGTCTCCTGTTGCTCCTTGATCACCAGTTTCACCAGTAGCTCCTTGGTCTCCTGTTGCTCCTTGATCACCAGTTTCACCAGTAGCTCCTTGGTCTCCTGTTGCTCCCTGATCACCAGTAGCTCCTTGGTCACCAGTAGCTCCTGTGGAACCAAAATCACCAGTAGCTCCTTGATCACCAGTTTCACCAGTAGCTCCTTGATTGCCAGTAGCTCCTGTGGAACCAAAATCACCAGTAGCTCCCTGATTTCCAGTAGCTCCTTGATCACCAGTTTCACCAGTAGCTCCTTGGTCTCCTGTTGCTCCCTGATCACCAGTAGCTCCCTGGTCGCCAGTTTCACCAGTAGCTCCTTGGTCACCAGTAGCTCCTTGGTCACCAGTTGCTCCCTGGTCGCCAGTAGCGCCTTGATCGCCAGTAGCTCCTGTGGAACCAAAATCACCA
>Ga0209084_1003276_pt1 | contig 12023 bp, 8 predicted proteins | sample C_130820_MF_Meta_FD_187309 | JGI IMG/M metagenome (GOLD analysis project Ga0209084, IMG submission 187309) | Freshwater microbial communities from Lake Croche, Canada to study carbon cycling - C_130820_MF_MetaG (SPAdes) (version 2) | ecosystem: Environmental > Aquatic > Freshwater > Lake | place... | reverse complement strand
ACATCTTCAACACCTCGCGGTAGATTTCAATATGCCTTGCAGCCACCGATTGTGGAGAATATCGCGAAGTGACGGTGGCGGCGGCCTCTGGCACTCTGCCGGCACCCGCAGCCAACCACTGGAACACCCCCGCTTGGAGAGATTCAATCGTGGTGTGCAGTTCCGCGCCAGGTATGCCAGAAGCGATTTCCTTGATGCCGCCCAGATCTGCACCGAAGAACTTCAAGCCCCGCGCCATGGCTTCCGCCACCACCAGTCCGAACGCCTCCTCGGATGGAAAATGAATGAACCCCTGTGCCTGATCCATCAACGACACCAAGGCCTCCAAATCGAGAAATCCGGCATGACTGGCATATCCCATGGATTGCGCTCGTTTCAATTCCTGCACAAAGGAGCGACCATAGTCATGGCCCTGGTCCAGCGCGCCTACAAAAATCAAGTGAAACCGGCATCCAAGACGATGCAACTCCCCAGCCATTTTCAACACCTCCAACTGCCGCTTTCTAACTCCCAATTGGCCTACGTTCAGCAGTAGCGGCACGTCAGAGGAAGGCGGGACCTGGGTAACATCGCGGAGAAAGCCACCGCGAATCGCGTTAGGAATCCGCCAGGTTCTTTGGGCTCTGGGAGCCACCAATGATTCGGTATAGTCTGAATTGCATAATACTCCCGCACATTTCCCCAGTGCGTGCGATTCGAGTTTTGACGCTAGAAATCCGTAAATCCTTTCATTTGCAAAGTTGATTCCAAGGCGGTTCAATTCCGCCATATTTCCATGGATCGTGATCACATTGGGGAGCCCGCTATGGGCGGCGCACATCCCGCACTCCCTCTCGGTGCCTTGGCCGTGGACCACATCTGGCTGCAATTCTTGGATCAATGAACGGGTGGCCTTGATGCATCCACGATAGAAAGACGTCATCCAGCCCGATTTTGGGACGACCAAGGGATGGTAGTGGATGTTGCCGCAAATCTTCGCCGGGGAAACCACCGCCTGTCGGAGGCATGATATCACATGGACCTCGACACCAGAGATTTGCGAGAAGCCCTCAAACAGCGCTGCCGGAGCCGCCCCGAAATACGGCTCAGTAGCCGCGTAATCCTTGAAGTGCTCGCGGTTGTCGGTGGTGATTTGGACGATTCTCATGATAGGCGCAATATATCAAACCGGTGAATCAGCAAACCCTCGTTCATGCTGAGAGAATCGTAGCGTAATATGCCTCGTATTGATCGACGATGACGCTGGATGAAAATTTTGAAGCCGCATCCTCTCTACAGGCACATCGGGAAAGATTGCCAAGGTGAATTACCGCATCGATCATTTCATCCACATGATGACAGCACCGGCCGGTGATTCCATCCCGTACAATTTCCGGCAGGGCCCCGCGGGCCGTTCCAATCACTGGAGTGCCACAAGCCAAAGCTTCGGTCATGACGATGCCAAAGGGTTCGTCCCACTCGATTGGCATCAACAGCGCTGCGGCTTGCCCAAGCAACCGGTTTTTCCGCACGTCATCGACGGGTCCAATATAAGTGATTTGATCTGAAAGCTGCGGTTCGATCTGCTCCTTGAAATAGCGATCAATTTCCGGACTTTCGGACCTGTTTCCTGCAATGATCAATCTACGTCCGGTGGCCTTCGCAATCTGAATGGCGCTGTGGGTGCCTTTGATCGGCTCAATCCTGCCAAGAAACACTAACGGCGCATCCGCCGCCACATGCTCCTGAAAATCAAACTGCTCGATAGTCACGCCATTGTGAATCGCCCGGGTCGGGGCAATCGTCTCAAAATCCTTGACCATGTGGTAGCCACAGGTAGTGAACCACAGGGCTCTCTTGGGTAACAGGCGCACCCTCTTGGCAAATGCATTCCTATCGGGTGGAGCCTGAAACGACTGGATTTGCTTTTGCGGCAACAGCCATAGAGGAGTCGTCAAATCGTAGTGAGCAAAAGAGTGGATTAGATCATACCGGTTGCGGGCAAGGTGCTTGAGGAGTTGCCACGTGTTGATCACACGCCCCCGGGGGCCCGGCTGATCACAGAGATGTGCAAGAAGTTTCGCCCGGCCGCTTGATTGCGGGTGGCAGGCCAGAGTGACCGCCCAACCGCGCTCCACGAGACCTTCCGCCAGCAAGTGAACAATCCGCTCAATTCCCCCATAATATGGCGGCGGCACCGGTAAATGCGGATCGGCCACCAGTAAAATGGATTTTCCATGCACTGGCTTAGAAGTAGATATGTGGTCTAACCCCATATTTTGTGAGCTAGCAATTTGGAGTCTTCCTTGACCAGAAAAACCAGGGCGGATTTCGCTATCGACGCGATAGATTTAGGAGATCGCGGAAACCGAACGGAATAGTTTGGCCATTCGCAAGACAGTTCCCGCCAGAGTGTAGTTTTCAATGCTGGATCGCGTTCCCAAAAGTGCAGTGGTGTCCGGTTGCTGAATGGCTATATGGACCGCCTCGGCCAAGCCAGCAGGAGATTCATTTCTTAAGTAGATTGCGGATGATCCGAGTATTTGCTCAACGCCCGCAGCCTTGGTGGACAGCACCCTGAGCCCGGCATTGAGGTAATCAAAGGTCTTGGAGGGATAAGTGACCGCAGAGATCGGGTTCGACGCTGACTGGAGATTGAGTCCAAAGTGGCATAAGCTGCGGATGCGTGATAGCTCATCCTGGGAGACCGAGCCATGAAAGTGGATCAATTCTGGGTAACGGTTTTGCAGGGCGCGGAAGCGATCCAAGAAGTATCCATGGCCGGTGATGTGGAAAACGGTTCCGGGGACGAACATGCCATTTTCCAGATAGTCGAGCAGCAGTGGAACGCCCCGTTCGCGGTCGAGAGATCCAGAATAGAGGAAACCCACAGGCTGTCCCTGAGCGGGAGGAGGACGCGGGATGATGCCATCGCACAAGATGCCAGGCACCAATACTTGCGGAATTCCCGGTGGCAGGCGCTCACCCAAGGTCGGAGTGGCCAGCAACGCACCTTTGACCAGCGGCCGCGCCATCCACTCCGCGAGACCGCTCATCCATTTCCATATTCCTTTGTCGATGAGATGCTTGCCGTCTTCGTATTCCAGAAGCATCGGATTGTCGCGCCCGAGCAAGCGACAGTAATAAACGGCAAGCACGTAGATCAGTTCGTAATTGTCGATGACCAGCGTATCCCCGGAGCGTGAATGCCTCGCGACGTGACGGGCATAATGGATGAAATCCAGCAGAAAGCGGATCTTGCGAATTCCCGAGGCCTTGGCAAAAACCTGGGTTTGCGCCCCGAAGCGGCTGGTGGTTTCTGGCAAGGACTCAATTGCGCCACGTCCCCGGGGATGCCGACTGAGAAGCACCACCGGCGATCCGACGGCTTGCTCGATCGCATGATAGAGGATGACTCGTTTGCCAGCACTGGTGCAGATGGCCGGATTGTCCCGGCGGCCATGCAGGTATTGATCATCATAAGCTCCGGTTAAAATGATGAGTCTAGGCGGCTCCTGATTCATGCTTGGGAAATGGCGCGTCTTTGGAATCAGCGGTTTGAGAAGGTCTTGAAAAAATCGCGTCACAGAACGTGCATTCGTTCTGGCGATTCCGGGCCATATTATAAAATCCCATGAATATGTAGCCATGGGCATCGAGAAACCCGAGCAATTCGTGAAACCTGCCCTGACCGTCATATTCCTGATCGAAAATCACCTCGCAAGTAATCAGGCCTATTCTGTGTGAGGCAATCATCCCCCTCCCTCCCTGCAGAACCATCAGATCATAGCCCTGACAATCGGTTTTAAGAAGATCAATCCAATGAATTTCCTCTCGAGCGCAGATCGCGTCGAGCGTTTCAATGGGCACTACAATCACTTCCTTTGTAAGGGTGAGTTCGGCATAGTCACCTACCAGTGATGCTGTGCTGGTTGGCAGCAGCGAGTTCGTCATCGACTCGCTGTTGCGATGAAATTCCGCTCGGCCTGGAGCCGCCCCGAGAGCCATGGGGTGAAGGCGTACAGTCTGGAAACCGGCGGCGCAGGAGCGAAGTATCTCAAAGGATTCCGGATCGGGTTCAAAGCAGTGGATCGTGGCCAGGGGCAACTTTTCCTTAGCCGCTGCGAGGGTTTCTCCATGGTGCGCACCCACATCAAACATGACTTTTGCGCCGGAATGTTGCTTAGCCATAAGCGTAACTAGATCCTGCCAGTATCCATCGCCAAAGTGTTTGGTAGAGCGCAAATAGTAGCCCAATGGGCGTAATGCTGCCTGGATCAGTTTTTTATGCATGATTTCGAGTAGTGAAATTCTTGAGCTTGCTGAAAAGTTGCGCTAGTGAAATTCCAGTCTCCCTGCGGACCAAGACCACGAGATGAGCCATGTAGCAGGCAGTGAGAACCAGGCAGGTCAAGGCGCCTTGCATTGCTGGCATTAGAAGCGCCATCATAAGGCATGCGGCAAGCACCCCGAAGGTTTCAATGACGAAGAATCCGGTGCTTGCGTTCCAACAGATTCCCATCCGGCGTGTCACTACGAAAATGCCTGCCAGATACAGGCTGTTGGTAATCACAAACGCTATGCCAAGGCCTACCAATCCAAAAATTTGTAGCATGACGTAGGAAGAAGTAATCATAACAATGCCAGTCATCAACTCGCTCATAGCAATCAGCCTTGGCCTGCCGACTGCCAACACGGCGAATCCAATCGGGCACGCAGCAAAGCGTATGGCCATTCCAACAAGCAACCAACGCATCAGATCGCCACCGGCAATGAATTCCCTAGTGTACAGGAGTTGGAGAATCCATGGTGTAAGAACAAGCATTCCCAGCGTTACAGGAATACCAATACCAATAGATAACAGGGTCTGCTGGTTCAAGAGACGGTTCACCAAGCTGCGGTCGCGGCCCGCCTGGACTAAACTCGGGTAGAATTCCGTGCCCATGGCGGAAATGAGAATGCCGATGTAAAAATTTGCCATGGTGGAAGCGGCGCCATAGAGGCCTACCTGAAGCACGCCAAGATCATGACCGTAATAGTTCTGGATGAACAGGAGATTGAGCCACCCCGAGGCTGTCAGCCAGATTCCATTGATGGCAAAACCCGACCCGAGCTTGATCAATTTCTTCGACTCGCGCCATTGATGGTAATCCCGTGGGGTTTCAACAGTCGATCTGAAGGGTTTGAGGAAATGGTGGTGAATGGTCAAAGACGCCACTGAGATGGGTAACAGTGCGATGATCGCCCCGACCTTGCCCATCAAGGCGACCAGTGCGATGGCGAGCACGGCGCCGGCAATGGAGGCGATGATCTGGCATATGGCTAGGGTCTTTGATCGTTTCAAGCCCTGCAAGAAGGCCAACTGCACGCCCAGCAGTGGCGTAAAGATCAAGGAGCCACCTGCGACGGCATACCACCAAAAGTGTGCTGGAGTACCGAGAATTTTGGCACTCAGGATTGGCGATGCAATAGCCAGGGCCACACACGCCGCCGCCCCGATGAACAGCGCGGTGCGCGCCGCGATTCGATAGGTTTGGTCTAGCAACGCGGGGTCATCCTCAGCCGACGCTTCGGCGACCTTTCTGACGGTGGCACCATCCAGGCCGCATGCAAACAGAACCCGCGTCAGATCCACGGAGGACGCCACCAGGTTCACGATGCCCATCCCCGATGGGCCCAGCAGCAGCGCCATCACCTTGGTCCTGAGAATCGAAATGACGATGGTGACCAGCTTGGCCCCGGCGATGGCCGAGGTCGCTTTGATCATCCCGTGGTAAGCGGATTTTTCCTGCCCGGAGCGAGTCGAGGAATTGGAATTCAAGGCTTAGAGGTGTTGACAGAGAAATTCGGAATCATCTAGCGGGCTGATACGGGGGCTTCGTATTCCGGCGTGGGGAGATTGTTCTCGAGGAGACGAATCATGCCGATTCCGAGTAATAATGAAGATGCGACTTGTCCGAACCCAGATGCCCCCAGGAATAGCCACAATGGAGCTATTACCAAGGGAATTCCCACGAAGAGACACAGGACATAATATTCATTACGGCGGTGACGGATGATCAAACGGTGCGCGTGGATGGCGAGACGCATGGTGCCCAGGAATAAAATAATGCAACCCATGTAGCCGGAGGTACGGACACCGCTGACCAGGGTGCTGTGATAGTCACCGTTGGCCAAAATCGTTTCGCGGTGGGCTTCAAATCCAGAAATGCCCATACGGACGTCCTTGCGGGTATTCATCTGGGTGGCAAGTTCGTGCGCGGAGAAGCCGAGGCCGTCTCCCAGCCACTTGTTATGAATCCATCGTTCCGTCAATAATGCTTCCTTCCAGATCTCGACCCGCCAGTCGGTCGAGCCTTCAGCATCCCGTAAATATTGTTTATTCCAGGTTCCTGGGAGGAAAGACAAGGCCCGCTGTAAGTTGGGTGGGAGAGGGTGCATGAGATTAATTACAGCGAGCAAGGCGATAGCTCCAACTCCTCCCATACCTGCAACCAGCAGAGATGTGAATCCACCGCGATAGGCTAGGCCCACAAAAAACGTGAAACTAACGGTCATCACGGCCGTCCTGAATCCGCTCAAACCCGCACCCAGAATTGTGAATAGAATCAACGGGCCCCAAACCGGGTGTAAACATGCCCTAAGAGGCGAAATGTAACTCGTCAGCCACAGTGCCATATTTCTGGTAATAGTTGGAAGCCAGAGGATCCGCGTCGCCTCAGTGGTATCGATCGCAACGCCAGAGCCCTCGTAATTGGTCTCACTCGTGTTGATGTAACCCATGCAGGTCCAGTAGGCGACGGTGGGCACGAATGCGCCAAGCACATTGACGCCGAGATTGATCAATCCGCCCAGAATACTCACACGGACGATCGCTTTTAACTCTCGGGGCGGGACCCTCAATCCACAAAGCAATAATGCAACCAAGAAACTTATTACAAATACGATATAGGGACGACCGCCTACGGACTCCCCGCCAAAAATATTGAGGCCAACAGGGTTTCTAGCATAGGCCTGAAAGATCATCATGAAAATAACAAGACTCCACAACTCCAGTTCATCCAAGCGCAGGCTAAAGGGCAGCTTGCGCATCATCAGCAGCAGCAGGCAGAAACCAAGAACCAGCAACTGGCCGAGCAACTGCGTGGTTGGAAGCCCTGGCAACCGAAGGCTCAATTCCAACGAACCCATGAACGGAATCAACAGCCAGATGCGCCGGCCGAGCAAAAAGCAGGCAATTACAACCGCGCTCGAAAGCACCCACGAGATGGCCTCAAACTGCGCGGTGGCGGCACTGATGCCGAGGTACAGCGCTACGAACGTCGCGATGACACCTAGGACGATGATTTTGATTTTATTGGAGTCCATGGACGAGGATATCAGGATGAGAAAAGCATTAAATCCAAAGCATGAAATTATAAACGAAGAGCAGAGGTGTGTGCCTCAGGTCTTTATCTTCATCTGAGTTTAGAATTTATGATTTAGGATTTAAGATTTAGTAATTTCCACCAGGGGTCAGACAAATGGGCGGTAGCAGACTCCGTCTGGCGGGGTGGTGACAGCAGGATGTGGATTGCCGTGGACCAAGCCGACGAGACTGTCGCTGCGGAACGAGCATCGAATGCCGAGCATCTCAAGGCACTTCAAACCAGCCATGGCGCATGGCCAGGGAATGGGCAGATAGATGCGGCGGCGCTTGGCTCGCTTGGCGATGGCCCGGAGGATTTGCAGGAGCGAGACGGGAGTCGGATGAGTCACCGAGTGCAGGGTGCTGGAAGGCCAGTTCTCCGCCAGCGCCGCCACGGATTCTGATAGATCCGCCTCATGGATCAGATATTGTTTGAGATGTTCGCCGCCGATCAAAAACGGGACGACTGGAAGTTTAGTAACGAGTTTTTCGAGGGTTTCCATCACGCCGCCGGATGAATTGCTCCAAACCAAGCCAGGACGGATGACCACCGCTCCAAGTGCGAGTGCTGCCTTTTCAACCAGCAACTTGGCTTTGCCATAGTTGGACCGGCAGCCGTCGAATGAACTCATGGAACTGATGAAAACCAAGTGCCCGACACCCGCTTGCCGGGCGGCTTGCAGCAAGGCCATGCTTGGCTTGACGTTCATTTCCAGAATCTCCTGCCAGGAGCGGCCGCTGAAATCGTAAGCGGCGTGGACCAGCACGTCCACGCCATCCCACGGCAGCTGCTGCGGATCATCGCCCAATGCATAAGTATGCCACGGGGCGGCGCACGGGCGACGGCTCAACGCGAGCACCTCGTGGCCATGGCCGCGAAAGCACTCGGCGATAGCGCCACCCACGTAGCCGGAGGCACCGGTAATGGCGACTTTCATGATGGATCGAGCCGGCCTGCGAGGGTGGCGATGCGATGGGAGTTGGCCATTATGCTGAGGGTGATGGAGGTGGCGGGAATGCTCGGCAAAACCGAGGCATCCACCAAATGCACCCGCGTCATCGTGGGGAGTCTGCCCAAGGTGTCGGTTTCGAGCGCGCCGGGCTGTTCGCGCATCGGGAAGGTGCCACCGCTGTGGTAGCCGCTGCCCGGCTTGAGCAGCTGCAAGCCGGGAATCAAGGGCACGGCGCGCAGGTTTAGTGCCTGTTTTAGCAGCTTCCACCCGACTTTCAGGGTCGTGGCCAAACCCTTGCGGGCCTGTTGAATCCGGACATTGAGAAAAGCCTGGCCGTCGGCAGCTTGTTGCAATGTAAGTTTCAACGAGCCGGACTCCTTGGAGTGAATGAAGCCTTGGACAATCAACAGGCGCCCGAGAAAGTGGCGACGGAAGGCGGCGACACGCAGCGGCCAAGCCAGAAATGTCCGATCGAGCTCATGGTGTAGGAAAGAACTGTAGCCATAGATCTGCAGATGAACCATGTGCTCGCTAACGCTCTTGTCGTCAATTTCCAGAAACAGCTGCGCAGAAGTATGCATGCGCTCGGTCTCGACCCCTTCGGTCAGGCCGAAACGCAGCATCGGATAGATGAAATACTGGCTATCTAAGAGTGTGACCGGCGTGTCGAACGCCTGCAGCGAATTGAGCACGATTTTCGCCGTCGGCAAGACACCGGCCGCAACAAACACCCTGCTGGCCCGCTGGGTAAAGACAACATTCTTTGCCAGATCGCGCCCGGTCACGATCACCTCGTCACCTACCTGTTCGAACTTTTCGACCAGGTGATCCGCCAGATATCGGACCCGGCCGCTTTGAATCAACTCGTCGAGAGTTTGCGCCGAAGAATAGATCAGGCCATAGGGACAACCCGACAGACAGAGCGTGCAATAGGCACATCCACGCTGCGTGGCATCGCCGGTCGCACGGATCGCCAAGCGGCTGCGTCCGGCAATGATTCCGGATTGCCGAAGACGACTTTTGTTTGCTTCCAGATCCTTGAGGAGTGCCTGGCCCTGGCGGGATGGCTCCAGCGGATTGTTTTGAGTCGAATAGGTTGGCAGAATCTCCTCCAGATCATCCGTGATCGCCGTTGCCGGCACGAAGTCCATCACGGCGCGATAGTGCGGCTGCAAATCCTCAATGGAAACCGGCCAGTCGGCAATATCCTCCTGCCGATAACATAACAGAGAGGAACCCCACACGTTGCTCAGGCCGCCCTTTGCTACGGAGTGATTGAACCCAGCGTGTTCTTTCCACCGGATGTCCACCACTGCCGAGCCGGTGTCAAAACTATAGGCAGATCCGTATGACAGCTTGGAATGATTTGTCTCACTGGAGACGAGTCGCTGGCCAACGATGGCATCAACATCATCATTGGCCCAGGATTCGGGCTCCTGCGTGGACATCCGATCGATGATTTCCTGCCGCCCGGCCTCCAAACTGACACCCACATCCAGGATCGTGACTTGATGCCCCTGCTGGACGAGCGCCTGCGTTGCGGCAATGGCAGCCGGGCCCGAACCAATAACTATATACATAATCTTGGAATGTGAGAGGGTTAGATAAGAGAAAATTCTCTTATCTAACGAACTATATGGAACTAAGTATCCACATGACTCAAGACCTTTTGCGGACGCGGATATGCCAGTGCAGGGCGAGGAGTGGGCGGACAGGCGTGAGGAGCCATTCGACACCAGAAATGAATGGTATCAGGAAATGAGGAATCAAATCCCGCATTGTAACGCCGCCTGAAATGAGATAAGAGAACCAAGGGGTAAAGGCGAATTGCTCGATCATCAGATCCGGAAACAGCTTTTCAAAGCGTTCACGGTCTCGAACGAAGACCATCCAAGACAGAGCTTGGTTGGAGTCCATCATGGAATCCTGCTGGCCGAAACTCCACGTATCTGCCGAATCCTCATAGGGCTCCGGGTGGAAGTGATTAAAAAAGAAGCGCGCAAATGGCGTGTGTGCCACTTCGATCATGGTGACAACTCCGCCGGGGACAAGCGTGCGCTGGGCTTCTCTGAAAAATGCTTCCACATCGGGGATGTGATGCAGCACATGAGTCAGTGCGATGGCTTGCAGGGAGTTCTCGTCAAACGGGAGATCGCATCCGTCGATTACTCGCTCGGCCACGCCCGCAACCACATCAGAGGTGATGAATGCGGGTTCGACATTCTTCAAGCAACTGCCGCCGCTACCCAGTTCTAGCAGCAGCCCCGTCGATGGAACTGAACGCACGTCGGCTATGAGTCTCTCATACCAGTCATCGTAACAACATTTGAGTAGCGGGCGCGCTTCGATAAGCGCCTTCTGGCGCAAAAAAAATCCGGGAGAGCCGACGACGAGATTTTTAATAGACGGTTCTTTGAGAAATTTCAGCATGGCAGTGATGGCCGTGGTTGCCAATGGGGTGAGGGTTATTAGCGGGGTGACCTCGTTAAAATTCAGTCAAATCCGGTAGAACCACGCCCGCTAAGGTGCATTAATTATTGAATAATCCCGCCAGCGTGTGCCGAAGTCGTCAGCATGCGAACCAAGTGCCAGCGAGTTGAGCCACGGGTGGCCCGCAGTGTGAGATCGAAACTGCTTACGATTTCAGCATCGCATCGGGTTAACCACTGCTTCATCGTGGAATTCTCATTTCCTGTGACAATATACTCGCTAACCAGCACCATTTCGATACCTCGGCGGCGTAGGGATTGGGCGTCATCGGCAATGGTGACGTGGTGAATGCGGAGCGAGCCAAATGGCCGCCAGAGGGATGTCTCCGGATCGTCGAATGTCACCAGTCCCAGCACCTTCAGATCAGGTGGAAGCACGCCTCTAACAGGCGCGAACCCATCCGTCCGCTCACCGTAAACGGAATAAACTGTCCACATCCTCTTGAGCAATGGAGAGGCGCTGGCCTCGGCATGCAACAAACGCAGCAATGTCTGTGCAGGCCACAGAGGCCGTGCAGGTGTTGCGATCAAGAGCAAGGCGGCAAGGGCAAATCCACACATCGCCAGCTTGCGCCACCAGCAACGCCGCAATAGTTCGCTGGCACGCGGCAGACAAAGTAAGGGCGCTAGCAAGCATACATAGGATGGTGCCAAGTAACGCGCGGGACAGCCCAAACCGGATTGGGTAAAAAAATAAATCATCACCAACGCCGTACCTACTGGGACGAGAAAGGCTGGCGCGAGCAGGACAGCAATCCATTCGCTTCCAGTTCTCCGCCGGGCGCGGATCCGACCAACTAAAACTGGAAGCAGCAATAGGCTCACGCCGCATCCGAGTCCGGCAGCCTCTTCCATCTGCATTTCTCCAAGTTTAAATTTGGCCCCGGCGTCTTCGAATTGTGCGTTGATCCGCGGCGCAAGGGAGGAAGGAATTTGATCATCAATCCATCCGTTCCATACCCCAGCGAAGGGATTGATTGTTGGGTTGAGATTATGGAGTGTTATGAGCAAGCCATTAACGCCAAGATGGAGGAGAGGTTCACCGGTAGACATGTTCACGGGTTCCGCTTTGAGGCCTGTCCAGTCGCCGCAGTAGCGGATATTGAGCAATGCGGTCGGCACCAATGAAATGACCAGCGCGACCGCACCCACCAGAAGTGTTGCGATCGGGCGTCGGAACAGGCTGCCTATCGC
>Ga0209084_1003275_pt1 | contig 12024 bp, 21 predicted proteins | sample C_130820_MF_Meta_FD_187309 | JGI IMG/M metagenome (GOLD analysis project Ga0209084, IMG submission 187309) | Freshwater microbial communities from Lake Croche, Canada to study carbon cycling - C_130820_MF_MetaG (SPAdes) (version 2) | ecosystem: Environmental > Aquatic > Freshwater > Lake... | reverse complement strand
TCATGAGATATACTATGCATGAAAACATGATGGGTATTCCTGCAAAGGTTATCTTCTCAACCAGGCCACCTTTACTGGCAGCAGCCATCTGAGTCTCTCGTAATTCTTTTACTTCTTTGACCAGTGTCTCTATATCGTGTTCTTGTGTAGACATTTTATGCTCCTAATACATGTAATGCGTGTTCGTAGTGTTTGATACGATCTTCCAAACCAATATAACCACCATTGATCTTGCGGGTCATTGTTTTGATATCGCCCGCATCGGCTTGTACATTTAAGTTATTGCTTTCCCAAAACCAGCAAGCACTTTGTACAGCGCCTTCGAATGTAGCCAAATATTCTGGAATATCTTCTACAGGTGTTTCGATACTTTCTGCAAACCGTGTATAGTTATCCTTGCCAGTTAATTGAATTAGTCCACGTCCGCAATATTTGTAACCTTCACCGCTGTGCTCATCACCGTTGCCCATACGACTAGCATATACACGATTTGCAATCATTTCTTGTTTGCCTGCGTATGCATTAGCAATATCGTCATTGGGAAAATACTTAGGAAATACCTTGCGTAATGTTACAGCACGATATTTTAAGTTTTCTGTTAAGAATACGAACCCGCCACTTTCGTGAGCACATTGAGCAAGGAACGCTGCTACTCTGTTAGGGGTGTTGATATCATAATCTGGTAATGCTTGTTCTAGTGCATGATACCAATGATCAAGATACTGATTACCTGGAAGTAATTGAGCAAGTTGTTCTTGCGTTAGAATAAATTCTGACATTATTCTCCCTTTCGAAATAAGGTTATAACTTTTGCTTGAATGTTTTTAGCAAATTGAGGTTGTGGAAAATTCCATCCTATAAATGCTCCTAATGCTAACCAAAATAATGTTTCTAACATATTGTCCCCTTAATTTATTTCTTCAAATATTTTCTTTTGAGTTTGATACCATTCTATCCATGCATCGTTTTTTACAGCACATTCATAATATGTTGTATAATTTAATGTTACGGTTTTTGTAAAATCAACAATGCTAACTGTGTCGCCTTCGATAGTTTTCAGTTGCGGACATTTTTCTAATACCAATATAGGTGCATCTGGAAACTTAGCCGTTACTGGAACAGTAGTTGAGCATCCTGTAATTAATAAAATAGATGAAATAAAAAATAATTTAATTAATTTCATTTGTTGGCCTCAATGGGTTGATTCAATGCCGCTGCATTATGTGTATTAATGATAATGTGTGGAATAGGACAATTCTCTACAAATTTAATAACTTCTCGATCTTTAACTACTTCGCGATCAACATAGTTAATAATATCGTCACCGCGTGTTCTAACTAGTTCAAGTTTTTTAACAGTTTTAGTTATTATTTGAACATTGGTTTCTTGACTTTTTGCTTCAGCTTCTGCAACCTTAATCTGCATTTCTGCAACCTTAGCTTCCCATTCTGCTTGATTGCTCATAGCACCTTCAAACCAAACTCCTAGTGCAATTAACAATATAGATATAATCTGAATAGGTAAATGATAAAGTTTAAATGAAGGAATAAAATTTAATATGAAACTAGAAATTAATCCTAGTACACCTACCAATAATATTGCATGGAACATCCAATTAGGTAAGAAACTCATCAACCACATATTACCACCTATCTTTTTCTAGTACTACTGCCTTATTACCGTTTCTAATTAAAAACTTATTTCCAATTTTATTAATTTCGTAGTTACCAATATATTTGGCTAAAAAGAACATTTGACTCTGACTACTTTCGTCCAATGATAATGGGCCGGGTACAGTATGTTTAACATCTTCGTAATCACCAATAGCAATAAATTTTGCTGCTATATCTCCAGCATAGGGTCTGCTGAAAACAATAGTATTATCTTCTGCAAGTTCAACATCAACACTACCTTGATTAAAGAATTCTTTTACATCTGTATTTTTAATTTCCATTACCTTACGTTCGTAATCTTCTTTAGTCATTGGAATTGCTTCTGTAATATTTTCTTCATTAAATTCAAGACTAGTTGGTGCTTTTTGATATCGGAATTTCCATTCACGGCAATCGCATAATTGTCCAACTCCGCCTAGCAATTCTTTTAATTGAGTCTTTAATTCTGGAGTTCTTTGTATTTCTACAAACACCTGATATTGCCCATCGTTTTCTTCTCCAGCACTCATATCAGCATCAAGAATAAAATCATACCCACGTTCGATAAATTCCATCATATCCACTGCTGGATTTTTTTCACGTACACGAAAACCCAATACAATTACATCGCCGTCTTCGCCCATTTTACTTTTATATTGGTCAACAGTGAATAACTCTGACACATAGTTTTTAAGATCGCCAGATCTTAATCCTTCATTAAGTTGTGGCATCTGCTGGAACCTCCTGTGTTTCTTCTTGTGCAATATTTTCTGTTTCGGCAGAATTAGTACTATATTTCATTAGTTCTGCCATTCTATTATTTTCTTTATTTTCTTTACCTACGTAAACGTCCTGCATTAGTTTCTTAGGCATAATAATAGTTACAGTCCAAATAGGATGTGCATCAATTTTACCTTTTTTAGTGCCTGGTCTAAAGTCACCTGGGTCTTTAATTTTACGTGGTAACATAACTACTTCTTTAGCAAATACAACTTGACATCCATAATCCACAAGACGTTTTCCACCCTTAGGGTCAGGCATATTATCACGTGACCACATAAATTTGCATTCTACATCGTAGCGATTTACCTTGGGTCCGGCAATAAGTTCGCCTTCTTCCCAATTTTTAAATACGTAAACATCTAATTCATCTATAACACGTTCAAAGTCTTTGAGTACTTTAAACGCACTATTATTTTCACTAAGTGTTTGTAGGTTCTTAATAACGTCTATAATGTCGTGCATAGGCTTTCTCTTTATCAAATATTTATCCATAACTCTCTGATATAGTATGTTAAATCACCGGGGTCCAAAATTGGGCACTTTGAGCAGGTATTTTGAAATAACTTTTAAATATTAGTGCAGGTCGATCTTCACCAAGGAGGTAAAATTGCCTAGAGTCAATCGAAAAAGGGACAGGGATATGAGTGAACAACGAGATCCACGATTCCATAAAGAACCACATAGTAACTTAATACAAATTAAGCCCTATTTAAAAAGAAGCCAGCAAGTCAATATAGTTCCACGAAACCTAAGCCAAGAGAATTATCTTGAATTGCTAAAAAACCCCAAGAAGTACATTGTTTTAGCCATTGGCCCAGCCGGTACGGGTAAAACAATGTTAGCCGTACAGATGGCAATTAAATTGTATAAGGAAGGGTCCATTAGTAAGATAATAGTAACCCGCCCCGCTGTTTCGGTAGATGAAGAACACGGGTTTTTGCCAGGGGATTTAAATGCCAAAATGGCACCCTGGACAAGACCTATATTTGACGTTTTTGAAGAATACTATCACCCTAAGGAGATAGCAGGTATGTTAGAAGATGGCTCTATTGAGATCAGTCCATTAGCATATATGAGAGGTAGAACATTTAAGAATGCTTTTGTCATTGCTGACGAAATGCAAAATGCTACACCAAGTCAGATGAAGATGTTATTAACTAGAATTGGAAATAATTCTAGAATGGTAGTTACTGGAGATTTAAACCAAGCCGACCGTCCTAGTGAAAACGGTCTCCTAGAGTTTTGCAGTTTGTTCGGACAAGGAGGTGATTCGCGAATGATTGCAATGGCGAGATTTGAAGCTCAAGATATTGAACGACACCCAGTCGTTAAGGAAGTGTTAAAAATCTATAAGGAACAACCCACCGATTAATTAATTTAACTAACTCAACGACAAACCGCACAGTAACTGACCTGCAATCGACTGTGCGGTTTTTCTATTCCCAAATACTATCCCATGTTTCGGGATATTGTTCATAGTCCAATGTTTCGACTAATTTTATATTGTTACTACTGAGATGATAAGCTAATAATCCCTCAGCATGTCTAGGAAATCCTCTTTCCATATAACCGGTTATATGATGAATTAGTCCAGTATAAATTGTCATATTTTCAGAATTTGATATTGCAATATGATCTCCCATACCATACCCTTGAATATAATGTTTATTTTTTGAAGGAGTATAAATTACATTTGGTTCTTGATCTAAATGAACTTTAATACTGTTTAAATTAATATGAGAAATGCAATCGTCGAGTCTTGCTCTTATAACAAGGTCATATTTTCCATGTATTTTTTCACACTCTTGCCTCATGCAATCCGCCCTATATATTCCACTATACTGAGATAATAACGGATCATTATAAATGAGTTCGCTAACATCTATCCCTGCAAGAATATGTGGTGGCCAAGTTAATTTATTTTTAATATTGTCTACAGCCCATTCTTTACTGACTATATTCATCCAAGGTGGCGGCACTAATGAAATTGGTTTATAATGCAGTCTTAGATAACTATTATTCCAAAAATAAAAATACCAATCAAGTTGACTATATCCTATTATATTTTTTACTAAATCTTCTAAACTTTTTCTAAATCTAGGTTGACCTGCAAATAATATTGCAACCCTCATTTATTGTAACCTTGCTAATTTTACCAATGTTGCGGCAAGATTTATTTCTGGATCTGCAATTAATGTATGATCAACCAATCCTTGCTTGATTATCAATAATGCTTGATCTTTCTGTTCCTCAGACTTACCAAACAAATCCAAGTTGGTATACATCCATGTATAAATTTCTTCAATTTCTTCTGGACGGACACGGCCACATAACAAAGTACGTGCTTCTTTAATTTTGCCTTTCTTGAATAACTCAACCATTTCTATCTTGTAGTCACTAGCACTTTCCTCGCCTGCTGTAGGAGTTTGTAATTTGCTTTCGCTGACATTTTGTTGTACCATATTAATGCATTTACGTAGATCTGGATACGTTAGCTTGACGTATGTATCCAATGTATCAAGATCAAAGTCTACATTTTCTTCAACTAAAATAGTAGCAACTCTGGCAGTGAATTCTGTCTGATCAGTCTTATCAACATGAAAGCCCTGACAACGACTATGTAATGCTGGAATAATTCTATTTGGATAATTGCAGGTAAGAATAAACCTACTGTGATTACTATATGTTTCCATAACACCACGTAAGATAGCCTGTGCATTTGGAGTTAGATAATCTGCTTCATCTAATAGTACTACCTTAAAAGGACCAAACGGAATCATCTGTACAAAGTTAATGATTTTATCACGTACTGTGTCTACATTGTTATCACGTGACGCATTAATTTCTAATACATCGTATTCTTCAATATTGAGTTCATTGCACAATACCTTGGCCAATGTTGTTTTACCAATACCAGCAGCACCACTTAACAATAAGTGTGGGATACTGCCTTCTTTAATCCAAGAGTTAACTTGCCTACGCTGTGCATCGTCTCTAAACACATAGTCACTGACTTTTTTTGGACGCCATTTTTCAACCCACAATTCAATCATACATAATCCTTATACATATGTTTAGAACCGGCGTCGCCTAGTTCATTTACAAATATTTCATGTGTGCGTTGCATCATGGCACACGCCATCATTAGCAACTCTTCCCTAGAGTCACACATCATGATTTGTTGATCCACTGGTCCCATCAATTCATCCATTCTTTGTGTTACTGCTTTTTTATCCACGCAATGTCTCCATAGTGATAATCTTGCTTAGACTGCGACCAAGGTCTTCGTCATTGCCTACGATGTGTAGTTGATTTTGACTTCGATCTTTTTGACGATCATACACACGAGTCTCAACAATCATTCCACCGTTGGCACGATATATACTTAGACGCAAGGGTTCTGTGCCGAGTGTTTCTCCGGGTTCTGTGGATGCTATAGCAAGTCCTCTCGACACCTTATTTGCTCGTTGTGCCTCATCAGGCGGGAATATAAAATTGTGCATCTTATTTCGTAACCAGTTTTTCATTTTTTATTTCCTTCTGCTTCTGCTACACGTTTGCGTAGGCTGCTACTACTAAAGGAATGATCTCGTCCGTTATAAACAATTTCAATTCCACGTTTGAGACAAATATCTCTACCTGTAAAGTCCTTGTCTGCATACTCTATACCTAATATTCTAACATCAATAGGCAAAATAAGCAAGAGGTCTTCAAGATCTTTTTCTGTCTGATATACAACCACTTCATCTACATTACGATTTGTGCTAACTTGTATCTGACGCTCTACAATACTTTGTATCGGAGGATTCTTACTATCCGGGCGATCAATAGTTGGATCTGTTTGTAATGCTGCGATCAAATAATCACAATGATTTTTAGCCTCTGCTAACATAGCAATATGGCCAGCATGAAAAAGGTCCCATGCACTAAAAACAATACCAATTTTTTTATTTTGAGATTTAAGATCTTTGAGTTTGTTAAAGATCATTTCCAATCATCCTCGTCTCTAAATCCCATATGTGGCCAAATATTATTATCAAATATTTGTGCCATTTGTTTCCATAATGCGGTGCGTTGTGATACTGTCATACCTGCAACAAAAGCAGCATCGTCGGGATGCTTATCTAGTCCATAATCGTGCCTGTAAGTGTAGCACATACTTGTAATAATCTCTTCTCTAGTTTTCATAATATATTATAGTCGTAAAAAAAGGGCTTGTCAAGCCCTTTTGATGTTATGTAATTGCTCGCATCCAATCTTCTGGTTTTTCATCAGCACTGGCCAATATAGAATTTGTATCAACACGTCGCAGTTCTATAATTGTTTCATTGTCTAATTCAAATTCAATTGTTCTCGTCCATCGACCGTGTTCTACTAAAACCCAATCACCTACTTGAACATCTATTTGATCTGGACCAATTGCCCACACCTTACCCCAACGTGGATGAATACCTTGAGTTTTACCGTTGTCACTGGGAATAAATATTCCTGTTTTTGTTTTTTGCATATCAAAATCCATATCCGAAACAAGTACATTATCGCGGATAGGAACAATTTTACCTTTAACCTTCATTTGGTGCCTTAGCCTTTCTAGATAAAGTAGATGTATCAACTACTGATTTTGGTGCATCTGACGGTCTTGATTCAACTGGTTTTAATGTATTAGAAGCATTGCTATTATAATATTCGGCCATTATATCTTCTTTTTTCTTAATAATTTTACCACCTGGTCCTAGTTCGTCACCTCTGGCGTTAACTCTCACATTACCGATTGCAGGCATGAGTTCATTTTGTCTCATTAATTTTTCCATATCAATTATTTTACCCTGCATTGATCTATGTACATTTCCCATATTTTTCTCCTTATTTTAAGAATTCTCTTATATCAAGCTCAAACTTTATTGAGTCTATTTTATGAACACCTAACAAGTATAAACAGTAACTGGCCACACTACTTCCCCGTCCTACTCCCCATACTATATTATTTTCCCTCATGGTGTCTACTAAGTATTTAAGATAACATAGTAAATCAATCATGTCATATTGGACAAATAGTTCCAATTCTTCTAACACTCTATTGTTTTCTACATCTGTTTTACATAATGACAGCAAATAATTTACTATATTAAATGATTTATATTTGTTGGGCATAAACCAATTATCTTGTAAATTAGTATCAAATTGATCTAATGATATATCAGGGTTGATATATTTTTCTAAATATTCAAAACTATCTCTATTTGAATCCTTAGCAGAATTAAATTGATCTACACTAGTTTCATCTAAATATATATTTTTAAAGTTTTTAACTTTACCCGCGTAGATGTTATCAAACAACTCGTTTGCATTTAAAAATACGGCACCATACTCATTAATTGTCATTTTGTTAGTTTACAGTACTAACTACTTTTTGTCAACGATCTATTTTAATAAATTCATCTAAATCTTGATTTCGATTTTGCATTAATTTCTTATTGGCTTCTTGTTGTCGACGTGATTGTTCATTTCTATAAACTTCGAGTATTACTGAAATTTGTTGCATGAGTCCACTTTGCCCAAATTTTGATGCCACAAAATATTTCTGCATTAATTCGGTTATTTTATTATCCACATCGTCGTTTTTTAATGTTGACAAATCAGGCAGCAATGGATTGAACATATTATGGAAGAGTAACGCTTGTTCCTGTAAAAGTATACCAAATATTACTGAAAATATAAACTGGTTTATTATACCCAGTATCTTTTAAAAATACAACAGTACCATCGCTGAGATTAGTGCCTAAATTATAAAGTTGAGATTTTGAATAATTATTTAAAACTAAATTTGCAGGATTAGATGCAGTTAATTGTAATTTTGTTATTTCAGTGGATGCTGTATCGAATGCAGATTGTATTTTAGAAAAATTTGTTCTAAATCCTTGAGTATCGTTGTCCTGTCCTGCAATAGGAAAATCAACGTTGATTGTACTGCTATAGTTTGTAATTGTACTTGCCACTGGTTAACTCCAATTCTTTTTATTATTTATAGAGCTAAATCTTATGCTAATTTTTTCTTAAGCTCTTTAACTTCGGCAGATAATTCTTTAATGGCTTCAACTAACAATGGAATAATTCTCTCATATTTAATTGCCATATATCCAGTGTCTCTAGTTGTTGCTACTTCTGGCAATACTTCTGCAACTTGTTGAGCAATTAATCCGGCCTCTCTTAATGTAGTATCTTTGTCTATTGCCAATTCATTCCAATTATATGTAACGCCATCTAATGTATTAACTTTATCTAATGCATCAGTAATAGGTTCAATATTGGTTTTTAATCTACGATCAGAACCTGAATATGCAGTAACATCTCCATATGCATTTAAAGCACCTACACGCATATTGGTATAACTGGTTGCTTCAGAGCCTGCACTCCATCCATATGTACTAAACCAGTTATCAGTGTCTAAGCCAAAGTGAGCACCGTAAGCACCTTCTCTGTGGAAGGCGATATTACATGCACCGTCACCGGCATTATTAATTTCAAGTTGACTCGATTGGGCGGTCCGTAATGATACACCGGCAAACCGGACAGTAATTTTAGCAGTGAATGTGCCGCCACCAAATGGGTAACCTGATGAACCTTGAACAGCAGTACCTACAACGCCTTGAATGCCAATTACACCTTGATTACCTTGGGTTCCTGCACCAGTAGTACCTTGATTACCTTGGGTTCCTGTACCAGTAGTACCTTGTGTACCTGCACCAGTAGTACCTTGTGTACCTGCACCAGTAGTACCTTGTGTACCTGCACCTGTTACACCCTGATTACCATTGGTGCCTTGATTACCAGTGATACCTTGTCTACCATCGGTACCTTGTGTACCTGCACCTGTTACACCCTGATTACCATTGGTGCCTTGAGCACCACCAACACCTTGAATACCTTGTCCAGCATTTTGTCCATCTCTGCCTTGAGTTCCATCATTACCTTGAGTACCTTTATTACCTTGAGCACCACCAACACCTTGAATACCTTGTCCAGCATTTTGTCCATCTCTGCCTTGAGTTCCATCATTACCTTGAGTACCTTTATTACCTTGAGCGCCAGTTAAACCTTGAGTACCCTGTCCAGCATTTTGTCCATCTCTGCCTTGAGTACCTTGAACATTTGTTCCTTGTGTTCCTTGAATTGCTTGGCCCTGTAATCCTTGAGTACCTTGTCCGGCATTTTGACCATCGTTACCTTGTGTACCTTGAGCGCCAGTTAACCCTTGGCGACCTTGAGTTCCTTGAGGACCTAGTATACCTTGATTACCATATGTTCCTTGAATTGCTTGTCCCTGAACACCTTGATTACCTGTAGTACCTTGATTTCCTTGGAATACAGCACCTCCATCTCTACCTTGAATTGCTTGTCCTTGTAATCCTTGAGTACCTTGACGACCTTGAGCACCTTGACTACCAGTTCCTTGATTTCCTTGAATGCCCGTTTTACCTTGAGCACCTTGTCTACCATTAGTACCTTGACTACCACCGCCTCCAGTAAACAATACACCATTTTGATATAAATTACCACCAAAATGTATGTTACCGCCAATTCCTACTCCACCGACTACTCTCAGTGCCCCGGTTATGGTTGAGGTAGCCTGTTCATTATTTGTAATAGTTGTTACATCGTCGAGTACTGTAGAAACTTGAGTAATGGTTGTATATTGTACTGTTACTATATTGGCGGTTAATGTTCCTCCAACATTTAAATCTCCAGAAATACCAGCACCACCGGTTACAACCAACGATCCTGAAAGAGTATCAGTTGATGGTATATTTCCATTTACAGCAATATTAGGTACTGATAAATTTTGATATGTTGTATTATATTTTATATTAGATTCAGCTCCTAATTTATAAGAGCCGTTTACTCCGTCGACCATTGTAATATATTGATCAGCATTTCGGCCAGCGGCTGGCAATTGTGCTATATTTACATTTACGCTACTTAATGCATATCCAACTAGTAATGATGATGTAGATATCCACGTGGCAGTATTATTAGTGGCATTATATTGAAGTAAATTACCTGTATTACCTCTAGAAATAAAAGTAGTAGAGCTACTTCCGTTTTGTATTGGAATACTTCCGGCTACTCCGCCTGCAAGATTTGTAGCAGTATTTGCATTTCCGGCATTTGCAGCAGGAGGCCCTTGTACTCCTATAGCACCCTGTGTACCCTGACTTGCTTGTATACCCTGATTACCTGTTGTTCCTTGAATTGATTGTCCCGTTCTTCCCTGAGTACCTTGTACACCGTCTGTACCCTGTGTACCAGTTATACCTTGAGCACCAATAGTACCTTGAGCACCGGTAGTACCTTCTGTACCTTGAGCACCGATAGTACCTTGAGCACCGATAGTACCTTGAGCACCGATAGTACCTTGAGCACCGATAGTACCTTGAATACCCTGTACACCTTGATCACCTTTGGGACCTGCTGTACCTAATAATGTTCTTGCCCTTTGTATTGATATATAACCCTCAACTGAGTCATTTCCGACAATCAGTTTTGTGGCATCCGTAGGACCAGTTATTTGATTTCTTAAAACTACTGTTAGGTCTGATCTAGTTGCCATAATTAATATCTCTCATATATGATATTGTATTTATTAATAAGGACACTATTTAATGTAATGTTTTTTCAGTTATTAAATTTATATCAGTTATACCAAAGATTTTTAGTATTTTTTTAATTGATTTTGGAGGATCCTCCATTAAATCTTCTGGAAACATCATGCTTTTTAATTCACCATTTGGACTTATTATAAATCCATAATCTCCATCACAAAATTCTTCGTCACTAAAATCGTTTTCTTCATTGATCATTATATGTTCTTTTTATTAACCAGATATTTATGAGAGGTAAATAATAGTAACATTTAATTCTAAAGGAAATAAATTATGTTAAACAAAATTAAAGAATTCTTCATGGGAAAACCAGTAGAAGTAAAACCTGCTCCAGTTGAATCAGTACTTTATAAAGTACCAGAACCAGCAGCAACAACTCCCATTCCATTAGTAGTTGAAGCTGCACCTGTTGTAGAAGCTGCACCTGTTGTAGAAGCTGCACCTGTTGTAGAAGCTGCACCTGAAAAGAAAGCACGTAAACCACGTACTCCTAAGGCAGAAACAGCCGTCGTAGAAAAAGCCCCAGCAAAAGCCAAGGCTCCTAAATTGACAGTTGTTAAGACTACTAAATCAAAGAAGGTTTAATTCTTTAGCCTGCTCGTGTAATGCGAAGCTGGCTAAATTCTTACCTTTGGATTCGCACATAATATCAAACTGATCCAAGAAACTCAGTGCCCATTCGTTTACTGGGGTATTCCAGTAAAAATTAGAGTGTGCTCTGAGTTTTTGTTTTTTGTAACCTTCTGCTAACAAAGACTCCAGCCTTGGGCGATCAGTAGTGGCATGATTGACGAGTACATCTTCACGACTAACGCTGTAATGCATAGTAGGACGCACACCACGCCAACTATCAAGCACTTTTTGAATACGAGTATCTTGGGGTGATATATATTCTCCTTCTCTAATCCAATTATGGTGAATGTCGAGAA
>Ga0209084_1003274_pt1 | contig 12024 bp, 14 predicted proteins | sample C_130820_MF_Meta_FD_187309 | JGI IMG/M metagenome (GOLD analysis project Ga0209084, IMG submission 187309) | Freshwater microbial communities from Lake Croche, Canada to study carbon cycling - C_130820_MF_MetaG (SPAdes) (version 2) | ecosystem: Environmental > Aquatic > Freshwater > Lake... | reverse complement strand
AAAAGAGAGTTGATCCCGATCAGCACGGTGGGCATGAACCAGATCAAAGTTCAGCAAATGCTGGACCGCGTGGGCTTCAAATAAGGTTTGAAGTCTGTCCCACGCATGACATCTTTCAAGAGCGAATCAAGTGGTCAAACGCGCTGAGCGCGGCTTTGGAGCCCTCGCCTGCAGCGATCACGATCTGCTTGAACGGCACGGTGGTGCAGTCACCGGCGGCAAACACGCCGGGCACATTGGTGTGGCCCTTGGCGTCGACCATGATCTCGCCGAACTTGGACAGGTCCACCGTGCCCTTCAAAAACTCGGTGTTGGGCACCAGGCCGATTTGCACAAACACGCCGGCCAGTTCGATGTGGTGCTCGGCACCGGTGGCGCGGTCCTTGTAATTCAGACCGTTGACTTTGCTGCCATCGCCCGTGATTTCAGTGGTCTGCGCGTTGGTGTGCACCGTCACGTTGGGCAGGCTGTTGAGCTTGTTCACCAGCACGGCGTCGGCCTTGAGCTGGTCGGCAAACTCGATTACGGTGACGTGTTCCACCAGGCCGGCCAAATCAATCGCCGCTTCAATGCCCGAGTTGCCACCGCCAATCACTGCGGTGCGCTTGCCCTTGAACAGCGGGCCATCGCAGTGCGGGCAATAAGCCACGCCCTTGTTTTTGTACTGGTCTTCGCCCGGCACATTGACATTGCGCCAGCGCGCACCGGTGGACAAGATGACGGTTTTGGCTTTGAGCGTGCCGCCGTTTTGCATGTGCACTTGCACCAAGCCGCCCACTTCGGTGGCGGGCACGATTTTGTCAGCACGTTGCAGATTCATGATGTCCACGCCGTACTGTCGCACTTGCGCTTCCAAGGCTGCGGCAAATTTGGGGCCGTCAGTCTCCAGCACAGAGATGTAGTTTTCAATCGCCATGGTGTCGTTGGTCTGGCCGCCAAAGCGTTCAGCGGCCACACCCACCCGAATGCCTTTGCGCGCCGCATACACCGCTGCCGCTGCGCCTGCAGGGCCGCCGCCGACGATCAACACGTCATACGCCTCTTTGGCGTCAAGCTTGGCGGCCTCGCGGTCGGCGGTGCCGGTGTCCAGTTTGGCCACGATTTCTTCCACGCTCATGCGGCCCGAACCAAACACTTGGCCGTTCAAGAACACCATGGGCACGGCCATGATCTGGCGCTCTTCAACTTCTGCTTGAAAAGCACCGCCCTCGATCACCACGGTGTGGACCTTGGGGTTCATGACGGCCATCAGCGCCAGGGCCTGCACCACGTCCGGGCAGTTGTGGCAGCTCAGCGACATGTAAACCTCAAAATTGAAGTCACCTTCCAGCGCTTTGATGCTGTCGATCACCTCTTGCTCGACTTTGGGCGGATGCCCGCCGGTCCAAAGCAGGGCCAGCACCAGCGAGGTGAACTCGTGACCCAGCGGCAGGCCGGCAAAGCGCACACCTTGGCTTTCGCCTTCGCGCGCCACCACAAACGAGGGCTTGCGGCTGTCGTTGCCCATGGTGTCCAGCGTGACCTTGTCTGAGAGGCTGACGATGGTTTCCAACAAACTCTTCATGTCGGTGCCGGTTTCGCTGTCGTCCAGCGAGGCGATCAGGCGAATTGGCTGGCGCAGCAAGGCCAGGTATTGCTGTAATTGGGCTTTGAGGGTGTCGTCGAGCATGGTTTTCTCCGGTTTCAGGGTGCAAAAGACCAGACCCTCGCTTATGACGGGGCCGGTTTCAAAAGGGTTGAGGGGAATCGTTGAGGGCAGCGCATGCGCGGCTGATGACCGGTCTGCGCTGTGCTCAACGCCCTGCAAAGCAGGGTGTTGATTGGATGGTCGCCCTGCAAAGCAGGGTGTTGATTGGATGGTGGCCCTGCAAAGCAGGGCACAGAACTTAGATCTTGCCGACCAGGTCGATGGATGGCGCCAAAGTCTTAGCGCCTTCTTTCCACTTGGCGGGGCACACTTGGCCGGGGTTGGCGGCGGTGTACTGGGCAGCGGTGAGCTTGCGCAGGGTTTCGGACACATCACGGGCGATTTCATTGGAGTGAACTTCCATGGTCTTGATCGTCAACTCAGGGTTGATGATGAAGGTGCCGCGCAAGGCCAAGCCTTCTTCTTCGATGTGCACGCCAAAAGCGCGTGTCAACGCGTGGGTCGGGTCACCAATCAGAGGGAACTTGGCTTTGCCCACTGCAGGCGAAGTCTCGTGCCAGACTTTGTGCGAGAACTGGGTGTCGGTGGTGATGATGTAGACCTCAGCACCGACTTTTTGGAATGCCGCGTAGTTGTCAGCAGCGTCTTCGATTTCTGTAGGGCAGTTGAATGTGAAAGCAGCGGGCATGAAGATGAACACGTTCCACTTGCCTTTGAGGCTGGCTTCGGTGACTTCAATGAACTTGCCGTTGTGGAAAGCGTTGACTTTAAAGGGTTGAACTTGCGTGTTGATCAGGGACATGGTGTTTCCTTGGGTTGGTTGAAAAAGACTATCGAAATAAAAATCCGATAGACGTATGTTAACCCAGGCAAGGGTTTTTACTCATAAATTCTTTCAATCGCCGGGATAGAAAAGGCCACTTGGGCTGTGAAACTTCGGGCGTTTAAAGTTCCTTGGCGTCGTCAGGGCGAAGTAACCACTGCGGGTGTCGCCTCAGGCCGATGGCCGCCACAAGCCAAGCCAAAATCCACGCGACACCGCCCCAAGGCACCAGGGCGCGCAACGCATCAAAACCCAGCAATTGACGTGCGTAAATATTGAAGCTGAACAAAAACATACCCACCAGCAAGAGTCCGCCGGCAGCGCACAGCCAAGGACATGCGCGTTGCCGGCCAAGTGCCAAGCCCAGCAGTATCAGCCCCAACGCTTGGAATTGCTGTTGGCTCAAAGCTGTTTGCACCATGACGGGTACACCTTGCGTGAACGCTGGTAAATGCGCAAATGCGGCGCTGAACACCACACCCAAACTAGCAAAAAGGGCGCCCGCAACACAAAAAATTTTTGAAAACATACAAAGCTTTGTCTAGCCAAAAAGGTAAAAGCGAAAAATCTATTGTTGAATCGGCGGCTGGCTGATCAAACGGGCTTCTTCAATTTGATATTCAAAATACCGCTGAAAGCTGAACACGATGCTGGACATGAGTACCGTTGTGCCCAAAAGCAATGAAAGAACGATGGCCCCAATTGTGAGCCACTGTGTTTGTCCTGCGCTGGCTTCGGGGTCGGCTTGGGGGTTGAACTGTGCGTTCCAAACCTCGGGTGTCTTCAGACCATAAATAATGGCGTTCAGGGCGCAACCGGCCACAGTAAATCCGATCAAAGGGATCAAGACCCAGCTGAGGCCATCGTCTTGGCCAAACACCAATGCGCGCTCAATGCCATAAGCCCCCAAGACCGTGGGCAATGGCAATAACCAACCCACAAGGTCGCTCCAACCAAAAAGATAAAAGCGATGAAGGCCCAGAGAGCCGCCCAGAAAGGTCAGCCATGCGGCCAGTGTTTTGTTTTTCATGATCCTGATTATTCAGGACTTTGGGTCCTTTCAACGCAAGGCGCTTGCGTATCGGCAAACCCCAAAGGCTTTTCCATCATCACAATGTCAAGCCACTGCTCGAACTTCCAGCCGCAAGAGGTGATGATGCCAACATGCCTGAAGCCTAAAGCCTTGTGCAGGCCAATCGAGCCATCATTGGCGGAGTCGCCAATGATGGCGATCAGTTTACGCACTCCGGCGCGTTCGGCGCTGGCAGACAGCTCGGCCAACAAGGCGCGCCCAAGGCCTTTTCGATGGGCTTGCGGGGCCATGTAAATAGAGTCCTCGGCTGAAAAGCGGTAAGCCGGCCGAGGTTTGAACCAATTGCAATAGGCAAACCCCAGAATTAGGCCCGCATCTTCCACCACCAAATAGGGTAAGCCTTTGGATTTGACATCGGCGCAGCGGTCTGCCATGTCCCCCTCGGAGGGGGGGGCGATTTCAAACGTGCCGGTGCCGTGCAGTACGTGATGACGGTAGATGGCGGTGATGGCCGCAATGTCTTTGTCCGTGCTGGGGCGTATCAGTGGCATGGGGTCTAATCTCGGGGTTATAATAGAAAGCTTTTCAGTGTGTCACTGGCCGGGTGGCCAGTTGCGTGTCTCAAACGCTGAGAGAATTTTAAAGGTGCTTGAGTTCCAAGCGCCCGTTCCACCCTAGGATAAATCATGGTTGTCATTCGTCTTTCTCGTGGCGGTTCAAAATCCCGTCCATTTTTCAACATCGTTGTGGCTGACAAGCGCGTTCGCCGCGATGGTCGTTTTCTCGAGCGTATCGGTTTCTACAACCCAACAGCTTCTGGGCAAGAAGAAGGCCTGCGTATTGTGCAGGACCGACTGACTTACTGGCGCAGCGTCGGTGCACAAGCTTCCCCTACCGTGGAGCGTTTGGTCCGCCAAGCCGCTGCCAAGGCTGCTTGACAAGCAAAACACGTCGATGCTCCCCATGTTAGAGACTGCCGAATTGCCGGCAGACGCCATCGAAGTGGGACGCATTGCGGATGCTTGGGGCATCAAAGGCTGGTTCAAAGTCTTGCCTCACAGCGCCTCCCCCGAGGCGCTTTTTTCTTCCAAGCGCTGGTACCTGTTGCCGCCGGACAGGCCCATGAAAGCCGCTGTGCCTTGGACGGGTCCTTTGCTTTTGAAAATAAAAGAAGCCAAAGACCACTCTGATTCTGTTGTCGCTACCAGCCTGGACGTTGTGGATCGCAATGCAGCACAATCACTGAGAGGCGCCCGTGTGTTTGTCCCTCGTTCGAGTTTCCCGACGACTGCACAAGACGAGTACTACTGGGTCGATCTGATTGGACTTGATGTCTTTAACCGTGAAGGTGAGGCCATGGGGCAAGTGAAAGAATTACTCAGCACCGGTCCGCAAACCGTGTTGGTTTTGACTTACACCGAAGCCGAAGCCAAACAAGCTGAGCGCATGATCCCATTTGTCGCTGCATTTATTGACGCTGTCGACCTACCAGGGCGCCGCATCACAGTCGACTGGCAGGCAGATTACTGACCGCAAGGGTCAACCGGGCCCCTGTGTGATTCCTACGCACAAAACCATGCGCTTTGACATCGTCACTTTATTCCCTGAATTGATCACGCCTTTGTTCACCAGCGGCGTGACGCGTCGCGCTTATGAAACCGGGGCGGTCGAAGTCCATTTATGGAATCCAAGGGACCATGCCGAAGGCAATTACCGCCGTGTAGACGACCGACCTTTTGGTGGCGGTCCCGGCATGGTCATGTTGGCTGAACCTTTGCTGCAATGCCTGATCGCCATTCGCGCCAGTCGACAAGAAACGATTGACGCACAAGCATCCGTGGTTTTGTTTTCGCCTACCGGCGAATTACTCACCCATTCCCAAGTGAGCGAATGGTCCGCAAGCCCGGGCGCTATTTTGTTATGCGGCCGTTATGAAGGCGTCGATCAGCGTTTTATTGACCATTTTGTGGACCGACAAATCAGCTTGGGCGATTTTGTTTTGTCCGGTGGTGAAATCGCCGCCATGGCACTGCTTGACGCTGTCGCTCGACTTCAACCCGGCGTGTTGAACGACGAAAGCAGCCACAGGTTTGACAGTTTCAACCCCGCTTTGGACGGTTTGCTCGACTGCCCGCATTACACCCGCCCCGAGGTCTGGCAAGGCCACACCGTGCCAGCGCCCTTGATGTCGGGGCATCACACCCAAATTATCCAATGGCGGCGCGAGCAAAGCCTGGCTATCACTTTGCAATCGCGTCCAGAGTTGATTGAAAAAGCCCGAGCCCTAGGCGGTTTGAACCTGCAAGATGAGTGTTTCTTGTCGGTCATCGAAGCCCAAAAAGGCAAGGGCGGTACTTAAAAGGCTATAATGGTGGGCTTTTCGATCCTCTGTCCGCCGCGGCCAACTGCGCTTTGAACGTGATTCAAATCAGTCGCCGCCCCTAGCGTAGCGAGAACATGATCGATGGAGAGTCAACATGAATCTGATTCAAACCCTTGAACAAGAAGAAATTACCCGTCTGAACAAGACCATTCCTGAATTCTCACCTGGCGACACCGTCATTGTGAGCGTCAATGTGGTCGAAGGCACACGCAAACGTGTCCAGGCCTATGAAGGCGTCGTGATTGCCAAACGCAATCGTGGCCTTAACAGCGGTTTTACAGTGCGCAAAATCTCTAACGGTGAAGGTGTGGAGCGTACATTCCAGACGTACAGCCCTTTGATCGCCGCCATTGAAGTCAAACGCCGTGGCGACGTTCGTCGCGCCAAGTTGTACTACTTGCGTGAACGCAGTGGCAAATCGGCACGTATCAAAGAAAAGCTGCCCCAGCGCGCTGCCAAAGTAGTCAAGGCCGCAGCAGCAGCTTAAAGTCTGTCCCTTGAAACAACCGCCCGATGTCAATCTGGCGGTTTTTTTTCGTCCCAAGCTGCGCAGCTGAATGGACATCAATTAAAAGAGCGCCGATCACATGGGTGTTCGGCGCTCTTTAGTGGAGCCCGTGCAAAGCACGAAGCTGACGGGGTAAATTACCCGCGTGTGATCTTCAAAACTTTGGCGCCAGGATTGCGCTTGGGCGCGCCGCCAGGTGTATGGGGTTTGAAGCTGCCAGCGCCCACGGGTTTAGGGCCACGGGCAAATTTGTCTGGCCCGCTGCGGGATGGACCACGGCTGTCACCGCGGGGCTCGAAGCGGCCTTCAAAACGGCCTTCGCTGCGGTTTTCGAAGCGAACACCTTCTGGCCGCTGCTCAAATCGTGCATCGCCACCGCGATTGTCTTTTCGCGCATCAAAACGTGGCTGTTCAAAACGAGCTGGTTCCGAGCGTTGCTCAAAGCGAGGAGCCGGGCGGCCTTCAAATCGATCGCCACCAAAGCCGCCGCCGCCAAACCCACGGTTGCCTTGTGGGCGACCACGCGGCGCGCCACGGTCATTGCGGTCGTAGCTGCGTTCTTGACCGCCGCGGCCTGCGCCACCGGCCATGCGGGTGTCAGGAAAGCGCTGTTTTGGCTCCAAACCTTCAATCACCTCGGACTTGAGCGGCTGGCGTGTGTAGGACTCGATGTCCATGATCTTGCGGCGATCACGCACTTCGGCAAAGGTGATGGCCAAACCATCGCGACCGGCACGGCCGGTGCGGCCAATGCGGTGGGTGTAGTCTTCCGATTTCATCGGCAAACCAAAGTTGAACACGTGGGTGATGGTGGGCACGTCAATGCCGCGCGCGGCCACATCGGTGGCCACCAAAATCTGCACTTGGCCGTTGCGCAAAGCCATCAAACGGCGGTTGCGCAAGCCCTGGCTCAAAGCACCATGCAAGGCCACAGCCGAGAAGCCGTCTTGTTGCAAGTCAGTGGCCAAGCCATCGCATTCGATTTGGGTGCTGGCAAACACGATCGCTTGATCGATGGACGCATCACGCAACCAATGGTCGAGCAATTTGCGCTTGTGCTGGGCGTTGTCGGCCCAGTACAGGCTTTGCTTGATGTTGTTGTGCTTTTCAGAAGGCGAGTCGATTTGGATTTTTTGCACCGAGGAGCCGCCGTCGTGCATCACGCGCATGGCCAGCTGTTGAATGCGCGGCGCAAAGGTGGCGCTGAACATCATGGTTTGTTGGCGCTGCAGCGTCATCTCGTTGATGTCGGCCAAGTCGTCCGAAAAGCCCAAATCGAGCATGCGGTCGGCTTCGTCCACCACCAAAAACTTGACCTTGTCCAACTTGATTTGCTGTGAGCGTTGCAAGTCCAGCAAACGGCCGGGCGTGGCCACCACCAAATCGGCGTTTTGCAGCTTGGCAATTTGCAACTGGTAAGGAATACCGCCGACCACGTTGGCAATGCGCATGCCGCGGCAATGCTTGACCAATTCAATCGCGTCGTGCGCCACCTGTTGGGCCAACTCGCGTGTTGGGCAAACAATCAGAGCACCGGGTGCGGCAGCTTTGAAGTTGCGGGGGTTGGTCGGGTCTTGGCGTTTTTTGCGCTTGGGCGCAGGCTCGCCATTGGCCAGTGCTTGCGCACAAGCGGCGTCGAAATCGGCGCGCTCTTGGGCTTCGGCAGCGGCTTGCTCTTGGATCAAGGTGTGCAGCACCGGCAGCAAAAAGGCGGCCGTTTTGCCTGAGCCGGTTTGGCTCGACACCATCAAGTCCACATAGTGTTGACCTTTGGCGTTGGCGGTGGAGGTCATGGCCAAAGGAATGCAGCGGCTTTGCACGGCCGTGGGTTGGGTGTAGCCCAAGTCGGCCACCGCTTGCACCAATTCGGGGGCTAGGCCCAACAGCACAAAGCCATTGGGCGCTGCGGGTTCTTGGCTGGTTTCGGCGGCGTCGCCCTCTGCGCTGAGAGCTGCAACGGGTGCCACTTTCGCTTCGGGCTCGCCAACGAGCAGCGCCACGGCAGCAGCCTGGATTTGCAAAGCAGGCGAAGCCATTGTGGTGGGCTCTTGCGAGACCGCGTGGGATTCGATGGAAATGTTTTCGGCAGGCGACAAGTCGTCCTGCACGGCAATCGTGTCAGTCATGGTGTTTTCTCTTGCACGACGTCCCGCAAAGGCTGCGGTTGGCGCCGTTCAGTGGTTGTAAAAACATCAACCATCAAACGGTGCTCAGTGCTGTAGGCGGAAGGTGTGAAACCTTCCCAGACGAGTGACTCTTAGTGAGTCAAGGCATGAAGGGAGATGTAAGTAACGCAGAAATATCCTGCGCAGATCTAAATTATGACACAGTAAAACACAGATGCGCGGGTTTTCCCTGAAATAAATCTCAGTCACCATGCAAACTTGGTTTGTCAGTTCAATCGGATGAACAGCTCACGGTAATGGATCAGTTCATCAATCGACTCATGCACGTCGGCCAAAGCGGTATGGCGCTGTTTCTTTTTAAAGCTGTTGTAAACCTCCGGTCGCCAGCGGCGCGACAGCTCTTTGAGTGTGCTCACGTCGAGGTTGCGGTAGTGAAAATACGCTTCAAGTTTAGGCATGAATTTAACCAGGAAGCGGCGGTCTTGACTGATGGTGTTTCCGCACAGAGGTGACGCGCTCTTAGGCACGTATTTTCGTAAAAAACCCACGATCAGTTCTTGGGCTTGAAGTTCGGTTAACTCGGAAACTTTGACCCTGTCTATCAAACCACTCTTGCTATGGGTGCCCCGGTTCCAAGCGTCCATTTTGCCCAGCAGCTCATCACTCTGATGGATGACCAGCACTGGGCCTTCAATGCGCAAGGTCAGATGCGGGTCGGTCACGATGACTGCAATTTCCAGCAAGCGTTCCTTTTCAGGATCTAAGCCGGTCATTTCACAGTCAATCCAGACCAGGTTCTGGTCCGATTTGGGCAGTGTGTGCGTTGCGGCAGAATTGGGCGTTGGCGTAGGGGTGTTCTCAGGCATGCCGTGATTGTCGCCGAACAAAGCCCTACACTTGACGACCATGAATTCCTCGTTCAATCTCACCCTTGCATTGGCTGTGGCAGTGTTGCTCAACGTACTGCTGAAGTTCTGGCTCAATACCCGTCAGGTGCGTTATGTATCGCTGCACCGCGCAGCTGTGCCTGAGCCTTTTGACCGCACCATGGGTCTGGCCGACCATCAGAAAGCGGCCGACTACACGATCGCCAAAATCCGCCTGTCTCAATTAGACATTGCCATCGATGCGGCTTGCTTGCTGGGCTGGACTTTGTTAGGAGGCTTGGACGCATTGAACAACGCTTTGATCGATGCTTTGGGTGCAGGCATGACGCAACAGATGGCCTTGGTTTTGGGCTTTTCTTTCGTTGGCGGCTTGATCGGTTTGCCTTTGTCGCTCTACCAAACCTTTGTGCTTGAACAAGCCTTTGGTTTCAATAAAACAACTTGGCGTTTATGGCTGTCGGATGCGTTCAAAGGATTGGCTTTGGGCTTGGTCTTGGGTGTTCCCATGGTTGGGCTGGTGCTTTGGCTGATGCAAGCAGGTGGGGCGCAATGGTGGGTTTGGGCATGGGCCGCGTTTGTGGGTTTTCAATTGTTCATCATGGCGATCGCGCCGAATGTGATCATGCCTTTGTTCAACAAGTTCACGCCGCTGGAGGATGAAGCACTGAAAGCCCGTGTCAATGCCTTGATGCAACGCGCAGGCTTCACCTCAAAAGGATTTTTTGTGATGGACGGCAGCCGCCGTTCAGCCCATTCCAACGCTTTTTTCACCGGCTTCGGGGCCAGCAAACGGGTGGTATTTTTTGACACTTTGCTGCAACAACTCAGCGCATCAGAAATGGAAGCCGTACTGGCCCATGAGCTCGGTCATTTCAAGCACCGCCATATTTTGAAAATGATGGCCACCAGTTTCGCGCTCAGTCTGGCAGGTTTGGCCCTGTTGGGTTGGCTGACCCAACAAGTTTGGTTCTTCACAGGTTTAGGCGTCATACCCAGTTTGACGGGCCCCAACGATGCACTGGCCTTGGTGCTTTTCATGTTGGTCACGCCCGTTTTCACCTTCTTTATGGCCCCGATGTCTTCTTGGCGGTCGCGCCAACAAGAGTTTGAGGCCGATGCTTATGCTTGCTCACAAGCGGCAGGTTCAGATTTAGCGTCAGCACTGTTGAAACTGTATCAAGACAATGCTTCCACATTGACGCCCGATCCTTGGTACGTCAAGTTCTATTACTCCCATCCACCGGCCAGTTTGCGTTTGGCGCGGATGCGAGCCGCATCATGACCGTGGCGCTCACACCCACTCAGATCGTGGCGGCCTTGAGCGGCATTCCCGGTTGGGTCTTGTCGGGAGATGGCCCTGATGTTTGCATCGAGAAAACCTGGCACTTCCCGGCATTTCTACAAACAATGGCTTTCGCCAATGCCGTAGCTTGGATTGCTGAGCTGCGTGATCATCATCCTGAGATGCAGATCAGTTACAAGTGTTGTACCGTGCGGTGGCAAACGCATGATGTCCAAGGATTGAGCGCGTTGGATTTTGAATCAGCCCAAGCTCTTGAAAAACAACTCTTTCCGGCGAAAGAGCAGGCATGAAGCGAACCCAGACCAAAGCCGCCAAAGCGCAAGCTTTGACAGAGGGTGCGGCTTTGAATACGGGTTTGGTGGTGGGCTCGCACGGGCGGCATTGTGTAGTGGAAACCGAGACGGGACAGCGTGTGATCTGCCACCCGCGGGGCAAAAAGAGCCTGTCGGTGGTAGGCGACCGCGTGCGCTGGCAGGCGGCCACAGACGAAGGCACTATTGAAAGGGTTGAGACCCGTCGCAATTTGTTTTATCGGCAAGACGAAATTCGCACCAAGTCTTTTGCAGCCAATCTTGATCTGGTGTTGATTTTGATTGCCGCCGAACCTGAATTTTCAGAGACCCAGCTCACGCGCGCATTGATCGCGGCTGAAGCCGAAAAAATCCAACCCATCATTGCCTTGAATAAAAGCGACTTGGGTGCGCCTTTCGACTTGGCCTGGCAGCGTTTATCGCCTTACCGCGACATGGGATACGTTGTGGTGCCCCTGTGTTTGAAACAAGCGCAGTTGCAGGCCGAACACCCCCAAGAAGAAAGCCCTTTGTCGCCGGTGGCTGCACAGGGCCAAGCCCAATTGCTTGAACTTTTGCGTGGCCGCACCAGCTTGGTTTTAGGGCCTTCGGGATCGGGCAAAAGCACACTCATCAATTCCTTGGTGCCCGGTGCGCAGGTGGTCACTGGTGAAATTTCGCAGGCGCTCAATTCGGGCAAGCACACGACCACGACCACGACTTGGTACTGGGTCAACAGCATTCCCAATGAGGCCGGTCAACGCACCGCCCTGATTGACTCGCCCGGTTTTCAAGAGTTTGGATTGCATCACATTGCGCCTACTCAGTTGGCTGAACTGATGCCGGACATCCACGCCCATGCCAGAGAATGCCGTTTTTACAACTGTACCCATTTGCATGAGCCCGGTTGTGGGGTATTGGCCCAGTTAGAGGCCACAGCTGGCACCATCAGCTTGCGCAGGCACCGTATTTACAAGCAGTTGTTCGAAGAGCTGGGACTGCAGCGCTGGTGATTAACCCAGC
>Ga0209084_1003273_pt1 | contig 12028 bp, 12 predicted proteins | sample C_130820_MF_Meta_FD_187309 | JGI IMG/M metagenome (GOLD analysis project Ga0209084, IMG submission 187309) | Freshwater microbial communities from Lake Croche, Canada to study carbon cycling - C_130820_MF_MetaG (SPAdes) (version 2) | ecosystem: Environmental > Aquatic > Freshwater > Lake... | reverse complement strand
ATGACGAATATTGCCCTCCGACTTTATTAAACACTTGTATACTTGATACGGAGATTACTCCATTTTCACTTTGTATCTGTCTTCTAATTTCGGAAATATAAACATTTTGTCCCATCTGTCTATGTGAAGGGTCAAAATACGTTGATACTATATTAACAATTTGTGAGATTACCGCCCCTTGATTTTGACTATTATCCAAAACAACGTCAAGGTTCATAGCCAAATCAATAACACTCGCAGTTTCAACTGAGATGTAATCATTAATCATTCTATAGTTAGATAGATAATTCGCAACATTATTTTTTAATGTGTTCGAAACAATTTCGGTTAATTTACCTGAATCGTCATAAGATAACATTTTAATTTTAATCTTATTATTTTCTTCAGTAATTGCCGCCTTAGCAGGAGCACCGAATTGTGACGGCATTGTTCTGATAAGAGAATCGTAATCATTAACCGTAACCGCTCTGTTTTGTGCTGAGAAATTGAACCCAACTAAATTTCTAACTTCTTCCGTTGTCGGGGATGCCGCTCCACCAATTGCTGCGGTAACATTAATACAACTTAATGAATTAACAACACTTGTATTTACCGAATCTGACGGTCCGTTAACGAAGAAAGAAACAGTACCAATTTGTGTAATAACATTAACACCTAAATTACTTCCTGTACCACCACCAATTCTATATTGTACAAACATAGTTGTATTGGCCTTAACCGTACTACCTAAAGCTAAATTATTAGAATATTTGTATAGATTTAAATTATATCCATTTCTCGCAAATTCTCGTAATTGTTCGTCAGCAGATTGTGTACCACCACCAAACGTCATTTTTAAGAATCCTTCAGGAGTAAATTCGGTTATAAATTTATCACTTGTTGTGACATACTTCCCAACTTTAATTCCAGGTTGGTCGGAAACTTTAGTTGGGTCCTCAATGAACACTCTGTCCTCAATTAACGCCTTGACCTCATACCATTTATTGTCCATACCCAAAAACTCTTGTGATGATGGCATATTCGCATATTGAGTACCGTCTTTTAATAAAACACTTGTGACCCCTAAAACATTTTTTTCAGGTAGAAACATTTCAAAGAATGGTTTAACATCGTTAGGTGTCATCACTCTTTTATAAACTTTAGTAATACCATTAACAACCGTCTCTCGTTTTACTATGGTATAGTTAAGTAATTTATTGTTTGAATCGAAATTAGGTATTTTTAGTCTGTTTGGGTATCCATCAGCATTAATCGCTGAAGCAAAATCAATATCATAAACTGTTTCAAACACTTGACCTGCACCACTAACTTGGGAACCTCTTCTTAATATACCACAATATCTTAAATCTTCTTTATCACCAAAAGCAGGTACAGTAATTGAAAAGTCAACTAAAGCGACTGAAGGTCTTTGACCTGGCACTTTTAGTCCGTACGTTCTTGCAATGTTAAAAATTGACGACCTTTGTTGGGCGTATTGTAAAACAGTTTCCTGAATACTTCGGTCAATGTTGAATTGTAAGTTATCACTAACTGCGGCGTTTAAGTCCAATAACGCTGAGAACACTGACGCATCATTAAAATTGTCAATTAACTCGGGATAGTATGTTCGGGTAAAATTAATTAACTCAGTTCTTATTGACTGAAAATCCCTTGTCGTATACGATATTTTTTTATTAGCCATATATTATTAAATATTAATGATTACGAAATCACTCTGATTAAATGCCGAATCTGTAATTATATAATCAATTTTAATTTTAGCGGTATGTTCTTTCTCACTTATACCAGGAACTCGATAAACTCTCTCGTCTCCTTGGACATACGTTCCTTTATCCTCTTCTCCGTCAGATGCGGCGGTCACACTTATTTTTGTTATAGTGATTCCTGGGATATATTCAGAAACCGAGTCTCTTATTTCCGCCTCAATATCTGAAAATGTTGGTCCATCCATAGGCTCAAAAATGTATTCATAAAGTCTTGTGCCAAAATCAGGTAAATAATATCTTGTACCTTTTCTAGTTAATAATAAATGAATTAAGTTTGCCCTAACCTCTTCATCACCATCTTGTGATAACGAAAGATAATTACCTTTTAAAGAATCTCTAAAAGGGAAGTTAACTCCATATGTTTTTCCTTCTGCCATATACTATAAATATAGTGTCGTAATATTTTCAATAAATAGATGTAAAATAAAAAATCACGACACTATGTCGTGATTTCTGTCGTGATTATTTAATAACCACATTTCCTTTTTTATTTTTTGGTTCATATGGGCAATTTAAACATCCATTCCCACAACAACTTCCCCTTCGTTTATGATAACTTTCCGTCATCACCATTTTACCTTGTTCCCAATAAAAATCGGTAGGTAAATGTTTGTTTTTGGGTGTTATTTCTTTAACATGTAATTGGACAATCCAATCGTTAGATGCGTTTATATTCATTTAATTCTTTTTAAATTTGTTTTTTTTCATTTGTTATTTTTTCACACATATTTAAAAAATAATTTTGATTAAAATGATTCTTCATAAGGTTAACATCTTTATGTACTAATTGAACGTTATTTATAAGATATTCCACATTTGAATCTATCCTATCTATTGATGCCGATATCCCATCTTCTTTTTTAATAAAATCAATATCTAACCCCGATAACACACATTTTTTATTTTGACCCACCCATATATTATAAATGTCCTTAATTGAAATATCCCCCGACCTTTTTTTCTTATTCGCACCTTTACTTCTTTCAAAATATTTACTGAACCAAGAATAAGGAATTTCCTTATATCCTTTCCACGCGGGATTTTCATTTAATTTTCTCGAATACCCACACACAGAACATCTTTTTGACACACTATTAATTAATTGATTAATTGAAACGTATTTTTCCGTAACATTACATTCAGTGCACCGACATAAAAGTCTAGCTTCTCTAAACATTACCACTTTTTCATTTATTACCAACCATTTATTAAATAATTGGTTTTTCTGAAATTTACCCTCATATTTTGTCTCACCCTTTTTTCCCATATATATAAATATACAAAAGGCGAGTAAAAACCAACTACTCGCCTTTCGTATAAATTTATCATTACTTTAATTCGCAACCATCTGCCCCACAGGCTATCTCTCCACTTAAATTAGTTTCATCGGACTGTTCAACAACTTTACTTAAATCAATATTAGTTAATGATTTAAACATTCTATTAAATGTTTCCTCATTACAATCTTCAAAAGGACTTTGTACGTAAGTATGTTCCGAATGTGGTAATACAGATAACCCATTATAGAAATCTCTGTTGTTCCACATCCATTCTCCCGCTAAATCCCAATCTTCCGCCTTCAAACTAATTGTTGCCGATACGTTGTGCATATTTGAACCTCCTCTATGTCCTGGTCTAACCCACTCTTGAGTTACTTTTTTAACTCTTTCCAATAATTGGAATGGACTTTCCGTTCTTAATATCGCTCCTTCAGGTGCCTTTTGTGGTACCGAAATTACTGCGGTATCGTGAGGTCTAAAGAATTCATCTTCAACTAATTCAGGGTGAAACTCGCTCAAATATTGGTAAATAGACTCATTTTTTCCAACACGAATTCTTCTGATATAATAATCATTATGCCAAGCGTGAATTCCTGAAGATGTTCCTAAAGTTAACGATGTTGTTCCCGCAGGTTTTACTGTTGTAGTTCTTGCGGATTTATTAACACCAATTAATTTAGCAACTCTTTCGTTTTCTTCTTTAACAATTTTTGCCGCCTCTTTCATGTTATAACCTAAAACAACTCCCGAACCGATTCCCGTCATAGAAACACCGATTAACGCGTCTTTCTCAGTTGTTCTTTTCCAAATATCTCTTAAATAATGGAAGTTAGTGTAACCTGCTTGTAATGTTCCGATAAATGCCGCCGCTCTAACACGGTTATTTAAATCTTCTTGTGATTCAATGTCAGAAACATTTACTTCACATAAATTACAGAACTGATTAGGTCTTAGTGCGATTTCACAACAAGGGTTTGTTCCCCAATCTTTATCATTTGTAAAATAAATTCCTGGTTCACCTGCTCCTGACGCCTCAATACGTTTCCATAAATCCATGAAAAATTCTTGAGTAATTTTATGTCTCAATAACGCCGCTGAGTTATTTGCTCTACCTCTTTGTGGATTTGTTTCCCACCAATTACCTGACTTACAAGAAATCATTTCTTGGTCATCAGCACTAAATAAGGAGATGAGAGCAGCTCTGCGAATCCCTCCTGCTAGTACGGCGTCAGCGATATGACAAACCATATCATGAACTTCAATAGGTGTTAATCTGTCTCCATCTTGTTTTGATTCTAAAATTCCTTTTAATTTATGTAAACAATCTTTAAGTGGTTGAGGTCCTGGAGCTTTTCCTCCTGATGTTACAAGTTGAGCGCCTTTCTGTCTGATATCCGAGAAATCAAAATCAGGTGTTGATACTTGTTCTCCAAAATACGATTTGAATAATACTTTAATTGAGTCCGCCCATCCTTCGATTGAGTCCCCAATTAAGTATCGTCTTTTTCTGTTCTCACTTGGTTTTCTAACTTCAGGTAATTTTTCTACGTGGTGTTTTTGTACTGAGTAACCAACACCTGTTCCACCTAACAATAGGAACATCGATTCAGAAAATGCGTCCAAGTGGTCGATTGGTAAATAAGCACAGTTATAAATTCTGTTTGGTGATATTTCAATCGGTTTTCCACCAAATTGCATTGACCTCATTGAGGGTAATACTTTCTTATCATACACCAACTTATACACCTCTCTAATCTCACTTTCAAGTGATGGGTATTTTTTAATGTGCATGTTTATGTTTCGAGTTACTAATTCTTCCCAAGTTTCACGTCTGTTTAATTCAGGTACAAATTTTGCGTACTTCATATAGACTGTTAAGTCCGATAAAATCTTTTGTGATGCGTCCATAATTCTACTAATTCTTATTTTTTTATTTTTTTGGTTATTGTTTTTCTCTTTCTTTTCTTTTATCAATCAAATCCTTGATTCGTTGTCTATTTCTTTCTTCTGTCTGTTCTTCAAGACCTAAGAAAGTCACCGATGATTCTGTATCAATATCTAACATACCGTTATCAAATTTACAGTTCTCAAATACAACACCATCATCCCCAATTCTTGATTTGGTAATAGCTATCGTTGCTAACTTCATTTCTTTTTGTTGTAATGATTTTGCTACCGATATAATTACGTGACCCACTTGAGCCTTTTTAATTGAACCCCCCATTTGGTCTGTGGTAACTACCTCTGAAGATATTGAACTTCTGTTACCTTGAGTCGCAGTCCAACCAACTAAATCTAACTCATGACACATAGATTCAAAACCTCTCATAACCGAACCTTCTGACTTCCATTCGTCACCTAAATTTTTATCGGGTACCACACAATCAATATAATCAAGTAATACCATGTCAATCTTAATACCGTCAGCAATCATTTTTCTGATTTGTCCTTTGATTTGTAACATAGTTACAGTATCTGATGGTAATTTTTTAAGTATTAACTTATTCTCCATAGAGTCTTTAATCTCTTTGACTTTGGCCATTACTTCTTCTTTCTTTATGGTTAACTCATCAGGATGTACTTTCGTCCATAGTGTGATGTGTTTTCTTTGAATAATTTTAGGGTTATCCTCAAAAAATATTTGTAGGACATTATACCCTAAATTAAATGCGTGGTTTGAGATTTTAGTTAACAATGTTGACTTACCAACACCTGTTGGTGCTAGTACTACACCGATTTCACCTCTCGCTAAACCACCTTTTAAGAGTCTATCAATACCTGGGATACCCATTGGTATTGGGTGTCTATAATCTTCGTTTAAAACCTCATCTAAGTTGTTAAAAACATCTTCCGTACCATCTTGTCTCTCACCAACTTGTAACGCCTCTCTAACGAGTGCCTCCAAAGTATCGTAATTCTCAAATTCACCACCGTCAATTACTTTTTGAGCCTTAGTAATTGCTTTCTGTAACTCTTGTTGTTTACAGAATTTCAACGCTTTCTCTTGAACAAATTCTTGTCCCTCAGTTGGCGCGTCTTTAATTTTTGTTAAAGTGTCTAACACAATTTTAGACGCCAACTCTTGTTGTAGTTCTGATTTTGTAATTTGTTCTAAAGTGTCAAACGTTGGAGTGTGTTCGTATTTGGTGTAGTATTCCTTCACCATTTGAATGATTATCTTAAAGTATTTGTTTTCAAAATAATTGTTCTCAATTACGTCAATAATTGACCTTGAAAAGTCTTTATCAACGATGATTTGATTTAATAATTGTATCTGAAAAGTACTCCCTAGATAATCGAAATTTTTGTTTGACGCCATATAATTTTAGTATTGTTTAAGATAAATATTAAGCCTTAGTCGGAATTCCAATGTACTCGTATGTTAAATTTTCAGCCGAAAAAATGTCAGTCAATTCCGAAAGTATACTTTTTATGTGTGGGCGTATGTCTACGGTGTATCTTATCTTAGGTGGGAAGATTTTTGCATCCATTTGTCTATGACAAATTGTCATATCTCCGTCCTTAATAAAAATGTTAAAATGTTCAGGACCCTCGGTATTTGACGTTTCAAGCATCATAGGGTTCTGTTTAATCTCGTAAGAATTGTCCAACAAATAAGTTGTTGCCTTCATTTTTAACTCATCCTCTAAAGTATTTTTTAACTCATAAAGATATTCATAAAACTCGAGTGAGTTTTTTGCTTCAGGGTTATAATTTCTAACATTAAAAAATCTTTGGACGATGATGTTGTCGTTAACCATCATTAAAAATTCTAACTTCGTTGTTTCTTGGTCTTTCATAATCATTATTATTTTTTTTTATAATTTTTCTTCTCTTTTCTTGTTAATTTTAGAAATGGGGTTAAGAAGTTTACCCAATTATTGTCCCCTTTTGGTAAAAATTTAAAGAATCCATCTTCCATCATCATTTTAATGATATTCCTATGTCCTCTCCCATCTGGGTCTAAAGATTCTGTGTAATATAGTTCTACGAGTGTTTTACCTTCATCGGTAATTAATGGGTTTGATAAGTCTACAATTTTTTCATTGATTTCAAAAAATTCGTTTCCGTAAATTCCTGTTTTTGTTTTTCCTGACAGAAGATTTTTTAATACTGTATTGTCTTTATCCTCAGACAACAATCTTTCTGCCTTTGTTAAAATATCGGTTATATTAACCGTTTCGTCAAGTAGCTCAGGGAATAATTTGATTAAAGTTTTTTCACCTAAATAATAAATCCCATCAATATTGTCAGACTTGTCTCCTGCCAATATCTTATAAGTTTTTACGTTCTCATGTGGAATGGAATAGTCGTAGATTTTGATTTTATCTCCGTTCTTATACGTTTGTTTTGCTGATGGGGAATAGACACTCACCTTATCTGAAATAAGTTGTGTAAGGTCGTTATCTGACGAAAAAATAGTTTTAAATTCGTTGTGAGATATCTGACAATAGTAAGCAATTAAATCATCCGCCTCATTATTAGTAATGTTTATTTGTCTAATAAACATCTCTTCTAAATATTGTTTTACTCGTTCTTTTTGGGATTGGAAAGAGCTCTCTTTGTACTCATTAATTTCCTTCGTACGATTTTCTTTGTATCTCGGATAGAGAAGTTTTCTACTTAAAGAATTTTCTTCTCCATCCCAAAATACAACTACCTTATCAAAATTTTGTTCTTCAATAAATCTTCTGATAGTATTTAAAAAATGCCATATACCACCAATATGTTTACCATCATGATAAAAATCTTTTACCCCATGAAATCCAATCTTAAGGAGGTTATTCCCATCGACTAATAATGTTTTTATCACTTGTGCTGGTTTATAGTTATGACTGTTCTCTTTCTTCTTTCAAATCAAAATCACCATCTGTTCCGATGATTTCTTTCCAATAGTCGGCGTACTCTTTTTTGTATTTTTCGATAGACGCCTTTTCTTCTGTCGCTTCTTTTCCCGCAATAAATCCATGAGGTGTTACGATGATTTTTCCGTCTTCGTAACCTAAACCATTAATGTGGTTTTTCATTACAGATACTTTAGTTCTTGATGCAAACTTAATTGTTCTTTTATCTTTAGTTGCGGTAATTTTAGTTGTACCCGCACCTTTTTGATTACCAAACAAGAATACTAAAGAAGAGTTTAACCAAATTGCCTCACCACCTTTTGCTTTAATTTTTGCTTGTCCGAATGGATTGTCAGGTAACTCAACCCAAGGTTGATTAACAATGATTAAAGTATTCTCAAATTTTGAGTCAGCTTTACGACTTCCTGAAATACGTTGATTAATACCCATCCCAATCTTATCTGCTAATGTTGATGCGTTATGTTGTTTACCTCCCTTTCCTTCAAAAGTCATTTTACAAGGAACAGAACCAACTGAATCCCACATAAAACATAAACTATAATCTAATTCACCTTTTTCTTGTGCGTCTAATAAAGAGTTAATGTAATCGGTAATCTGTTCTATATAACTAAAGTTATTATTGAATATGTAGAATCCGTCCCAATCTAATTCTCCTGTTTCTTCGTCAACCACTTGTTCGCAGTCAAAACCCATTAGTTTTGCGTGCTCAAATGACCATTTTTGTTCTGTAATAATAAACACAGGAAGTATACCTTTCTTTTGAGCATCAACCGCAGTCTTTACCAATGCCGTTGTTTTTCCTGTATCCGAATGACCTAAAAACATATTCAAATGTCCTATTGCGGGCCCTGGTAAACCAACCGCATCTAAGAAATCATTACCCAAATCAAAAAACCTTTGGGGTTTGTATTTCGCGGACGTTGAGAATTTATCTTTAATTGACTTAAAGTCATTTTTCTTAATTGCCATATTGTCTATGTGTGATTAAATGTTTTGTTTTTTTATATAATTGTTTGAATAAATTCTAAATGTTTTTCTTTACTGTCTAATAGTTCACCATTTTTTGTGTAATATAACATTTTTTCTTGGTTATATATTAAATGTCGATGTATTAAATTATGTTCCTTAATTGGTAGTTGAATTATATCTAACCAATCTTCTTGATTATATGACCAGTGGTGTAAATGAAATCCCGTAACTTTAGATAAATAAATTTCAGTGTATTTCGAGGCCATGTATTTTTCAGGGAATTTTTGATTAAATCTTTTAGTGAATTCTCTTTTTTTCTCTGTTGTTGGTTTATACTTACCTTTATATTTTAACCTATAATATTTTTCTCTATTTCGTTCTCGTTCTTGTTCAATCCACTCTGGATTATTTTTTAATTCGTTTTCCCTTTTTTTAACATCAATTTTAGTACATTCTATACATTTATTTAAATGTCCATCGGGCATTTTTTTATGTGTATAAAACTTTTTAATTGGTAAAATGTGTTCACATTTAAAACATTTTTTTTCTATAACTTCTTTCATAATATTTCCACTTATTTTAATATAAATATGTGGAAATATTAAAAAGGTAGTTTTACCATTCTAAAATGGCAGGTCTTCGTCAGGGGTACTATTTGATTGTGGGTCAATAGTTGGTTGTTTTTCAGATTTACCTCCCATAGAAATTTCTGATGAGTCAGAGTTTCCATATGCGTATCCACCTTTGTCGCTATCCCAACGTGGAGTTTCTCCTCGTGCGATTGCTTCAAGATATTCTACAGGTTTTTTAGAATAAACGTCAGACCAAGTAAGTTCGTCAGTAATCCAAGATTTTGCAGTCTCGGTGTCTGTGTGAACAGGTCCTGCGTCTTCATACATAACAGTTTGGATGACCGTATAAACGGCACCTTTAGGGGTTTTTGCTTTGGTTAATTCAAGGATAATGTCACGACCTGTTGTTGTGTCAGTAATATCACCTTTAGCTCTCCAAATAGGAATAATTTTGTCAAGGATTCCTTCATTCTTGTAATTGTGTTTGAAACGCCAGAATTTAACTCCGTCAGCCTCATTATCACGGTCAATTACTTTTACGATGTAAAATTTACGAGGTTTGTATTGTTTAGCAAGTTCCTTGTCAGAATCTCTGCCCGTAGACATTAATTCTTCGTTAACTTCACTCAAAGGTGAACGTTCATTATCATTCTTGCCTGGGTCAAATAACTTTACCCATTTTCCGTCCACTTGAATCTCGTGGAACCATACTTCTTTAAAAGGTGAAGAACCATCAGGTGTTGGTAAGATTCTTAATCTTTTTTGACCTTGTTTCTCGTTATCCTTAAGGATTGCCGCGAAATACTTTTTCAATCTATCTTCTTGAGATATTTTTGAAGTGGAAGTATAACCACCTTGTTTTGATTTTTCGTACTGTGCTAGTACCGAATCTAGGGAATTGTTTGTCGCCATATAATTTAAGTTTTAATTGTTTACTAAGTATAAGTGTCAGCCTTTGTTTTGTCAAATAATTTAAAGAAAAAAACGGTCAGTTAAGACCGTTAATTTACTTTAGTTTCGAAAAAGTGTCGATATCGGTGTCTGTGTTTCCGAAGTCTCTAAAACTTTTTTTAATATCACCAGGAGAATATGCTTCAACATCGTCTTTGGTTAAAATATACTCATTTTTTCCTGTCTTTTCCATATCTTCTTGTTTATCCTCAAAGAAATCTGTTAGTTTTTGGTTGAATGGACCTGAATCCAAACTTCTTAATTCTAATTTTTCTTCAGGAGTCTTTACTCTATATTTTTCAATCTTAGTTTCAAGGTCATTTAATTTATTCATAATTGAATCCATATCAGAAAGCTTACTTTCCAATCCTTCAAGGTGTTTAAATAAATTGTTAAAGTATTCCTCTTGTTTTTTCTCAACATTTTGTTGTGATTTAACCAAGTCCGTTATCTCAAGTTCTTTTTTCTCTTTCTTTTCATCACCAAGTTTTTCAACATCAGGGTCAGATGAAATGTCCACAGATTCAGGTGGTACTCCAGCTCCCGCATCAGGAGGAGGTGGTGGGACCGCACCTGCATCAGGAGGAGGTGGTGGGACCGCACCTGCATCAGGAGGTGGGACCGCACCTGCATCAGGAGGAGGTGGTAAGGCAGCATCTTGTTCAGTAATATAATTGTTAATACTCTTATATCTCATTACTTCATTTAAGATTTTTACGTCTATTTTCATTTTCTTATCCATTTAATAATTGTTTTACTCCAGTAGTTGTTTCAACTTGGATTTTTTTATTTTTAGACATGGTGTTGTCCACTCTTTCGATTAGACCGTCTTTCATTCTGATTGTATAACAATCTCCTGTATCTAAGTCACAAACTTGCTTATTACCGTCACCCAAATCTTTTTCGGTGTGTCGAGTATTTTTACCTAAGTAGTTATCTAAAATTAATTTTGTGTTCATAATTTCTTTTTTATATAAATATATCAAAAAGATAAAATATTATTTCTATCTTAGTTTTATGGTGTTGGTGTTGGTGTAGGAGTTGGTGTAGGTGTTGGTGTAGGAGTTGAGCTTGGTGATGGGATTGCATTCCAAATATCCAAAGACTTTTGTACTTTAGACTCAATATTAGATAATTGTGTTGGGTCCATCTGAGAATACACGTTCACAGGATTTTGGTTTGCCCCAAAATATAATATCCAAAATTTAGTAATTTCTTTTGCGGACACGTTAGGTAGAAATATCATACTATTTTTCCATCTTTCCAATAGAAGTGTAACATTATTATTTAAATCGTCAAACACTGCGTAAGGTAAAGTTGTTGTGTCAGATTTTAAACAAAAATAATTTGGATTTCCTTCAAAATGCTTTTTAGACGGTCCCCAACTACTTGATAAATCAATTCCTGCAAAATTATTTTCATATGATTCTAACCCTGTTGATGTTGCTGACTCTAAATACAATGCCGCAAAAACCGCGTATTTTAATTTACCATCATCAACAATACCTCCAGATTTCCTCATCAATTCAATCGTACTCATCGCCTCCTTAAAGGTTACTTTATAACTTTGGGGGGTTATTGGTATATATCTATCATATTTCGATGCAGGAGTACAAGCCTGGGTT
>Ga0209084_1003272_pt1 | contig 12028 bp, 11 predicted proteins | sample C_130820_MF_Meta_FD_187309 | JGI IMG/M metagenome (GOLD analysis project Ga0209084, IMG submission 187309) | Freshwater microbial communities from Lake Croche, Canada to study carbon cycling - C_130820_MF_MetaG (SPAdes) (version 2) | ecosystem: Environmental > Aquatic > Freshwater > Lake... | reverse complement strand
TCCATCTTTGGCTCTTTTGGAGAGAGAATGTGTGAAGCTTCAAAATAAAATGTGCAAATAATCAAATGAAAACAATTTTATAAAAAATTGAAATCCTTTTTCTCTCTTCAACTTACTTTACAAACTCCAATAAATCAAATCAAGACAAAATGCAGACTAGAAGTATGGCAAGGAATAGACCAAATATTTCTCTTGAAATAAAAGAGATAGTTTCAGAATATATTAGAGAAACAGCTTCTGAGAAGAGAGAAGCAACTGATCTTAGACCAGTCTTTGAAGTAGATATTGACTTTGATGGTGCGTCAAGAGCATGGCATCAAAACAAGAAGAAGCTCAGCGATTGCACTTACAAATATATTTGCGTTCACTGCTCTATTAGTGGACGCAAGTGTTGCCGGGCTCCTTTAGCAGATTCCAATTATTGCAAAGCTCATTCCAAATAATAAATAAAAAATCTATGTTTATTTCATAAATGGCAAAAAAAAATCGCAGTTGTAAAAGTAAAAAATCTACTTTGAAAAACAGAAACAGAAAAGGAAAAGGTGGCATTTTTTCCTGTATGGGATCTTCTCGGATACCAATATCCACAAGATCTGCACCATCAGGCATTTATAGGAAAAATTCTCAAAAAAGCAGTAGTAGTAGTGATGGGTATGGTCAATATGTAATAACTGATACTGATATTATAAAAAAACAAACGCCCTTTTCTAGTCATTATCCAGGACATAAAAATAAAAGTAGAAAAAATAAGAAAAATGTTAACACAATATAATATTTTTATCTATCCGAGCTCACAAATGCTCATTCTCATATTATTTGTAATAAAATCAAATTCTTTTTTACCAAGTGCTAGCGAATTTGATTTGCTTTTATTTCCAACATTTTTCTTCAAATTAGTCAATACTTTTTCCATTTCTGTTACACTTGACAATAATGCCTTCTTCTTATAATGGTCTTTGACAAACCCAAAAAAGGATACCATAGTAGCAGGAGTTTTTTTGAACTGAATCAAAGACGTGCCATTATTTTGTATGCACCACTTAAGAAAGTCTTGATAGTTGCTCAATAATATTACTCGGATCACATAATAAGAGAGAACATTGGTTCTTTCCTTATACAGATTTCTACGCATCATTTGCGATTTTTGAGAGCCATCATACAAGTCTTGATATTGTAATCCCATAAAATCCAATGCTTTCACCATTTGAAATATGCCAAATACTTTTTCAAATGCAATGAAAAATTCAAAGTTCTTGACAAATTCGTTTTCCTTATTTTTTTCAAAAGTAGAAAGCATATAATAGCTGCAAAAGACCGCGTTCATAATTTCCGCCCAGAATTCCGTGTAAGCCTCAAAAGAATTGCCACGAGTTGTCACGGGAAATAATTGTACAATTTTTTGATCAACGTCTTTGTAATTCATATCAGAAAAATCCAGTGCAAAGTTATGCATTGTTTCGTGGATCAAAACTTTGAGCCATTCTTCTTTTCTAAATACAACAATTTCGGAATCAACACGGCAAGTATATGTGAATGCGGTGTTGACATTGTTTTCTTCCAATATTTGAATATTACTGTTCGGAAGAACCTTTGTCAATGAAGTGAAATAGACATAGACTGTAAGTGACTTTGAACACTGTCTAGATGCATAAGGATGAATAAAGGCAAACCAAACAAGGATTTTTTTCACATAGTCATTATATTTGGCAACCAAACGATTATCATTGGGATCTTCTACTATAAATTTGACTTTAATTTCCCTATTGAAGAGAGAAAAAGTATAAGAAAAACACAAATGTGATGTTTGATCAATATGTTTTCGGACTTCTTCTGGAAAAGCACTTGCATTAAATAACTTAGGTTTAGGAACTTCCGAGGCAGTTGTTATATTTTGGATAGTTGGTTGATAGCCTTCTCTCTTCAATAGATTTTCAACATTCTGATTAGCTTGAACAAGTTCCTTGTAAAACCTTTTTAAAAGACTTTGAGTGGGTCTTGTTAAACATTCGTTGCCTTTCAAACAATTTTGCTTCAAGAAAAATTCCATTAATTTTTTGCTATATTTTGTAAGTCTCATCATATGATCTTCTTATAATATTGTGTTATTAATTTTTGGGAGATTTTATTATTTTATTTATAGGTGTTTTTATTCCATTATTTTGTTGCATTAATGTATATGGAAACTACTAATATTATTCTTATCATCCTTCTTGTGTTATTTATTATTACGATTGCTGGTCACATTGTTGTTGTGAATACTAATCCAGTTCAAACTACAACCACAACATCTACAGTGGTTGTTAAGAAGCCTAATCAACCAACAAAGATTGTCGGCGGATGTGCAGGAACACAATATGGTTGCTGTCCTAATGGTGTAACTGCCAAGGCCAATTATGCCGGATCCAATTGCTACTAAGTTTTAGAATATTTTTGTGGATTTTATAAATATAAAATTAAAAATATATTTATAAAATATATATGAGTTTAAATTTTTTATCCAAAATTAGGACCACACATTTTTATTGCGTAATAACTATTTTAGTTCTTTTGATAATATGTTGGCACTGTTATAAGGTTCAAGAAGGTCTAACCGAGGAAACTCCTTGCGAGTGTGATAGTGAATCAGATTCCGATGAAGAAGAAGATGAAGATAAATATTACGCAACCGGCGGTTTAATGAGTGGTGCTAGAATAAACAACTCAAATAATCCGGTAATTAAAGAAATTGTTAGAAAAAATCAGATGGTAGACGCATACAAAAAAATGATGAGTCATAGTCAGTATTAACTGATAAACTTTATTGGAATGTAGGATTATTTATCAATAAATTTTATATTAAATAATAAATATTTAATATATTATATCAATATATTATTAAATGTCAAGTGTTACCGCATATCCAACTCTTTATATAAATAATACTGGATATAGTACAGATGATATTAATTACATACCTTTTAGTTACCCATTGCAAATTAATAATAACAACGTATCTTCTGACAATCTTGCTGTATTATTCAAATATGGAATAACTTTAACAACTGTAAATGATTATTTTATTTGTGGTTCAGATAATATTATATTTGATGGACAAAATAATGAAATTACTGTAAGTATAACAGATTATCCAGGTTTAATAAAAAATGGTAATAGTACTGAAAGTGGAAAAAATAATGTAACTGTTCAAAGTATTGGAATTAATGTAACAAATGGTTCTACTTTAGCACAAGATGGAGGTTGGTTATGTCAATCTTATTTTTCAAATATTTCTTCGTATAATTTAATACAAAATTGTTATAGTAACGGAGATATAATAAATGATAACGCTGGTGGAATTTGTGGGGGGTTTGCTGGTAACGGTGGGAGCAATTTAACTATTAGTAATTGTTATAGTAGTGGAAATATAAGTGGATTAAATAGTGGTGGAATTTGTGGTCAATATGCAGCGAATGGTACTACAGAGAGTGGCATCCCATCTATAATTACTATTACAAATTGTTATAGCACTGGAAATATAAGTGGATTAAATAGTGGTGGAATTTTTGGAAGTCGTGCGGCTAGTAATGTAGGAAGCATTAATATTAATAATTGTTATAGCATTGGAAACATAAATGGAGAAAATAGTGGTGGAATTTTTGCGACATATGCTTCTGCTAATTTTGGAAGTATTATTATTGCTAATTGTTATAGCATTGGAAACATAAATGGAGAAAATAGCGGTGGAATTTTTGGAACTAATGCTGCTACTGGAAATTCACGAACATACATATATACAAACAACTGTTATAGTATTGGAAAAATTAATGGAGCAAACAGTGGTGGAATTTTTGGAAGTACTTCAAACGGTCAGGTTACTATAACTAATTCTTATTGTTTGAATGGAAACCTTGTAGCAATTGTTGGTGGACCTTTAATAATTACTAACTGTTATACCCCACAAGGAAATTGGGATGACTCTGTAGCAAATAATAATCTAACTGATACTCCTACAAGTGTATATACACCAGGATCTATTTGGACATCTATTTCAAGAAAAACTCCATACCTTCTCTCTACTTTCAATGATGATACCTCTGGTGTAAAAACATATAATCCGAATAATGTTGAAATTGAATACACACAGGGTCAAACTTACGATAGTCCTAATGGAATTTTTACAAATCCTTATGTTTACTCTTTATTAAATGTAAATAATGTTGCGCCAGTAAATACAACTATTAATTCTAATACAGGAGTTATTAGTTTTACAAATTTGAACTATACATATGCAGTTGATTATAGTGCAAATATATTTACTACCCAAAGCTCAGATGGTTCTTATTTTGGATACAATTTCAGTAATTTCTTTTTAACTATCTTACAGAGTAACTCAATAGCAATAAATGCTAAGAGTAATGTTTTAATAAATGCATCAAATCAATATAGTGTAGATGGTGGCATCTTTACACCATTGCCATTCCCTTGCGAAATAGTTAATAATAATCCAACTGTTGGACCAGTAACTGTTAATTTTTTACAAGATATTAGTTATGCAAGCACTAATAATTATTTTATTTGTGGTTCAGATAATATTATATTTGATGGACAAAACAATTCAATCAATGTAAGTGCAACTAATTTTAACGGTTTAATTCTAAATAACTCCTTACGTAATAATATTAATATTCAAAATATTGGAATTACTACTATCGATAGCGGTTCTCTTTCAACTGGAGCGGGATGGATATTAGGACCTTATTCTAACGGCAATATAATAAATAATTGTTACAGTACAGGAAATATGGTTAATAGTTCAGGAGGAATTTGTGGACAAAATTCAACAGGTACTATAACTAATTGTTATAGTACTGGAAATATTGGTGATTACAGTGGTGGAATCACTGGACCTGTCTTTGGAGGAACTATAAAAAATTGTTATAGTACTGGAACTATAGGGAAAGGTGGAGGCATATCAGGGAATTCTGGTCAGAACTCCTCATCAGAAATTATAAATTGTTATTCTTTAGGAACAGCTAATTATATTAATGAAAGTTTTGGAATTATTCAAGTTTCGTTGGGGGTAGTAATTATAGAAAACTGTTATTGTTTAAACGGTCCATTGACCAGTGGTGGGCTTGCGACGAATTGTTATGTAGCCAACGGAAGTTGGTCTGATTTATCTGCAAATGCTGCCCTAACAGGAACCCCTTCTACTCCATTCACAATAGGGTCAATATGGGCATCTGTTGAAGCAAATGGTCCATACCTTCTCTCTGACTTCAACACTATACAAACCTATGATCCAAATACATTATCTATTCCAGCTGAATATGGAACAACTTTTACTACTCAGCCTGGATTATCTCCATATGGTTATAAGTATTATTTATTGAATGTAAATGATGAATCAACAACATCAACTATTAATCAATCAACCGGTGCAATTACTTTTAGAGTTAAATTAACTGGACCACAAAACAAAACTTTCAAAGCGACTATGTTCAGTTCATTAGTAGTAGGAGATCCAGTGTATTATGGTTATAATTTCAGCACATATACTATTACATTATTATATATTCCTCCATTTATATCCAACATTTGTTTCCCTGCAAATACTCCTGTCAAAACAAATCGTGGATTAATCCCTATCCAAAAAATAGATCCTTCAAAACACACAATAAATTTCAAAAAGATTGTGGAAATCACAGAAACAGTTAGTAAAGATGACTACTTGGTTTGCTTCAAAAAACATTCACTAAAATACAATATCCCTTCTCAAGATACACTTATAAGCAAAGATCACAAAATTTTATATGAAAATGAATTGATTTCTGCAGAAAACCTTTTAGATCGTTTGAAAATGAACAAAAGATATTCAAAAGATGATTCTGAAAACGAAAAAATTGTAAAAGTTCCATATAATGGAGAACCCCTTTATAACGTGTTAATGGAAGAATATGATACAATGAGCGTTAACAATATGACTTGTGAAACTTTGCATCCAAATAACTTGGTTGCCAAATTATACAATAGTAAATTAACCCCAGAGTTCAAGCAAAATATGATTATTAAAATGAACAAATCAATTCAAGATAATGATCACGATTCTTATAAAGAAGGTGTAATAAAATTCAATACTGTTGCCTTTTTGAAGAAACATTTGAACTAATATTATGAAGTTAAAGAGAGAAAAGGTAAATGAATAATATCTTTAGTATAATACTTAAAGAAATTATTGTCGCTTCGCTTTCGGTCGCTTCGCTTGCAGTCACTTCGCTTGCAGTCACTTCGCTTTCGGTCGCTTCGCTTGCAGTCACTTCGCTTATACAGGCTCAAAACGCATTGGTTCACCATCCACATAAACGTGCATATCCCCAATCTTGTCTGCAAGTTTGTATCTGGATTCATTCAAATCATAAACATCTTGATTTTCAAGAATAATCTCTCTTAGACCGCGTTCAGCATCAACCACATTATTGATGCTACCAGGGAATCCCATCTTCTTATTCACATTAGTTCCGTATACTTTATTATTACCTTTGATCCCCATTCCAAATTTCACCTTATCCAGAAAATTATGTAATTCATCAAAACCAGTTCGCAATTTTCCTTTTAAAGAACTGACTTTATACTTAATATCATCAAACCTACCTTTTAATGAACTCAATAGTCTTATATCGTGGCTCATATTGGGGAATTGAGAACAAATAAAAAAATTCTCATTAGAAAGTGGGCCAGCCATCCATTCAAATCCGTTATCATAACCACAATGTTCCCCTTTATTACACTCAGGTTCATCACATAATTTCTTATAAATATCAGGCGAATTCAATTGTGAAGTGGTCCCCTTGTATTTGAAATAACTGCGTCCATAATCAATCACTTTTGCAATATAAGGTGACTTGAAGCTTACAGTTTGTCCACTACCAATATGATAATGATAATGTATATGTTTTCCCTTGATTGGCTCGTAAACAAGTACATTCCCATCGTGTAAGTCATAATGAGTGAAGTTATTTTTCAATTGTGCCAATGGCATATATACTTGGTATAAAATGTAGAGAATTTCATAAAATAACATAATTGCAAGTGAGCTTCCAGTTAATTTCAATAAATCATTGATTGTTCTAGCATCCTTCAAATGTTGTATTAAAACCGCACCATATTTGGAACTGGTGCACATTTTATTATAATCAGTTGGGTCACCTGGTTCCAAAGAAGCAGGTAAAATATTAGAGTTAATAACAACTCCATCTCTCATAGTTTTCCAAACAGCAGGATTTTTATAATAAAAAAATCCATATGTCTCCAAGAAACAAGGATAAAATTGGCATTGTTTATTGATAAATTGTCCGACTAAATATTCATATGCTAAATTATCTGAATCAGCAGCAGCAGAGGATTTCAACGCAGCATAAGCCAAATAATCATTTCTCTTATACTTGATCTCCTTTACAAATCCATTATTGGATGGATTGCCGAGTCGCTTAATTGGAGGATCCACATAAGAAAAGTTATTGAAATCTCCAAAAAAATGGTTTATTTTTTTGCGATTATTTCCGAAGGCAATACATACTCCGGAATCAGAGCAAATAGCCTTCAAATAATTGGCCTTTTTCTCAGGGCCTTCTCTCACAGCCATTTGTAAAAAGTCGCCAATCTTTTTTGCAGCCTCTGCTTTCTTACTTCTTTTCACCACTTTACAATTAGGCTGTTTCATTTTGTATTTTCCAGATAACCTACAATATTTACGAGACATACCATCCACGAAAGTGCAACGTGTACTTCTTGAGCAAATATCTCTATCCAACATCTTACATCCTGATACACACCTTTTTGTAAGAGCCTTCTTAATAGCTTTCTTAATAGTTTTTTTGATTTTTCTTTTCTTAACTCTTATTGTAACTACTTCAGATTCACGATCTTGTTCCGATTCCATATCTTAATATATTATAAGACAACAATATTATATAAAATAATAGTTTAAAATTTATCTTAGATCATTGACTATGATTGACCTAACAAATAATATAAGCTTATTGAATGCATTTGTAGATAGTGCTAAAATGAAAATCTTCGGTTACATAAAAACCGGAGATCCAATAATAGATACTATTTTGTCAACTTTTTTTATAGGAATTTTCAGTTATTTTATGAAATATCTTTATGAAATTATTTTGGGATTTTCTTTTTCACAAATCTTCAATAGAGACACACTTATCTCAATATTCTACAGAAAATATTCGGTTGAATTGGAAGGCCGAAAAAGTCACGTAATTTCTGTTTATAATTCTTCTCCGGTAGTGGCGTCGGCTTTTAGTGACAGATTCAAAGCAGTATGGAGTTTTATTATGGAGAATATTGCAGAAAATAAGAGCATATATGCTGTGAAGGAACAATATTGTAATGATATTAAACAAATTTCTGACTTATATATTGTGAGTCAAAGTATGCGATTTTTAATTGACAAGGACATTTATGCTATTACAGAAATGGAGGAACTAGAAAATAATAACAAGGAAGGGAAAACGGAGTCCAAGATAGATAAGATCAAAATTACATTGTATTCTTACAAATTGGGGTTAGGAGAGTTAACAAAATACGTGGATTCTATTACAGATAAATATTTGAAGTCAATAAAAAATAGTAGGAAAAACATTAAATATATTTATACACTGAACAAGTCAAAGTTTGAAGATTGTAAATACGAATGTTGGAATGAATGTAAATTTGAAAGTGTAAAGACATTTGATAACACTTTTTTTGATGGGAAAGAATATTTACTGAGGAATCTGAATTTTTTCTTGAAGAATAAAGACTGGTATTATGAGAAAGGTCGGCCTTATACACTTGGAATTGCATTGCACGGTCCACCAGGTACTGGAAAAACATCTGTTATAAAAGCGATTGCAAATGAAACCAAGCGACATATTATTAATTTATCTATGAAAATTATTAAAACTCGGAGCCAACTCAATGAGTTCTTCTTTGAGTCCACATATAATAGAAATAACGACACAGGGTCTATCAATTTTGACAATAAAATAATTGTAATTGAAGATATTGATTGTATTGGTGATATTATATTAGATCGTAGTAAAAAGCAGAAAAAAGAAGATGTCAATATATCTAGCCGTGGCAATATTAAATTTGGTGATATATTACAATCTATTGTAGAAGTAAATGAATGTTCAAGTGGAGTCACATCAAAACCATTTACTACATTAGCAGAGGAAGACAATATTACATTGGATGACATATTGAATTTATGGGACGGAATAAATGAAACTTCTGGGCGCATATTAATTATTAGTTCAAATCACTACGATCAATTGGATCCAGCATTAGTCCGTCCTGGGAGAATTGATATTCCACTTGAACTCGGAAATGCAAGTCATAAAACTATTTCACAAATTTATAAACATTATTATAATAATGAAATATCTTCAAAGGCTCTGAAAAATGTGAAAGAATATAAATATTCGCCTGCTGCTATTGTGAATCTAAGTTTTACTTGTAAATCAGAAGAAGAATTTTTAAAAGCCCTTTCAAAACTCAAGTAAAATGATTGATATCAACTCCGTTCAGCTGCATCAATTGATCCATTCCTTCAAACTCTTGCATCATTAATTTTATTTCTGGTTTTGATAAATGTTCCCACGCTTTATGTAGACCAAATGAAGTATCGTTGTAACAAGTTTCTATTGAAAAAAGCCGAGCGGTTTTATTATCAGGTTTATTAAATATTTTAAATGAGAAAAAAACATCTTCATTTTCGCCATCCCATTTATAGTTTCTAATGCAATTTAATGCGACAGATTTTTTACGGAGAGAAAGCCCACCATTTCCAACATCTCCCCATTGACCCCAAGGTGAACCGACATAATCATATTCCAAAAATTGATTGATTAGATCTTTATTTTTTTGACATATCATTGTGTCTGTTTGAAATACTAAGAAGGTTTCGGTTGGTATGTTTTTATAAAAGGCTTCTGATAAAAATAACTCAGTGTATTCTTTATTATTTAAGTTATCAACAAACAAATTTATCTTTGCAATACGAGTTCTGTATTTTTGCAAATCTTTTGAAATTATATTATCAATGTATGTTGCATTTTTTGAACCGTGCATAATAATAATCAACCAATCATCTGACAAGTTTTTTAAAAAATTATTAAGAACAAATGACAATGATGGATGTTCACGAGGTTCAACTATAATTGCGCTGTATAATTTCATAATAATAATAAAATGTTATCTTTTTATTATTATTTTTATACTATTTACCTATTATTTTTGAATTTGAACTTCTTTTGCAACATTGCTAATAATTTTTCCATAATATTTTTCATCTTCTTCAACATCTATTCCACCAGTACATTTATTTACAATTTTCATATATTGTTCATTTTTTTTGTTTCTTGCATCTTTGGCTTCTGGATTTTCTTTTAGCCATTGGTGTATTTGTTTGAAATTCTTATCAGCAATATGCCGAATAGCTAATGTAATTTTCTTCTTGTCTTCATCTTTTTCCCATACATCCTTGTCTTTCACATACATTACTTCTCTCTTCAAATCACTACAATGAATTGGGCGTTTATAAACATCTAATTCTTTTAAATTTTTCAAGAAAATATCGCTTACTCCTTTCACATATCCAACATTCCCTGTATGTTCCAAATCCGAAAGTTGAACATTGAGAGAACCAATAAAATCCATAATGTCTAATGCATCTTTACACTGTTCATTCAAAAAGAAGTTCAAGTTGAAGTTCTGGTTGTTATTGACAGTGTTGTTAATATTATTCGTAGTACATATGTTGTCTTTCTTTACAAGCTCCATTATTTGCTCCTTGAATTCCTGATTTTGTTTAAGTAATTGAAGGATCAACTCCTTATCCGTAATTTCATTGTTGTTGGCATTTTCCGGCATTTTTGGCATTTTTTCAGGAGGTTTACATTTCTTCTTATGTTTCCATAAACCTGACCTACTTGTGTATGAAATGTCACAATGGCATACATATTTACCTAGCGGCATTTTTTTGTTTCCATTTGTGTCCATTTGTTTACTACCCAGTCGTTTTTGGTGTTTTGGTGTCAACAAATGATTTGTATAGTTGCTATGTTTGCTACATTCAAAGTCACAAAAAATACACCTGTATAAACCGGCATTTTTTTCGTCTTTTGCGTTCGCCATTTGTATACTATGTGTAGACAAAAAATGCCTAAACCGTTTTTGCCCAAAACACATAAAAAATAGTATGCTCACAATTTTCTCAACAAAAAAATGACTTTTACACCATTCTGGTCACAACTCACTTTTTAACTTTTTTTTTCCAAAAGTCAATTTGGCTTTTCAAAAATGGACAAAAAAAATGTCCAAAAACGAAAAGACGAAATGGACTTTCAAAATTTTTAAAAACCTGTGCTGCGTTGTTGGCTCTATTACTGAAAAATAATAAATTCAAAAACCTACAAAAAACTTATCTTGAACATCTGGATAAGTTTTTTCAGTTGATCATAAAACAAAAAATAGTACCTTTTTTTAAGTGAAATTTTATTTATCCAAGTAGAAACGATTTTTCAATATATTGTAGAACAAGTAAAAAAGCACAACTACTTCTAAGATAATAACAACTGGAATATTATTAATATTTCCCATAATGTAGTTATTTGCTTTTTGTTTGGATGGATCATTTCGTTCTTTCCAGCGAATAGCAAGAACGCAAATACAAATAGAAATCAAAATAACAAATAAAGAGCAGTTGGTGAAAACAGACAATATAACTTCATTATTGAATAATGCAAATAAAATAGATATAACCATTGTTACAAGAATCGCATTTGTTGGAGATTTATTTGAACTCAACTTTGTCCAAAAATCGGAAAACATTATTTTCTTTTCTTTACCGCAACCATAGATAAAACGAGATGCAGTTAATGATGATAAGAATCCAGTGTTAAACATAATAATAAATCCAAAAATATAAGCAATAAAACCAACAACAGGATTATATAATATTTCATACATTTTGGTCAAAGGAGAGAAA
>Ga0209084_1003264_pt1 | contig 12042 bp, 10 predicted proteins | sample C_130820_MF_Meta_FD_187309 | JGI IMG/M metagenome (GOLD analysis project Ga0209084, IMG submission 187309) | Freshwater microbial communities from Lake Croche, Canada to study carbon cycling - C_130820_MF_MetaG (SPAdes) (version 2) | ecosystem: Environmental > Aquatic > Freshwater > Lake... | reverse complement strand
CAGCGCCGGGCGGCGGGATGTCCGCAGGCCAAAGCAGTGCACCTGCGGACATCCCGCCGCCCGGCGCTGGCCCCGGCATGCACTGCGCTTTGTGCCTGCTGTCGCATGGCGGGCTGGCGCCGCCCCCAGCGGCCGCACTTTTTGCGCAGGCGCGGGCCATGCCACCGGCGCTGGCATGGGCGCCGCAAGCCGCACCGGTGTACGGTGCCCACCAAGGCGCCGCCGCGCCACGCGGACCGCCCCTGGCCGCTTGACACCTCTTGCCCTGCGCGCCTTGGCGCGCGTCGGGGTACGTCATACCGCTTGCACCTGGGTCGCGCACCGCGCGCCGGGCTGGCGTGCGGCCACAGGCTTCTTTATTTGGTATTGCTATGAAAAAAACCCACTTGGCGCTGGCACTGGCCATCGCTTTTCCCTTGTCTTTTGCACTTTCGGCTGCGGCCCAAACCCCAGTGGCCCAAACGGACCCTGCCGCTGAGGACACTCCCGTCAAATCACTTGGCATGGTCACCATCACCGGCGGGCGACCGACCTCATTGCCTACGCAAATTCCCACCACGATTGAGGGCGTAACACGCACGCACATCGAGCAAACCATCAACGCCACCGACAGCGAAGACGTGCTCAAGTACTTCCCCAGCCTGGTAGTGCGCCGGCGCTACATCGGCGACTACAACCACGCCGTGCTGTCGAGCCGGGCCTCGGGCACGGGCAATAGCGCGCGCTCAGCGGTGTATGCGGACGGAGTTTTGCTGTCCAACTACCTGGGCAACGGCGCCACCTACGCGCCGCGCTGGGGCATGGTCACGCCCGAAGAAATAGAGCGTGCGGATGTGATGTACGGCCCGTTTTCCGCCGCCTACCCCGGCAACTCGGCCGGCGCCATCGTGGACTATGTGACGCGCATGCCCACGCAGTTGGAGGGTCACGCAAAAATCGTCGCCTCGCAGCAAAACTTTGACCTGTACAACACCCACGACACCTCCCAAGCCAGCCAGGCCAGCGCCTCGCTGGGCAGCAAAAGCGGTGACGGGGCCTGGTGGCTCAGCCTGAACCGCACCGACAGCCAGGGCCAGCCGCTGGTGTTTGCCACCAAGCCCATTTCCACCACCGCACCCGGCAGCAACCCGGTGGCCACAGGCGCCGTCTATGGCCTGGACAGGACCAACACGCCCTGGTACATCCTGGGCACCAACACCCAGTACCACACGGTGCAAGACCACGCCAAACTCAAGCTGGCCTATGACTTCTCACCCACGGTGCGCGCCAGCTACCTGCTAGGCAACTGGAAAAACACCGCCGACGGCACACCCAAAAGCTACTTGACCGACGCCTCTGGCTCCGCCGTCTACAGCGGCAACTACGCCATCAACGGCCAGACCTATTCCGCCACCAACCTCTTCAACGCTACCAAAGAAAAGTTGGACCACTGGATGCACGGCCTCTCGGTCAAAAGCAATACCAAAGGCACTTGGGACTGGGAGCTGGCCGCCAGCATGGTGGACTACAGCACCGACCAAGTGCGCCAGTCCGCCATCAACAACGCGGCCAACCTGAACGGCACCATGACCAGCGGCAGCCAGGCCAACGCCGCCACGCTGACCGACCAAAAAGGCACGGGCTGGACCACCTTGGCGGCCAAAGGCATTTGGCGCCCCCAAGGCATGGGCGGCGCGCATGTGGTGGACTTTGGCGTGGCGCAAGACAGCTACCAGCTGCGCATCAATAAGTCCAACCTGAGCCTGACCGACAACTGGTTTAGCAGCAGCGCGCAAAGCGGGGTGGCTGGCCTGAACGCCGATGTGGGCGGCCAAAGCAAGCTGCAAAGCATGTACGGCCAAGACGCCTGGGCTTTTGCCAGCGACTGGAAAACCGTGCTCGGCCTGCGCCTGGAGCGCTGGAGCGCGTCTGACGGCTACGCCACGAGTGCGGTCTCTGGCGCCGTCAAGACCGACAGCTACGCATCGCGCACGGAAGTCTTTGCCTCGCCCAAGGCGGCGCTGGCTTACCAGTGGGCAGAAGACACGGTGCTCAAAGGCTCGCTGGGGCGCGCGGTGCGCATGCCCACGGTGTCTGAGCTGTATGGCGCCACCACCAAGTGCTCCGACATTGCCACCAAAACCGTGGCCAGCGCCTGCCCCAGCGGCCAGACCTGGGTGAACGACCCCCAATTGCGGCCTGAAAAGTCGTGGACCACCGAGCTGACGCTGGAAAAAGACCTGGGCACAGGCTTGCTGCGCGTGACCTACTTTGCAGAGGACGTCAACGACTCGCTGTACTCCCAAGCGGTGGGCACCAAGTCTGACGGCACCATCGTCAACATGGTGCAAAACATCGACGCCATCCGAACGCAAGGGCTGGAGCTGGCCTTCCAGGGCGAGGACGTGATTACCCGTGGCCTGGACCTGTCGGGCAGCATCACCTACGCCGACTCGCGCATCAAAGCCAACAGCTCTTATGTGGCCACGCCAGGCGACACCATCGACAAACTGCAGCCGCGCGTACCGCAGTGGCGCGCCAGCGCCCTGGCCAACTACCGCTGGGACGCGCAACTGAGCACCTCGCTGGGCCTGCGCTACAGCGGCGACCAGTTCTCTACCCTGAATAACATCGACGTCAACGGCTTTGCCTACACCGCAGCGAGCCGCTTTTTGGTTGTTGATGTGCGGGCGCGCTACGCCATGGAACCCAAGCTGGTGGCCGCCTTGGGCATAGACAACCTGACGAACACCGAGTACTGGAACTTCCACCCTTACCCTGGACGCACTTTGGTGGCGGAGCTGAAATACGACTTTTGACGTGAAAGAACTTTCATCATTGGGGGTGCTGCGCACTTTCATCGAAGTTAGCTTGGCTGACGCCGCGCAAAGCCGGGCACGCTTTTTTGCGGGTTAATGCAAACTTGCGGTCAACCACCATGGGGGCTGGCGCGCTGCACAGGGGTGACTGCGCCAGCGCCCTGTGGGCGCCCAGGCCACCTGCACTTTTGCCATTTTTAGGATCTTTATGCCCCACCTTGCCCGCCCCCGCTGCGCTGCGCTCTTGCTCGCCTGCCTTGCTTGTGTCACAAGTGCTTCCGCCCAATCGGCGCCCCCTGCGCCCGCCCCAAGCACGCCCCACAATGTGCTGACACTCAGCGCCGAGGCCAGTGCCGAGGTCGCGCAAGACCTGCTGTCCATCACCCTGGGCACGACCAAAGAGGGTGCGGATGCCGCAGCGGTGCAAAGCCAGCTGCGCCAGGCGCTGGATACGGCGCTTGCCGAGGCGCGCAAGGCCGCGCGGCCCAAGCTGCTGGAGGTGCGCACCGGGGCGTTCTCGCTGGTGCCACGCTATTCCAACAAACCCAACGGCGGCAACACCATCACTGGCTGGCAGGGCCGCGCCGAGCTGGTGATTGAAGGCAGCGACATGGCGGCCATCAGCCAACTGGCCGGGCGCTTGACCACGCTCACCGTGGACCGCTTGGCATTTGGCCTGTCGCGCGAGGCGCGCGAACAGGTGGAAGCCGAGGTGGCAAGCCAGGCCATTGGCCGCTTTAAGGCGCGTGCCCAGGCCTATGCCAAACAGTTTGGCTTTGGCGGCTACAGCCTGCGCGAGGTGAGCGTGGGCGGCGGCGAGGTGGGCGGCCCAGCGCCGCAGTACCGCATGCGCGCCCTGGCCGCCCCCATGACCACCGAGGCCCAGCCGGTGGAAGCGGGCAAGGCGCAGGTCAGCGTGACCGTGAGTGGTAGTATTGAATTGAACGCGCGCTGATGCGGCGAAGGCTTTTCAAGCAACAAGTTGCAAAACCTTACTCCCCCACGCCATCCCCCGCACATCGGCGATGGATAAGATTCTGCTGTGAAGTTTTCATAGGGAGGCAAACTTGTATTTGTACGGACTCACGGCGCCTTGGTTGGCGCGCTTGGCTTATTTATTTGCTTGCCTTGCACTTGCAGGCTTGCTAGCCGCTTGCGGTGGCGGCGGCTCGGGCGGCGACGCTACGCCGCCAGGCGGATTGAACAGTGCGGTGGTCGAAGCAGCGCCGAATACCGCAACGACCTCGCTGATCACCACGACCATTAGTTTGGACACCATGGGCTACGACGAAAGCGAGTATTTTCTTGCTGGTACGGCGCGCAGCTATACGTCGAGTGCGCCGCTCTCAGTGGACGGCAAATGGTCGGTTGCTGCGGCGGGCCAAGCCGAGTACAAAACACGCATGGTGGTCTACAAGCCCAAGTCCGCTGCAAAGTTCAATGGCACCGTGATTGTGGAGTGGCTTAACGTGAGCGTTGGTGCAGATACCGCAGTTGACTGGGTCATGGCGCACAACGAACTGATTCGTAGTGGCTACGCCTACGTCGGCGTTTCAGCACAAAAGACAGGGGTTGACACACTAAAGGCTTCGTCCCGCTACGCGGCTCTTTCCCACCCGGGGGACAGTTATTCGTACGACATTTTTTCTCAGGCGGCCAAAGCTGTTCTCAAGCCCCAAGGCATCAATCCGCTGGCAGGATTGACCGTGCAGAAAATGATCGCAGCGGGTGAGTCGCAATCCGCGAACCGCTTGATGACCTATGCCAACGCCTTCGGCACCAATCGATTGTTCGGTCAACTGTTTGATGGCTTTTTTATCCACAGCCGAACCTACCCCTTTGGCGCTGCGCTTTCGCAAGCGCCACAAACGACGGTCCCGACGCCCGACGGGCTCTTAGTGCGCGATGATTTGCCGGTGCCCACCATGATGTTGCAAACCGAGTACGACGTCTACAAATTCTCTTCCGCAGCGGCCCGCCAAGACGACACGCCCAAGTTCCGCCTTTGGGAAGTGGCGGGCACCTCCCACGTGGACTACTACACCGTGGCGGGCAGGGCTGACTATGGAATCGACAACAGCTACGCCAGCGTGCTTGAGAGTAAAACCCCGCTGAATTGTTCTGCACCGGTCAATTCTGGACCCCAACATTTTGTGGTGAGTGCGGCGTTCGCAGCCCTGCGAACTTGGATAGTGGACGGCACCGCTCCCAGCATTGCGCCACGCATTGAAGTAAGTGGAACGCCTTTGAATGTGCTCAAAGATGCTTTGGGCAACGCGAAAGGCGGTATTCGCACCCCTTATGTGGATGCTCCGGTCGCCACGCTGTCAGCCGATGGGCAGCCGTCTGGAAATACTTGCACACTGTTCGGCACCACAAAACTGTTTGATAGCACCTTGCTAAACCAACTCTATAGCAGCCATGAGGACTATGTGGCAAAAGTGGCGGCCTCGGTGTCGGCGGCAGTGGCCAAGGGCTTTTTATTGCCTGCCGATGCCGCAATGATCAATCTGTCGGCACAAAATTCGAGTGTCGGCGTGCGTTGATTCTGCTGGCGCGCGGACGCCTTGAATTGCAGGCTGCGGGCAAAGTTCCGGTGGCTGCCCGAGAGGGAGCTTCATCTTCGGCGCGGTCCCACAGCGCCAGCTCGGCCAAACCGGTAGCGAGCTGCGCTCCAGCCCCACACTGTGTGCGCTGCTACCGCCGCTTGATCAGCACGGGCCACGGATCGTGCCGCTCAATACGCCAGACGGCAGGCCGATTTTGCTCACTATGGCCAACGCCATCACATTGGCAGATACGCCGACACGCGCCTGAGCAAGGTAGATGCTATTGGACGAACTTGCGGCGGTCGCAGTTTGCTAGGCGCCATGCGAGGTATTTTTACGCAATACCGCGCAATTGCCCCACGAACTTTGCTGCTAAAGTTTTTTCATTTTCAACCGATAACCTAACCATCACTTAAACAATGTACGGCTTCAGAATATTTAACGCGTGCATTGGAATACGTCAAAGCTAGCCATGTTCGCCACCAATTGGCTTGCGTAAACGGCCTTATTTTAAAATTTACCCATTGAATTTCCATGCCTATTTTTACGCCTAAAAAAGCACTTATTTTGGGTGTGTCTGGACAGGATGGTGCGCTATTGGCGCGCCTGCTGCTGAACAAAGGGTACGTAGTTTTTGGTGGCACACGCGACGCCGAAACCAATAGTTTTCGCAATCTTGAGCGTTTGGGTATCCGCGACAGGGTGCAAACAGTCTCGGTGTCACTCATGGATTTTCGCAGTGTCATCCATGCTTTGTCGCGGGTGGCGCCGGACGAGATTTACAACCTGTCCGGGCAGAGTTCTGTGGGGCTTTCTTTCAATCAACCGGTTGAAACTTTTGAGAGCATTAGCGTTGCCACCTTGAATTTGTTGGAAGCCATCCGCTTTCTCAATCCAAAAATCCGTTTTTACAACGCGGGTTCAAGTGAGTGCTTTGGCAATACTTTGCAGCCTGCTATTGAAACCACCCCCATGCAGCCGCGCAGCCCCTATGCAGTCGCCAAATCGGCGGCGTTTTGGCACGTGGCCAATTACCGTGAAGGCTATGGCCTGCACTGCGCCTCCGGCATTTTGTTTAACCACGAGTCGCCGCTACGTCCTGCGCGGTTTGTCACCCAAAAAGTGGTGATGGCCGCGCGCCGCATTTCCCAAGGCAGCCAAGAGCTGCTGGAACTCGGTAATTTGTCGATTGTGCGTGACTGGGGCTGGGCCAGCGAGTATGTGGATGCCATGTGGCGCATTCTTCAGCATCCAGACCCTGAAGATTTTGTGATTGCGACCGGCTACTCCTGCAGTTTGGAGTCTTTTGTCAGCGATATTTTTCAGCAAGTCGGCTTGGACTGGCGGCAATATGTCAAATTTAATGACTCCTTTTCGCGCCCCACCGATTTACTGCACAGTTCAGGCAACCCAGACAAGGCGCACAGGCTATTGGGGTGGCAGGCTACTTCAATAGGGTCTGATATTGCTCGGAAATTGTTGGCAGAGGAATTGGACTAAATCTATATATCTGTAGTCTGCCCGTATGCTCTGCATTTACCGGGGCTTGTTTTTTTGAGTTTAGGTGGCCTCCACCCCATCTCCCATAATTGATAAGCCACCATTCATTTTTGAAAAACCAAGACATGGCGTGTTTAAGCATATTGAAGTATTAATGGCGCTGCCGACCCATCTTGTGCTAGTTTTTCTTGATAAACAGTCGAATACAGTTTATTTATTTACTAGGTTTCCCCCACTGAAGCGTTTGGCTTTTTCTGCATTCCGGGGCTACATGCTTCAGAATAACTTTTGTTCAATCGCTGGCTGCTCACCAAAAAGAAGCGGTATCTTGAACGGTGCACGGCGCGCGGGCATGGGAGGCCCACCTTACAGGCCGCCGTACATCACATTCACCCGCGCCACATACTTCGACACATTGCCCGTGACGCGGCAGCCCTCGTGGACCACCGAGTCCAAGTCGAAGCCATGGCGAAAAAACAGTGCCGCGCCTTTGACTGGCGCCACATCCACCTGCATACCTTGCGGACCAAACAGGCGTGTGCTGCCGCCCTGTACGCCGTCCGCCGGGCCATTGAGGTAGAGCAGCATAGTCAAGCCCGAGCGCAGGCTGGACGGCCATTCCTCCATGGTGCTGCGGTCGGCGCTGAGGCTGTAGCCCGGCCAGTTGCCGTCGGTGTGGCGGTTGAACACGTCGTTGGCGTCGTAGCGGTACATGTTCAGACGCCGGCTGAAAGCCGGAAACAGCGGCGCACCGTGCAACACCGGCGGCAGCAAATGGGCGATACGGGCAAACATCGGCGCCATGAGCGCTTCGTCCGCCACCCAATGCACCGATTTGTTCATGCGCATGCCCGGCGGCGTGGCGATGCCGGGCGCTTCGTCGCGGTAGCCCAGTTGCTCGGTGGCGGCCACGATGGCGTCTGCCTCAGAAGGGGTTACCACCTGGTCAATCACAAAGGCCAACAGGCCACCGAGTTCAATGTCATGGCGCACGGGACGCAACGACGGCTGTTCGTGGAGTTCCAGGGCGGCGGGCGGGGAATCGAAAGCATGCACCGGCGTCATAGGCACCACGCCGCCCATGGGCAACGAACCCGGCAGATGCGCCACCGCATGGTGGCCGGGCCAGGTGGTGCCTAGGTTTGTGGCGGCGCTCACCATGTGCCGATATTGGGCATGGACACCCAGGGTTGGGCCGGTGGCAGCGGCCCGCCGCGTTGCAGCAGCTCAATAGAAATCTGGTCGGGCGAGCGCACAAAGGCCATGTAGCCGTCGCGTGGCGGGCGCACGATGGCCACGCCGTGCGCTTGCAGGCGCGCGCAGGTGGCATAAATATCGTCCACTGCATAGGCCAGGTGGCCAAAATTGCGCCCGCCGGTGTAGGTTTCCGGGTCCCAGTTGTAGGTCAACTCCACCTGCGCGCTGTGGTTGCCGGGCGCGGCCAGAAAGGCGAGTGTGAAGCGACCTTGGGGAACCTCGCGCACGCTCAGCACCTCCAAACCCAGCGCGTCGCGGTAAAAGCGCAGCGAGGCGTCGAGGTCGGTCACCCGGACCATGGTGTGTAAATACTGCATGGGGGGGCGTGTTACTTGAGGCCTAGCACCCAGGCGGCCAGTTTTTTGGCGTCGGCCTCCGAGAGCTTGGGGTGCGCGGGCATGGGCAGTTCGCCCCATTTGCCTACGCTGCCGTTGCGGATGCTTTGCACCAGGGCAGCTTGCGCATCGGCCTGGCCGGCGTACTTGGCCGCCACGTCCTTGTAAGCGGGCCCCACCAGCTTGGTGCCCACAGCGTGGCAACCCAGACAATTGTTTTTGCGTGCCAGTGCCTCACTGGCCTGCGCCTGCATGGTTAGCAAGCCCAGGCCCAGCAGCAAGGCAGCTTTACCCAGTACGCCAGCGCATGCGAAAGACAAGTTGCGCATGGCTTTAGCGTCCCAGGTTTTTCAGGCGGGCGGGTTCGACGATCTCGATCCAATAGCCGTCTGGGTCTTTGATAAAGGCCACGTCTTTCATCTTGCCTTGGTCGGGGCGCTTCACGAAGCTGACCTGGTTTTGGTCAAACCAAGCGGTGGCCGCGTCCAGGTCGGGCACCGAAAAGCAAATATGGCCAAAGCCCTGGGGCTGCGCATTGCCGTCGTGGTATTTGAAGTCGGGGTCGGCCTCGGTGCCCCAGTTGTGGGTCAGCTCCAAAATGCCGCGCTGGGCAAAGGTCCAGGCGGTGCGCTCGCCCAGGTCCTCGGGTGCGCTTTCGCCCTCGGTCTCGCGATGCAAGAAGTAGAGCGAAAACTTCATTTCCGGGAAATCGAGCTTGCGCAGCACGCGCATGCCCATCACCCCGGTGTAAAAGGCCAGCGACACCGCCGGGTCCTTGACGCGCAGCATGGAGTGGTTGAAGACAAAACCGCGTGTGGCGTCGGGCACTGCGGGGCTGACGCCGGGGTAGCTCTCGGTGGAAAAGCGCATGAAAAAAAGTTCTTTCGCGTTGAAATAAAGGCTCGCGGAATCCCCGTCCGCTGCCTGGGAAAGCAGCGGACGGGTTGCGATGGGAAATGCAATTACCTGCCCACCGCCGCCACGGCCTTTGGGGCCATGTCAAGCGCTTGCGCGCGGTTGGGAATGCTCATGATGTTGGCCGCCGGTAGCGCCTGCTGTCGCTCGGTGTTGATCACGCAGCGGCGCAGGTAGCGCATGCTGGTGACCCGCAGGAACGAAGCGAAGTTGGGCACTTCGCCCCGGTGCGCCAGGATCTCGTCGTGGAGCTTGGAGATCAGCGCATTGGTGGTGCAACCCTCTTCCTCGGCCATTTCGGCCAAGATGTCCCACACCATGTTTTCCAGGCGCAAGCTGGTCAGCACATTGCGGATGCGCACCGTGCGTGAGCGCTGCTCGTACTGGATGGGGTCGGCCTTGACGAAATATTCACACATGAGAGGCTCCGGCAGCAAAAAATAACATCTTAAATGGCGCGCTCGGTCATTTGCTTGGCGATGTAGTCCGCCTGGCGAATGGCCAAGGTCACGATGGTGAGCGTGGGGTTTTCCGCGCCGCCTGTGGTGAACTGGCTGCCGTCGCTGATGAACAGATTGGGGATGTCGTGCGTCTGGCCCCATTTGTTCACCACGCCGTCTTGCGGCCGCGCGCTCATGCGGCTGGTGCCCATGTTGTGCGTGGACGGATAGGGTGGCGTGCGGAAGGTTTTGATCGCACCAGCCGCTTGGTAAATGCGCTCGCCTTGGGTGAAGGCGTGGTTGCGCATGGCGATGTCGTTGTCATGGTCGTCGAAGTGCACATTGGGGATGTAATTGCCCCATTGGTCTTTGGCGTCGGTGTTGAGCGTGACGCGGTTGCCTTCGCGTGGCATGTCTTCGCCCACCAGCCACATGCCGGCCAGGTTGGTGTAGTGGTCCATCCACCACGAGAAGTCGGAACCCCAGCCGCCCGGGTTCAGGAAGGCGGCCATGAAAGGCACGCCCAGGCTCAGGGTCTCTAACTCGTAGCCACCCACAAATCCGCGACTTGGGTTGTGTGCCGCTTCGTCGCGCACGATGCCGGCCATGGTGGTACCACGGTACATGTGCACCGGGTTTTTGAACGCGGCGTAGACGGAACCGGTCATGTGGCGCATGTAGTTGCGTCCCACCTGGCCCGAGGAGTTGGCCAAGCCGTCTTTGAACATGCTTGAGGCCGACAGCAGCAAGAGGCGCGGGGTTTCGATGGAGTTACCAGCTACGCAAACGATGCGGGCTTTTTGGCGCTGCTCTTTGCCGTCTTTGTCAAAGTACACCACGCCGGTGACTTTGCCCGAGGCGTTGTGCTCGATGCGCGTCACATGCGACTGGGGGCGGATCTCGAAGTTGCCCGTGGCCTCGGCCTTGGGAATTTCGGTGTACAGCGTGGACCACTTGGCGCCGCTCTTGCAGCCCTGGAAGCAAAAGCCCAGCTGCATGCAGCGGCCACGGCCATCGCGCGGTTGGCTGTTGATGGCCATATTGCCGGTGTGTACTTCTTTGTAGCCCAGCTTGGTGGCGCCTGCGTGCATGACCTTGAAGTTGTTGTTGCCAGGCAGACCGGGAATGCCGTTGGTACGCGTCACGCCCATTTTGTATTCGGCCTTGGCGTAGTAGGGCTCCAGGTCTTTCAGGGTGATGGGCCAGTCCAGCAGGTTGGCGCCCTTGACTTCGCCGTACACCGACTTGGTGCGGAACTCGTGCTCTTGGAAGCGCAGCGAAGCGCCCGCCCAGTGGGTGGTGGTGCCGCCCACGGTTTTGCAAATCCAAGCGGGCAGGCCAGCAAAGTCTTTGGCCACGCGCCAGGAGCCCGAGGTGGAACGCTTGTCCAACCAAGCCAGTTGGCTAAACGACTTCCACTCGTCGTTGATGAAAGTCGCTTGCGACTGCAGCGCGCCCGCCTCCAAAACCACGACCTTGATGCCTTTTTGGCACAGCTCGTTGGCCAGTGTGCCGCCGCCTGCGCCGGAACCGATGATGAGGACGACGGAGTCGTCAGAAAAATCAAATTTCGCCATGTTGTATCTCCGGTATTTTTGTGAAACGACTCAGCCCATGTAGGGCTTGGGGCTGGCTTCGAGCGAGGGCGTGGGCAACCACTTCAGGTCTTGAAAGCCACGGGTGATGTAGCCGCCTTTTTCCCAGGCCGAGCCGGGGTAGCCAAACACCGCGTAGGCCATGTCGTTGTCGTACAGCGAGGTAATGCACTGGCCGCGCACCGTGCCAAAGAAGGCGGTGCCTTCCATGCTGCGCACAATCTCTTCCCGTTTTTTGGCGTTGGCTTTGGCAAAGTCGCCACCGGCAGACTTGTTGAGCCAGGCAATGCCGTCTTGCAGCAGCTTGGCCGAGTCGGCGCTGCCTGCGGCGGCGCCATCCAGGTCTTTGGCCAACAGGGCGTAGACGGCGTCGGGCAGCTTCTCGTGCGGGTACAGGGTACGGCCCATGGCCATCAGGGTTTTGCCCTCGGCGCTAGAGAGCTTTTTCAGCTCCAGCGCCCAGGCGCTTGACGGCGCCAGACCGGCCAGCAAGGTGCCGGTGGCCAGCGAGCCGAACAAGAGGCCCGAGCCCTTGAGAAATTCACGCCGCGCCAGCGGCAAGTTGACCTTGCGGACCACGCCGCTGTCTTCGTCGCAACCCGCAACTTCTGCACTGTCTTGGGCTATGGAAATGACACGCATATTTTTGTCTC
>Ga0209084_1003263_pt1 | contig 12043 bp, 10 predicted proteins | sample C_130820_MF_Meta_FD_187309 | JGI IMG/M metagenome (GOLD analysis project Ga0209084, IMG submission 187309) | Freshwater microbial communities from Lake Croche, Canada to study carbon cycling - C_130820_MF_MetaG (SPAdes) (version 2) | ecosystem: Environmental > Aquatic > Freshwater > Lake... | reverse complement strand
TACCTTTTTTGCCCTGGTCTGGCTGCGCCTGTTTTGGCGCGCCATGCACCGCCCGCCTGCCTATCCGGCCAGCATGACCGGCTTGCAGCAGGCTGCAGCACATACCGGGCACTTTGCGATTTATGTGCTGATGCTGGCCATCCCGGTGAGCGGCTGGATCATGAGCTCGGCCAAGGGCGTGCAAACCGTCTGGTTTGGCGTGCTGCCGCTGCCCGACCTGGTGGCCCGCGATAAAGCCCTGGGCCACCAGCTAGAGGAACTGCACAGCGCGCTGGCCGTGGTCCTGATGGCGCTGGTCGGCGTGCATGTGGCCGCCGCCGTGTACCACTACCGCGTCCTCAAGGACGACGTCTTGCAACGCATGATGCCCTCTAAAGTCGAATAAAGCCTACCAAGGCAGACCACTCATATGAAATACACACACTTTGCAGCCCTTGCGGCCGGCTTTTTATTGGCCACCAGCAGCATGGCCGCGCCATTCCAAGGCGTGCAGCTGGACAAAAGCAGCATCACCTTTCGCTACAAGCAAATGGGCGTCTCCATGGATGGCAAGTTTGGCAAATTTGCCAGCGCGCTCAGCTTTGACCCAGCCAAGCCCGAGCAGGCCAGCGTCACCATCGACATCGACCTGGCCAGCATAGACACCGGCTCGGGCGAGGGCGATGACGAGGTGGTCGGCAAACCCTGGTTCCACACCGCCGCCTTCCCAAAGGCCGTCTTCGTGCTCAAACAAATGAAGGCCACGGCGCCCAATGCGTACGAGGCCAGCGGAACGCTCAGTATCAAGGGCCGCGCGCGGGAGCTGAAGTTCCCTGTCAAGTACCTGGCCCAAGGCGCCAAAGGCCAATTGAGCGCCAGCTTCACCCTGGCGCGCGCCGACTTTGCCATCGGCGAGGGCGTCTGGTCCAAATTTGACGTCATTGCTAATGACGTTCTGGTCAATTTTCAACTCACCGTCCAAGCGGGCAAATAAACCTTTTTTTAACTGGAGAACCTCTATGAAAACTTTGAAAACCCTCAGCGCTGCGATCGCACTTACGGCCATCAGCGTGGGCGCCGCCTTGGCCGCCCCCGTGACCTACACGGTGGACAGTTCGCATACCTACCCACGTTTTTCGTATTCGCACCTGGGCTATTCCACCCAGCTGAGCAGCTTTACCAACACCAGCGGCACCGTGGTATTTGACGCCGCGGCCAAAACTGGCGCGGTCGACATCGTCATTGACATGAGCACTGTCAACACCGGCTCCACCGACTTCAACAGCCACATCCAAGGCGAAGGCTTTCTGGACACGGCCAAGTTCCCCAAAGCCACCTTCAAATCCACCAAAGTGGTTTTTGACGGCGACAAGCCCGCTTCCGTAGAAGGCCAGCTCACCATCAAAGGCGTGACCAAAGCCGTCACCCTGACCGTGACCTCCTTCCAGGCCGTACCCCACCCCATGATGAAAGTGCCCGCACTGGGCGCCAACGCCTTCACCACCATCAAGCGCACCGAGTTTGGCGCTGGCAAATACGCCCCCTACGTGGGTGACGAGGTGCGTATCGACATCGCGATCGAAGCGCTGGCCAAATAATTTCCCTTCACCACCTATTACCTAAAGAGACTTCTTATGACAGACATTGCAAGCGCCATCAACGGCCGCACCTCCGCCAACAACTTTGACCCCACCCACGTCATGAGCCAGGCTGAGATTTCGGAGCTGGCCCAACTGGCCAACCAAACCCCCACCTCCTTTAACCAGCAAAACTGGCGCCTGGTAGCCGTCAACACGCCCGCTGCCAAAGCGCGCCTGAAGGCCGCTGCTTTTAACCAGCCCAAAGTGGGCGACGCGGCTGTGACCTTTGTGGTCGTCGGCAAAGTGGGCGGCCACAAAGACCTGCCCACGCTCATCAAGCCCATGCTGGACGGCGGCCACATCGACCAAGCCGCTTTTGACGGCTGGATCGGCATGGCCAACGGCATGTACGACAGCAACGCCCAACTGCAGCGCGACGAAGCCATCCGCTCGGCCTCCATGGCCGCCATGACGCTGATGTATGCCGCCCATGGTAAAGGACTGGTCTCGGGCGCCATGATCGGCTTTGACCCCGCCGCCGTCAGCGCCGAGTGCAAACTCGCCGCCAACGAAATCCCCGCCATGCTCATCGCCGTAGGCCGCCCCGCCCCCGGCAACTGGCCCCGCAAAGTGCGCCGCCCCTTGGCGGACGTGGTGAGCTTTAGCGCGGACTAAGTTCCACGCGCAAAGCGTAAAGGCCGGGGAGCTAATCCCCGGCTTTTTTTTGATTCAAAATTGGCATTCAAAAAAAAATGCTTCGGAACCGGTGTGCTCCACATACATCCAGGGACGCCGTACTACGTTGAAGGGGGACATTATGAAATTCATCATCGCAATTGAACCTGGCACGCAGACAAGTGCATGGGGTGTCGCGGTACCCGACTTGCCGGGCTGCTTTTCTGCCGGGGACACTTTGGACGAGGCCATGGACAACGCGCGCCAAGCGATTGACCAGCATGTAGAAATCATGTTCGAAGACGGCGCGCCCATACCACGCGCTCGTTCATTGGCCGAACTGCAGGCCGATGCCGCTTACGCTGGCTGGGTCTGGGCCGTGTAGTGGAGGCCGCGAGGGCGGCGATGCCGTAGCGCTTAGCGCAAGGTCGTCAAAGTCACCCCAAACTCCAAAGCCGCATCCTCCAGCAAGCCTACCTGCCCGCGCGCGTAGGTGCTAAAGAAGTAGACGTGAAAGTGCTGCGCATCCAGGCGGTGCAGTAGGCAGGGGATGTGGTGGTGGCCGGTCAGGGCAAAGCTGTCCTTGGCAAAGGCGGCGGGCCGAAAGTCCAGTGCGTAGAGCTTGGACAGGGTGTCCACCGCTTTCTCGCCTTGCACGCTGACGCGCACGCGGGCGTGGCTTAGGTCTAGTACCGAGCCAATGTCGGCGCCTACGTGCTGGCGTAGCAGGGCGACGCGGTCGCTGGGGGCTTGGTCATCCTGGCCGATCAGCAAAAACTCAAAGGGGCCGCTGCGCATTAGCGTGCCCAGGGCGCAATGCGTTAGCTGGCCGGTGTGCAGCGGTGCTTCGCAGTCCAGGGCGCGGTGCAGTGCGCTGCTCAGCGCGCCAATGCCGGCCGACCAGGTGCTGATCTGCGTGACGTTGGCCAGCGTTTGCACCCGCAGGTGCACCTGCACCTGGCCGCTGCGCGTGGGGTGGCTGGTGGTGCCCGGGGCGGTGGGGGTGGAGGTATCAGACACGGTAACGCGCTCCTTGCGGATCAATAAAGCAGGGCTCGACCACGCGCAGGCGGTATTGGCGCCCGGTGGCGGGCGAGGCGGCCACAATTTCTTGGCCCACATGCGCCGTGCCGCCTTGCAGCAGGCCCAGGGCGATGGCTTTGCCCACGGTTTTGCTAAAGGTGGTGGAGGTCACGTGCCCGCGCCCGTGGCCTTGTATGGCGTCGTCGGCAAAGAACAGGATGGAGCCGTTGCTTGGCGGTTGCGCCGGGTCCACCGCTTCCAGGCCGACCAGGGTGGGCCGGTCGGGTTTTTGCAGGTGTTCGCTTTGGGCCAGGGCCTTGCCCCAAAAGTCTTTGGTCTGGCTGGCCATGCGGCCGGCGCCCAGGTCGCCCAAAGTGGTGCGACCGTCCATCTCCGAGCCGACCACGTGGCCCTTCTCGATACGCAGCGAGCCCAGGGCTTCCAGGCCATAGGGCCGCAGTTGCCAGGGCTTGCCCGCTTCCATCAGGTGCTCCCACACGGCCAGGCCGTGGTGCGTGGGCACAAAGATTTCATAGGCCAGCTCGCCCGAGAAGGTCAGGCGCAGGATGCGCAGCGCCACACCTTCGAGGGCGCCTTGGCCTTGCGTGTCCAGCAGGCCCATAAAGGGCAGGGCGGCGTCGGCAAAGTCCAGGTGCGGGAAGGCCGCTTGCAGCACCTCGCGGGTGCGCGGGCCGGCCATACTCATGGCCGCCCACTGGTCGGTGACGGATGCCACCGTCACGCGCAGCTCGGGCCAGACCACTTGCAGCAAAAACTCCAGATGGCTCATCACCTTGGCCGCTTGCGCGGTGGTGGTGGTCATGAAAAACTGGGTGTCGCTGATGCGCGTGGTGGTGCCGTCGTCCATGACGATGCCATCCTCGCGCAGCATGAAGCCGTAGCGCGCTTTGCCCACGGCCAGCTTGGAGTAGCCGTTCACATATACCCGGTCTAAAAACTCGGCGGCGTCCGGGCCTTGCACATCGATCTTGCCCAGCGTGGAGGTGTCGGCGATGCCTACGCTTTCGCGCACAAAGTCCATCTCGGTTTTGTAGGCCTGCGAGAGCGTAGCGCCATGCGTGCGGTACCACAGGGGGCGCAGCCAGTAGCCCGCCTCCATCTTGACACCGCCATGGGCCATGTGCCAGTCGTGCATAGCCGTGAGGCGCTCGGGCTGGAAGTGGCTGCGCACATTGCGCCCGGCTAGCGCGCCCAAGGATGCGGGCGTGTAGGGTGGGCGAAAAGTGGTGGTGCCGGCCTGGGCCATGTCCACCTCGCGCTGCGCGGCCATGATGCCGATGCCGTTGAGGTTGGAGGTCTTGCCCTGGTCGGTGCCCATGCCCAGCGTGGTGTAGCGCTTGAGGTGCTCCACCGACACATAGCCTTCGCGGTGGGCGAGCTCGACATCCTCGATGCTGACATCGTTCTGGAAATCGACAAACGCCTTGCCGCCGCCCTGGCCTGCGCGCAGTGGCGCAGCGGGCACAAAGGCCATGCCAAAGCCCGCTTGCAGCACGGGCGCTGTGCCGCTGGCTTGCAGGCTGAGCACGCCAGCGGCCTGGGCGCCGGCGTTCCAGCCCGAGGCGATGGCGCCGTCCCAGGTCTGCTCGCCGACCATGCTGCCGGCGCCAAACTGGGCGCGGTCAAAGCCGCCGGGCACAAAGCCACCGATATCGCTGCGGTAAACCGGCTTGACGTTGCGGTGCGAGCTCAGGTGCACGGTCGGCGTCCAGCCGCCCGACATGGCGACCAAATCGACCTGCAGCTGCATGGCCCCACCCATGACGCGGCCGCTGTTGGCGTCATAGCCTTCAATGCGGCAGCTGCTGGCCCGCTGAAAGCCCTCCACCTGCGTGATGACGCTGCCGTGGTGCACGGTAATGCCGGCGCTATTGGCGGCGCTTAGCAAGGCCGGCGCGCTGGTGGGCCGCAGGTCGACGATATGTACCTGCGCTCCGGCCTCGGCCAGCGCCAAAGCGTCGGCGTAGGCGGCGTCGTTGTTCAGGCAAAAGACCGCGCGCTTGCCCGGCGTAACGGAATAGCGGTTGACGTAAGCGCCTACCGCGCTGCTGAGCATGACGGCGGGTTTGTCGTTGCCGGCAAACACCAGCGGGCGCTCGATGGCGCCGCAGGCCATGACGATGGCGCCCGCCCGCACGGTACGCATGCGCTGGCGCGGTACGCCAAAGGCAGGGTCGGCCACGCCGGGGGCGCTGCGCTCGATCACACCGACGGTATTGCCGTCGTAAATGCCAAACGCGGTGCTGCGCGTATGCAGGCGCACGCGGCCGCTGGCTTGCAGCTCCTGAAGCATATGGGCGAGCCACTGCGCTTGCGGGCTGCCGACCGGGCAGTTGAGCAGGGCGCCGCCCAGTTCAAAGTCTTGCTCCACGAGCATGACCTCGGCACCGGCGCGGGCCGCTTGCAAAGCAGCAGCCAGCCCGGCTGCGCCTGAGCCGATGACCAGTACATCGACATAGTCGTTGTGGTAGTCGTAGCGGTGGATATCAAAGTCGGGCACCGAAGCGCCCAGGCCGGCCGCTTTGCGGATGAAGTGCTCGTACAACATCCAGGCCTTGCGCGTCGGGCCCATGAACGTTTTGTAATAAAAGCCAGCCACAAACAGCGGTGAGAGCAGCGAGGTGACGGCCATCATGTCCAGGCGCACCGAGGGCCAGGCGTTTTGGGTGCGGGCGCGCAGGCCTTGCTCCAGCTCGGCCACGGTGGCGGCGATATTGGGCTCGCGGGTGGCGCCGTCGCCCAGCGTGAGGAGCGCATTGGGCTCTTCCACACCGGCGGCCATGATGCCGCGGGGGCGGTGGTATTTGAAGGAGCGGCCTACCAGGTGCACATCGTGCGCCAACAGCGTGGAGGCCAGCGTGTCACCGGCAAAGCCTTGGTAGGACGTGCCGTTGAGCGTAAAGCGCAGCGGCGTGTCGCGGTCGATGCGCCCGCCGCTGGCCAAGCGGTATTTGCCGCCTTGGGGCTTGGCTGTTTTGCTCATGCCACGCTCCTTTGGGCAGCGGGCACCACCGATTCAATGTCGTGCGTCACCGTGTTGCGCTTGACTACCAGCCAGCGGCGGCAGCCCAAGGTGTGTTGCCAAAACTCGCTATGGATGCCGCGCGGGTTGGGGCGGGTGTAAACGGCGTTAACCCAGGCGTCGTGGTGCTCCACGCCCAGGTCGGGATAGGCTTGGGTGGCGTCACCGAAGTAGCTGAACTCTTCGTGGTCGCGGGTGCCGCAGTAGGGACAGGCGATGCGTAGCATGGTGTATCTGCCCTTTCTATTGCAAATGGTTGTAGGGGCCGGTGCCCGCTTCGTCGATGTAGCGGCCCTGGGAAAAGCGCTCTAGCGTGAAGCCGGCGTTGTAGGCATGCGGCACGTCATTGGCGATCGTGTGCGCAAAACACCAGCCCGATGCCGGGGTAGCTTTAAAGCCGCCATAGCACCAACCGGTATTGAGGTAGAGCCCATCGACCTGGGTTTTGGTGATGATGGGGCTGCCGTCCGGTGTCATGTCCATGATGCCGCCCCAGTGGCGCAGCACGCGCAAGCGCGCCGCACTCGGCATAGCGCTGACCAGGGCTTGCGTTACTTCGCTGACATTGGCCAGATTGCCGCGCTGGGCATAGGAGTTATAGCGGTCGATATGGCCGCCAAACACCAGGCCGCCTTTGTCCGATTGCGAGAAATAAAAATACGAAGCCGACCAGACCACCACATGGTTGACGATGGGCTTGATGGACTCGGTGACATAGGCTTGCAGCACATGGCTGTCGATGGGCAATTGCAGCCCGGCCTTTTGCGCCAAGGGTGAGGTGTTGCCCGCCACCGCCATACCTACTTTGCCCGCGCTGATGGTGCCGCGCGAGGTGTGTACGCCGGTGATGCGATCGCCCGACCATTCAAAGTCGCGCACTTCGCAGTTTTGGATGATGTCCACGCCCAGCGCATTGGCCGCGCGGGCGTAGCCCCATACCACCGCGTCGTGGCGGGCAGTGCCGGCGTCAGGCTGCAACATGGCACCGTAAATCGGAAAACGTGCTTCGTCAGAAAAGTCCAGGTAGGGCGCTTCTTTCATTACGTCCTCGCGGCTCAAGATGTCGGCGCGAATGCCGTTCAGGCGCATGGTGTTGGCGCGGCGGATTTGCGCATCATGCCCGCTAGGCGACATGGTGACGTACAAATAACCACGCGGCGAAAACATGACGTTGTAGTTCAGCTCTTGCGACATGCCGCGCCACAAGGACATGGAGTGTTCGTAAAACGCCGTGTTGTCCTGCATCATGTAATTCGAGCGCACGATAGTGGTATTGCGTCCTGCATTGCCCGAGCCGATATAGCCTTTTTCCAGCACCGCGATGTTTTTGATACCGTGGTTTTTAGCCAGGTAATAGGCAGTGGCTAAGCCATGCCCGCCGCCTCCGATGATGATGACGTCATAGCTTTTGCGCGGCTCGGGGTCGCGCCAGGCGCGGTCCCAATGTTGGTGGCCGCCAAGGGCGTTGCGCAGTAGCGACCAGGCCGAGTAGTGCGTCATCGGGGCGTCTCCTTACATGCGCATGCGCTTGGCTTCGGGGTCGAAGGGCGGGTCCATCTGCAAATGTGCCGCCCGGCGCTCGCCCAAAATTTCGATTTCGAGCTTCATGTCGGGTTTGAAGCATTCGGTGGGGATATAGCCTTGCGCCAGCGATTGGTTCACATAGTGGCCAAAGCCGCCCGAGGTGACCCAGCCTACCACTTTGCCGTCGACCCAGATCGGCTCGTCGCCCATCACGTCGCAGTCCAGCGCGTCCACCACCATGAAGATACGGGTCTTCTTCGGGCCTTCTTGTTTTTCTTTGATGGCCGCAGCTTTGCCGATGTACTCGTGCTTGTCGAGTTTGACAAAACGGTCCAGACCCGCTTCGAAAGGCCCGTAAATGGGGCGGAACTCACGGAACCAGGTACCGAAGTTTTTCTCCAAACGCAGGCAAAGCAGGGCGCGCATGCCAAAGTTTTGGATGCCCACATCTGCGCCCGCTGCCATGATGCTTTCGTACAAGCGGCGCTGGTACTCGGGCGCTACCCAAATCTCGTAGCCCAGGTCGCCGGTGTAGGTCACGCGGTTGATCTTGGCCTGCACTGTGGCGATTTCCATTTCGCGGTAGTCCATGAATTTGAAGGCTTCGTTGGACACGTCCTCATCGGTCAGGCGTTGCAGCACTTCGCGCGACTTGGGGCCTGCGATGGACAAGCCAATCAGCTTCATGCCGTAGGGCGTGATGCGCACCGAGCCGTCTTTGGGTAAAGTCTGCTCAAACCAGCGCATGTGATAGACCTGCGCCTGGCTGGAGCCCCACATCATGAAGCGGCCCTCCTCGGCCTTGGCAATCGTGAAGTCGCCAATGATCTTGCCTTGGTGGTTGAGCATGGGGCACAGTTGCAAGCGGCCTTTTTTGGGCAGGGTGTTGGTCATCAGGCCTTGCAGCCAGGCCTCAGCACCAGGCCCAGTAATTTCGTACTTGGCAAAGTTGGCTACTTCGGTGACGCCGACGGCTTCACGCACCGCTTTGCACTCGGCTTTGATGGGCTCAAAGTCATTGGAGCGGTGGAAGGACACGATGTCTTTGGCCTGCGTGCCTTTAGGCGCAAACCACAGCGGGGTTTCCATGCCCCAGGAGTCGCCCATAACCGCGCCTTGCTCGATAAATGTGTCGTACAAAGGCGTGGTTTGCAGCGGACGGCCTGCAGGCAGCTCTTCATTGGGGAAGCGGATACGGAAGCGGCGTGAATAGTTTTCGCGCACTTTGGCGTTGGTATAGGTGCGCGTGGCCCAGTCGCCGTAGCGCGCCACGTCCATACCCCAGATGTCAAAGCCAGGGTCGCCATCGACCATCCAGTTGGACAGCGCCAGGCCCACGCCGCCGCCTTGGCTGAAACCAGCCATCACGCCGCAAGCGGACCAGAAGTTGGTGCGGCCCTGCACTGGGCCGACCAGCGGGTTGCCGTCGGGTGCAAAGGTGAAAGGCCCGTTGATCACGCGCTTGATGCCTGCATGCTCTAGTGTGGGGAAATGCTTGAAGGCGATCTCTAGCGAAGGCGCGATGCGGTCCAAGTCTGGCTGCAATAACTCCTGGCCAAAGCTCCAGGGCGTGGTCTTGGTGGACCAAGGCTTGCCTGCTTGTTCGTACACGCCCAGCACCATGCCTTTGCCTTCTTGGCGCAAATAGCTTTCGGCGCCGAAGTCGATGACGTGGCCAATTTCTTTGCCCGCGCTCTTGTTAAAGGCCTCCACTTCGGGAATATCGTCGGTCACCAAATACATATGTTCCATCGCTAGCACCGGCAGTTCGATGCCGACCATGCGGCCCACTTCGCGCGCCCACAGGCCACCGGCATTGACCACATGCTCGCACTCAACCACACCTTTGTTGGTGATGACGCGCCAAGTTCCGTCGGGTTTTTGTTCCAGGCTTTCGACTTTGGTTTGCACTTCAATGGTGGCGCCACCAAGGCGTGCTGCTTTGGCATAGGCATAGGTCGTGCCGCTGGGGTCTAAGTGGCCTTCGTTAGGGTCTAGTAGCGCGCCTAAAAAGTATTTTTCTTCGATGAAAGGAAAGTAGTTCAGCGCCTCTTTGATGGAGATGATTTCGGTCTCCATGCCCAGGTAGCGGCCACGCGCCACCGTCATCTTCAAAAACTCCATGCGCTCGGGCGTGTCGGCCAGCATGATGCCGGGCGATTTGTGCAGGCCGCAGGATTGGCCCGAGATGCGCTCTAACTCTTCGTACAAACTCACGGTGTAGCTTTGCAGCATGGCGACATTGGGGTCGCCGTTGAGGGTGTGAAAGCCGCCTGCGGCATGCCAGGTAGAACCCGAGGTGAGCTGGTCGCGCTCGAGCAACATCACATCGCTCCAGCCTTTTTTGGTCAGGTGGTAAAGCACCGAACATCCGACGACACCGCCGCCGATGATGACTACGCGCGCTGTTGTTTTCATGGTTGCAAATCCTTCTTCTGTGGAGCTACAAAAAATTAAAAATCGGTGGGTGCGCCGCCCTGGGATTTGCGCAAATTGACGAAAGCGTCCAACTCTTCTTCGATGGCTGCGTCCATAGGGGGGCGCTCGTAGGCTTCGAGTTCTTTTTGCCAAATGGTATTGGCCTTTTGGTAGGCCGTGGGGCGACCGCCTTCGTCCCATGATTCGAAATTGCGCCAGTCCGAAATAATGGGCGAATAAAACGCCGTCTCGAAACGCTCTAGGGTGTGCGCCGTGCCGAAGTAATGACCGCCGGGGCCTACATCGCGTATGGCGTCCAATGCCAGTCCGGCAGGGCTGACGTCCAGCGGCGTGAGGAACTCGGCCACCATTTGCAAGAGGTCGCAGTCGAGGATAAATTTTTCAAACGAGGCAGTGAGGCCGCCCTCCATCCAACCTGCGCTGTGCATAATGAAGTTGCCACCAGCTTGCGTCAGCGCCCACAAAGAAAACACGGATTCATAGGCCGCTTGCGCATCGACGGTATTGGCCGCGTTGACATTGCTGGTGCGGTAGGGAATGCCGTATTTGCGGCACAGCTGCCCGCCTACCAAAACCGCCTTCATGTACTCGGGCGTACCAAAGGCCGGTGCGCCGCTTTTCATATCGACATTCGAGGTAAAGCCGCCATAGACCACAGGAGCTCCGGGGCGTACCAATTGCGTGAGCGTGATGCCCGCTAAGGCCTCGGCATTTTGCTGCGCCAGCGCACCGGCAATCGTCACCGGCGCCATGGCCCCAGCCAGCGTAAAGGGCGTGAGCATGATGATCTGGTTGCGCGAGGACATTTCCAAAATACCTTGCAACATCGGCGTATCCAGCCGCAGCGGCGAAGAACTGTTGATGATGGAAAACAGCGAAGGCTCGCGCTCTAGCTGCTCATGGCTGATGCCGCGCACGATGCGCACGATTTCAAGCGCGTCCTGGTTGCGCTCTTTGCCCAGCGAATAGGCGTGAAAAGCTTTGTCGGTGAGTTTGGCAATGTCGGACAAGCAGTCCAAGTGACGCACCGAGGCATGCAAATCCACCGGCTCTACGGGATAGCCGCCGGTGCAATGGATGATGTCGTAGCGCTGCGCCAGTTTCACTAAATTGCGAAAGTCTTGTTGGTTACCGGCGCGGCGCCCACCCTGCATGTCGGAACAATTAGGCGGACTGGCCACTTGCGCAAAAGCTAAGTTTTTGCCGCCTATGCGGATGTTGCGTTCCGGGTTGCGCGCATGCAGCGTGAATTCGGACGGACAGGACTTGATGCTTTGCAAAATCAGGTTGCGGTCAAAGCGCACGCGCTCAGAACCTTCGCGTACATCGGCCCCGGCTTTTTTCAAAATCGCGCGCGCGCCCGGGTGCATGAAGTCCATACCCATCTCTTCAAGGATGGTGAGCGAGGCGTTGTGGATCGCTTCCAACTCGTCCTCGGACACCATGGGCGTGGGCGGCAGGCGGTGTTTCAGATTGCGGTATTTGACAGTCGATGGCGCAACGCGGATGGTGCCGCTGCCCCGTCCCGCGCGACGCCGGGCGGGCGCGATGGGCGATGTTGCTTCTTCGGTCATGTCTTAAGTCTCCGCTTTGTACTGTGCAAGGATGTGCTTTTGCGGCCTGGCGCCCTGCCGCTGTGCGGGGCCCCAGACTAGCGGGCAATTCTAGGTGCGAGGCTCCTTGGCCCACCCGGATTTGCCGGTGCTGCACCATTGAGAGGCGCAATTTAATAAATTGCCCATTGCGAGCGGCGGGAGAATGCGCCCAGGCCCGCTGGGGG